>Ga0180434_10002686_pt1 | contig 23329 bp, 15 predicted proteins | sample SS_ome_7_FD_132453 | JGI IMG/M metagenome (GOLD analysis project Ga0180434, IMG submission 132453) | Hypersaline lake sediment archaeal communities from the Salton Sea, California, USA - SS_1_D_2 metaG | ecosystem: Environmental > Aquatic > Non-marine Saline and Alkaline > Hypersaline >...
GCGGCTGATCGAACGCGACGAAAGCGAAAACTCGTTCGCGATAATTCTGGTTTCAACCGGGCCTTCCGCGGACATAACCATCCTGGCCTATGCTGACAAAACACGCCTGGAGCAGCCGCTCACCTATGTCGGCGCGTTCCTGATAGAACCGTAAGCCAGGCGACCAGCGGCGGAGCTAAGCCGCGGGAGATGATCCCCGCGCACCATGTCGATCATCATGACACTATCGCGTCTTCCGCTTCGACGACCTGGGCCGGCGCCGTCGCCCCTCTGCTCGGTCCGCAACGGACATTAGGGCAAATTCAATAAACATGTAGCGTCCGACCCCCGTATCGGACGTAGAATTGTCGAGTAATCCACGGCCGACACGGGCGTCGGCCGCTACGGATTTTTTGAATCCGCTCTAATCCGCCCGTTTCAAAAACGCGGATTGCGAAGAAATCTCCCGTACTAGAGCGACACAGGCAAAAACCTGTCAGAGCCCCGAGCGCCGGCGAGCGGGTCGCTGCTGACACGACTGCACGGCGGGGGACGGCTCATCGCTTTCACGCAGGGCTGCTTGTTCACCCCCCCCCTTTGGATTGCGGCCCAAGGCGGCGTCTGCATTAAACTTCCACAGAGCACCAGTTACGAGACTTCCATGCAAAAGAATCGATTTTAGTTTCGGGAATAATGGCCCGGTCCATTGTGTTAATAACTATATGATTGCGCGCGTCATATTATTGACGTTTATCGGTTCCCAGGTCGTCGCTTTACCCGACTGGAAGCCGTTGTCCGAGCCTCCGGCCGACAGAGCCGCCAAGTGCTGTTGCTGCGAAGCGGGATCTTGTCAATGTGGTTGCACGCCGCCGCCGGCCGCCGACCAAATACCCGACCAGCCCAAGCGTTCCAGATTCTGCGACTGCGCCGATCCGCCGCTGAACGTTCCCGAGCCGCCTCGTTCCCCGCTGCCGCGACTCGCCGATCAATCCAAGCCGTCGTCATGCCTGGCGACGCCGTTCGAGAAGCGTGAAATTCATGCAACCGAGCCGTTGTCTCGCTTTCACGGCCCGCCCCCAAGCCTCGTCCTCGTAAAGACTTTCGTCTTTCTAACTTGAATTTCCCGATTCTCGCGGCACTCTGTAACATGTGGCAAGCGGTGTTCGTTGTCGCGCTGCGTGTTATCTGGCCGCATATCGCGTTCAAAGTAACAAAGTCCGTTTCGATCTCAGTCAGTCTCGGTTTCGCCCGGCCGTTGCGAATCACGATAATCAGGATGATGCCATGTTGTGGATAAAATCTGTCCGGAGCAGGCCGCCGCGTCTCCTCACGCGCGGGGCAAGTTTGGCCGTTATTTCGCTGACTCTCGCCGCCCCGGGCTGTTCGACCTATCGACAGGCCGGCCGTGACGTCGAACGCGCTCTCGCCGCTTGGCGCCGTGATCGGTTTCACGCCGCGGGTGCTCAAGCTCAATCTGATTCGCGTAAACCCGTTGCATCCGCTCCGATCTCGGCGCCGCCGCCGCCGGAATCTGAAAATCACCGCGACGCGCGTCTCGCTGCCCTGATACAAGCCGCACTGGAACGCAATCCGTCCATCCGCGCCGCGATTGCAAACGTCCAAGCTAAACTGGATCATATTCCGCAAGCTGCTTCGCTTCCGGACCCGCTATTGCGCACCGTCACGCGTCCCGAGCAGATCCAGACAGCCGTCGGCGACATCTACTTCACGCTAGGGCTGACCCAGAAGATTCCTTTTCCGGCTCGCCTCGATCGTGCCGGCCGTATCGCCGCCGCCGAGGTCCGCATGGCGATCGAACAACTTAACACGACGCGTCTGCGCATCGTCGCCGACGTCGAGCGGGCCTACCTCTCGCTCTACCTGATGGACCGCTGCATCGAACTCACAGCCGCTAATCGCGCCCTGCTCGATAACCTCGAACGGGTCGTCGCCATGCAATACGAAGTCGGTCGCGTCCCTCAACAAGATCTGCTACGCGTCCAAACCGCCGCGGCCGGCCTACGCGACGACGAGCACCGCTACGGCCTCCGACGAGCTTCGGCCGCCGCCGCTCTTAATCAAGTCCTGGACGCTCCGGTCGCTCGGGAACGACCGCGCACCGATCCGCTCGACCTCGCTGCGCTCGATTTCGACGTCCAGGAGTTGATCCGTCTGGCCGAGCGGCACAATCCCGAACTGGCCGTGCTTGCCGAACAACTCGACCGCGACCGAGAACGGATCGAATTGGCCGACCTCGGCTACTGGCCGGATTTCACGCTGGGATTCGAATGGAACTACCTCGAAGGTCGCCGAGCCTTTGTGCCGGCGGCCAATCCGGAGACCGGCCTGATCCCGCCCTACAACCGCGCCAGCGAAAACGGCGACGACAACTGGGCCGTCACCTTCCAGATGAACCTGCCGATCTGGACGCGTCGAATCGAGGCCGCCAAACGTCAGGCCCGCCGCCAACTGCTCAAAACGCAACACGAACAACGCGCCGCTCGTAATCTGGCGGCTTTCCGCGTCTTCGACGCTTTTGCTCGTATCGAAACTCAGCAACAGACTATCCATCTGTTGCAATCGACCCTGATCCCCCAAACCAGCCAAACCTACGAAGTCACGCTGACCGAATATCAGGCCGGCGACACCGGATTCCTGAACGTAATCGACGCTTGGCGCGACTTGCTCGATTTTGAACTGATGCTCCACCGTGAAACCGTCGACCTGGAATTCGCTTTCTCCGACCTGCAAAAAGAGGTCGGCCTGTTGCTGGTCCGAACGGCCGATCAACCAGGCGATACCGAGGAATAATCATGATTAGTGAGAAAACCTCATCCACTGTCGTCACGCTCAATCGCCTGCTCTGGCGCTGGGCCGTCGTCGTCGTCGTACTTGCCGTCTTCGCGACCTGGGCCGCCTGGCGCTTAAACGCCGCCGCCGCCCGCTTGCCGCAAATGAACGCCGCCGCGCCTCACGCCCCCCGCTCCGTATCGCCTGTGCCGAAGATGTGGTATCGATGCACGATGCCCGAATGCGGCGACGTCGGCAGCGACGATCCCGAAAGCCGCTGTCCGGTCTGCGGCATGAAACGCGAATCGGTCGGCATGACCGGAACCCCCGGCGACGGCGACGGTTTCTCAATCGAACTCGGCGAGCGGGCCCGACGCCTGGCCGAAATCGCAGCCGAACCGGTCCAGTCGCGATTGCTCTTCAAAAAAATCCGCGCTGTCGGCAAAATCGACTACGACGAAACCCGCCACAAGATGGTCAGCGCCTGGATCGACGGCAGAATCGATAAACTCTTCGCCGACTTCACCGGCATGATCGTCCGCGAGGGCGACCACCTGGTCGAAATCTACAGCCCCGAACTCCTCTCTGCTCAGGAGGAATATCTCCAGGCCAGCCGGGCCGCCGGTCTGATTGGCGAGAATGGAGTCGAGGTTTCGAAACGCGGCGCCGATCGACTCGTGCGTTCTTCACGACGCAAACTCGAATTATTGGGAATCACCCCCGCACAGATCGAAGCCGTCGAAAAATCCGGACGCCCGCAAACCCGTCTCGTCGTTCACGCCCCCATCGGCGGCACGATCGTCGCCAAACTCGTCATGGAAGGCATGTACGCCAAAACCGGCGACGCGCTCTACGAAATAGCCGACCTGACTCAAGTCTGGCTGCTGCTGGACGTCTACGAATCCGACTTGCCCTGGATTCAACCGTTCCAGAAGGTTTCACTCATCTCGCAGGCTTTACCCGGCGAACAGTTCCTCGGCCAGATCGCGTTCGTCGATCCGGTCGTGAATCCGACCACGCGCACCATCACCGTTCGCGTCAACGTCCCCAATCCGGAACGACGCCTGAAACCCGAAATGTTCGTGACGGCCGAGATCAACGTTCCCATCGGCGCCGGCGGTAAGGCTGTCGTGCAGACTACCGACGCCGCTTACGCCTGCCCGATGCACCCCTGGGAAACTGCCCGCGACCACGCGGATTGTCCCGTCTGCCAGATGGAGATGGCGCCGATCGCCGCCATCCCCGGCTTCGTATCACCGACCGAACCGCAAGCGGTTCTCTGCATACCGCGCGAAGCCGTACTCCAAACCGGCCAGCGCGCCCTGGCGTACATCGAAATTGAAACCGGAGTCTATCAGCAGGCGGAAGTGCGGCTCGGTCCGCTGGCTCGCGATGAAAAGGGACGAGAACACTATCCGGTACTGGGAGGCCTGACCGCGGGCCAGCGCGTCGTCACGCGCGGCAATTTCGCCATCGATTCACAAATGCAGCTCGCCGGTAAATCCAGCCTCTTCCAGGCCGGCGAAGCTCATGCCGGGCACCGCTCGATGCACGCCCTGGAAAACATTGACCGCATGGAGGATCGCGATCAAATGGGGGACCGGTCGCCGGTCGATCAATCCAACGACACTCAAACCGTCTGCCCCGTCATGGGCAATGAAATCGTCAAGGACGTCTTCACCGACTATCTCGGCGTGCGCATCTACTTCTGCTGCCCGCCCTGCATAGCCAAATTCAACGCCAATCCGGATCAGTACGTCTCGAAGCTGTCCGAACAGTTGCAGTCTCGCATCCAAGCCGCCCGGGAGGTGCGATCCGATGATTAGCGCATTGATCCAAACATTCCTCCGCTCGCCGTTGTTGGCGATCATTCTCGCCACCGGTCTGGCCGTATTCGGCTGGCGAGCCTTCGAGGACAATCCCAAGGACGCCATCCCGGACATCGCCGAAAACCAGGTCATCGTATTCAGCGAGTGGATGGGGCGCAGTCCGAAGGACATGGACGAGCAGGTTACTTATCCGCTAACCGTTGCGCTGCAAGGCGTCCCGCGTGTGCGTGAAATTCGCGCCACCAGCGGCTTTGGCTGGTCGATCGTCTACGTAGTTTTTCATGACGACGTCGATTTCTACTGGGCCCGCAGCCGTGTGCTCGAACGCCTGAACGTCGCCGGTCGCGACCTGCCCGATAACGTCGTCCCGACGCTCGGTCCCGACGCCACCGCTCTCGGCCAGGTCTTCTGGTACACCGTCGAAAACGGCTGGTATTCGCCTCAGCGTCCCGGCCTGCGCTTCGACGACGACGGCATGCTTGCGGCAGCCTCACGCGCCGCGCTGCTCGAAAACGATCCATCGCTTCAACGTCAATTGGATCAAGCCGAACCCTACAAGTGCCCCCTGACCGGCGACGTTCTCGTTTTCAGCCGCCTCGGCCTCGACCGATTGCGCAGCATCCAGGATTTCGACGTCAAACTCGTCCTCGAAAGCGTAGAGGGCGTCAGCGAAGCCGCCAGCGTCGGCGGTTACGTCCGCCAATATCAGATCGACGTCAACCCAGAGGCCCTGCGCGCGTTCAAAGTACCGCTCGCCAAACTCGTCAAAGCCGTCCAGGGCTCTAACCTCGACGTCGGCGCCAAAGTCATCGATTCCAACGGCATGGAAATCCTCGTCCGCGGCGTCGGCTTCCTCGGCGGAGACGCGCGCAGCGCCGGCGACCGCGATGAACGCGAACGCGCCGCGATCCGAGACATCGAAAACATCGTCGTCAAAGCCGTCGACGGCGCACCGATTTACGTCCGCCAACTCGCCGTCGTCTCCACCGGGCCGGATTTCCGCCGCGGCGCGCTCGACAAAATGGGCGCCGAGGCGGTCGGCGGTTGCGTAATTATGCGCTTCGGCGAAAACCCGCTCACCGTCATCGACCGCGTCAAAAACAAAATCGCCCAGTTGGAACCCGGCCTGCCGCCCGGCGTGCGCATCAACGCTTTTTACGACCGCACTCGGCTCATCGATGAAACCATGGCCACGCTGGGAGCGGCTCTCTGGCAGGAATTGCTCATCACCGCCGTCGTCGTCGTGCTGTTCCTGCTGCATTTCCGCGGCAGCCTCATCATAGCGGTCACGCTCCCGCTGGCCGTGCTCTTCGCCTTCATCTGCATGCAAGCCCTGAACTTGCCCTCGAACATCATGAGCCTCGCCGGCATTGCGATCGCGATCGGCACGATGGTCGACATGGGCATCATCATGACCGAGAACATCTACCAATACCTGACCGACCGTCGTGAGGAGTATACGCGTGTAGTTGTCGGCGATGACGGCCGCGAAACACGAATCATCGACCATGAGCGGCGCTCGGCGCTCGTTCGCCAAGCCGCCGCCGAAGTCGGCGGCGCCATTGTCACCGCCGTCGGCACGACTGTAGTTTCGTTCCTGCCGGTCTTTTTTCTCGAAGGACAGGCCGCCAAGCTTTTTACGCCGCTGGCCTGGACGAAAACCTTTTGCATGGTCGGCGCGCTGTTGCTGGCTCTGACGGTCGTCCCGCCGCTCGCCTCGTTCATGCTCCGCGAGCGCCGCCCTTCGCGCCGCGCGACGACGATCATCGGCATTGCCTGCGCAATCCTGATCTCCCAGGCGTGGCGTCTCGGTTCAACCTGGTCCGCCGATTTTCAGAATCTCAAGATCCAGATAGAATCCTATCTGGGAATTTCTCCGATCCTGTCCGCCGTCCTCGTCGCGATCGTGAGCTTTGTCGTAAGCTGGACCATCCTCCGCGAACGACTCAAACCGATCCACGACAATCCGCTCAGCCGTGTCATCCAGGCTGTCTACGAACCGACGCTGCGATGGATCCTGCGCCGCAAACTGCTGTTTCTCATGCTTCCGGTTGCGCTCGTGCTATGGGGCGTCAAAATCTGGCTCGGCTGGTCCGTCGCGCTCGGCGGTCTTTTCACGCCGTTGCATTGGGTCGGCCTGCGCCCGGACGAATGGTCGCTGGCCGTCTGGCTTCATCTGGTCGTCGCAATCGCCCTGGCGATCCTGATCGGCCCGACGCTGTTCGAGACTCTTATTACAGTCTTCAAACGTCCCGCGGATCTATCCAACGCCGCCGCGGTACGACGCGGAATCCTCAAGACGTCCCTATGCGTCGCTCTTGCCGGCGCGTTGTGGTTTGGATTTCACGCGATGAACTTCATCCCGCGCAATTCGACCGTCGTCGCTTCGATTCTGGCCCCGCCGCCGTCCGACTCCGCTTTTGACGAAGCCTCGCTCCGCGAAGCCGTCGCGGACAGCCGCGGCATCGGTCAGGAGTTCATGCCGCCGCTCGACGAAGGCGATTTCCTCTACATGCCCAGCGTACTCCCCGCCGGTTCAATCAACACGGTGATGGACGTGATGCAAAAGCAGGACGTTCAACTCGCCCGGATTCCCGAGGTCGATCTCGTCGTCGGCAAGCTCGGACGCATCGAATCCGCGCTCGATCCCGCCCCGGTCGGCATGCTCGAAACCGTCATCAATCTGAAACCGCGCGACCAATGGCCGCTCATCGAAGATCCCGACTATCCCAACCGCCAGCGCCGCCGCTCGATGAACGAGATCTGGGACGAGATCAAGGCCGCCGGCTCATTCCCAGGCGTGCTGCCCTCGACGCAGCTCCAGCCGATCCGCACGCGCGTCGAAATGCTCAGCACCGGCCTTAACGCTAAAATCGGCGTCAAGGTCTACGGCGACAATCTTGATCGCTGCGAGCGGTTAGCCGTCACGATCGAACAATTGCTACGCGAAAAGCTCGAAAACGCCCAAGCCATCAACGCCATCCGCACTAACGGCAAGCCCTACCTCGAATTCAATATAGACCGCGAGGCCATCGCCCGCCATGGCGTCAATATCCGCGACGTCCAGGACGCCGTCGAGGTCGCCGTCGGCGGCAAAAATCTCACCACGACGTACGAAGGTCTCGACCGCTACCCCGTCCGCATTCGCTATCAGCGAGAGTTGCGCGACGACGTCGCCGACCTCGGCCGCGTGTTGATCCCCACGCCCTCCGGCGCCCAAATCCCGATCGCCCAACTCGCCGACTTGCGCGGCGTCGTCGGCCCCATGAGCGTACGTCGCGAAGGCGCCAAATACGTCAGCTATGTCACCATGAGCAACGTCGGCGTCGACGAAACCACGCTGGTCAATCGCGGCCGGGCGATCATCGACCAGGCCGTCATCGACGGCGACCTCGACATCCCCGACGGCTATTTCCTCAAGTGGTCCGGCAGTTACGAACGCAACCTGCGCGCCAAACAACGCCTCGCCATCCTCATCCCGCTCGTGCTGCTGATCAACCTCGTCCTGATCTATCTCCAATTCAAACGCCTCTCGCTCTCGCTGGTAATCTTCCTCGCCATCCCGGTCGCGTTCGCCGGCGGCTTCATTCTGCTCGAACACTGGCCCGCCGTGCAGGACGCTTTGTACCTCTCCGGCTGGATGGATCGGCCCTTCGAGGGCGACGCCATGTATCTGACCGTCGCCGTCTGGATCGGTTTCATAGCGCTGTTCGGTATCGCCGTCGACGACGGCATCGTGCTCGGCGCCTACCTCGACCAGACTTTCAGCCGCAAAAAGATCAAGCATTACGAGGAGATCGAAGAGCGCGTAATCCAGGCCGGCCTGCGTCGCATACGTCCCTGCCTGATGACCACGTTCACCACGCTCGCCGCCCTGACGCCGGTCGTACTCTCCACCGGCCGAGGCGCCGACGTAATGACGCCGATGGCCCTCCCGGTCTTCGGCGGCATGTTCGTGGCGTTGGTGACGCTGTTCGTGGCGCCGACGTGCTATTGCGGCTTCAAACAAATAAAATGGCGCCTGGCCCTCCCCGATCCCGATTTCGCCCCCAAGATCACGGAGCAAACATAAAACCTGAACCATAGGTTTTTTTCGGCCGCAATCAAAAGAACTGGACGGCGGATCTCAGTTCTCGGTTTTCAGGGTTCAGGATTCAGCGCTCGATAAGATCAAAAAGATAAGTTGTCTCAAGCGCCTCTCCACGCGACGGTACGGGCGCTCCGCTCGCTGAATGATGCGCTTGCGCACAATTTGGCTTGCCCCCGCAAGCGAGCATACAGACATGTTCTGCGGCGACAGAGGACTCTTTCGATTGAATCGCGCAGGTCATTCGGGTAGGATAATCGGTTGAGGTCCAGTAACTTGGGAAATTCCGGTCCATTGGTTATTTTTGACGGGCTGTTGGGACGCCTTTCCAACATCGGGGTTTTCCTCACGCCGTCCAAGCCGCATCAACCAGGCCGTCTTTGGTCGCTTGGGCTTCACCTGATCTACTGTGCGTTGATCCTCGTGTTCCACTGGAGAGCCGACCTGCCGTTACGGCTCGGCCTGCTTACGGGATCAGGATTCCTGATCCTGTCCTGGGCCCTGTCGCGGGTGCGAACATCTGCTCCTGACCAGGTGAGACAGGTGCTGGTCGGCTTTCTTGCGCCGATGGCTTGTCTGTGCTGGGGAGCGGCCCTGAGCCCGTTCAACCTCATGATGCTGTTCGGCTGCCCAGTGGACTGGAGTCGGATTTTCGTGCTGGGACTGGGCCCCTGGACGATTGCCTGGGCGATTGGGGGAGCGGAATTCCACTCGTGGGTGGCGGATATCCGCCCGAGGCTGGCGATCTGTGCCGCGCTGACGGCGGTCCTGTTCCTCTTTCCTCATGCCGCCATATTCGGCAGGATGGCATTCGTTGGGATCGGGCTCTCCTGGGGCTGGGCCACGTACCTCGCCATTCTGACCGGCGTCTTGCTGGTCATTCTCTCGTCGCGCGCTTTTGCATTCTCTGGAGATGCCTCTGATCCGAGCGGGCTGAGGCGTACGAGCATCCTGGCCCTCAAGGGCACTGCCGCCATTTGCCTGTTCCTGCTGGCATTTCCGCCATGGCGGGTTGAAGAGCAAATGTGGAGAAATGCACCGCCTTCGATTCAGCCCCTGGACAAACCGTTCTCCATCGACACACCGTTCCCCATAGACAACCGAGGCAGACATCCGTCGCCGAATAAAGAGCCTGTAATCCGCGGCGACGTGGTGATCGGCGCCATGCACGGCTTCCCAGAGCCCAGCTACGGGCCTCCGCGGACGCACTACGAACCGTGGTATATGTGCTTCTATCAGGGACCGGTGGACTGGGTGGGGCCGGATATATCCGGTCCGGAGCGACTGCGGAGAATACCGCGGAATGATGACGAACGAATCTATGTTCGCTACGTGCAACCCAACCGGCGACTCTCATTGGAGCTGCGCCGGTGGCTGATCCCGCCCGCAGTGACAGCTCTGCTGGCTGCGGGCTTGGTCGTGATGCTCCGCGGCCGGAACGGCGCAACACAGTGAATGGGGTTAATTCGCGTTGAAAGCCGCCGTACAACAATCTCAGAGGCGTACAGTCTAGGCGAGGTGGCCCATCCATCGCACAACGATGGATGGGGGCGCGATTTTTGCTTAGAACCTATCCCCAAACCGTTGTTAAGAGGTTCCGAGGACTTCAGTCCGCGCGGCGCCGGATTACCAGGCACCGTTTTCCCCTGCAATGCCCGGCGCGTGCTCATCTCATCCTGCGACTCAGAATGCTGTAATCGATTGGCGCCCCGTGCTGTTATAGTTTTGGGATAGCTTCTAAGCAAAATCCAACCCCAGATCGAACGTCGGGGCGGAGTGGGTCAGAGCCCCTGCGGAGATGCGGTCCACGCCCGTGGCGGCGATTTCGGCGATCGTGTCGAGGTTGACTTTGCCGCTGGCTTCGAGCTTCAGAACGCCGCGCAGGCCCTGGGCGTCGCGGTGTTCGACCGCCGCGCGCATTTCGTCCGGCGAGTAGTTGTCGAGCAGGACGATGTCGACGCCGGGGACTTTGCAGACTTCCTTGAACTGGGCGAGATTGTCCACTTCGACTTCGACGAAATCGGCATGGGTCGGGCGTTTTTTCAGCATGGCGGTCAACGTGGCGGCGAGCATGTCGAGCGGGATGTCGGCGATGTGGTTGTCCTTGATGAGGATCGCGTCGTAGAGGCCCATGCGGTGGTTGAAGCCGCCGCCGGTGCGGACGGCGTATTTGTCCAGCTCGCGCCAGCCGGGGATGGTCTTGCGGGTGTCGAGCACGTGGATGTCGGGATTTGTTCGCCGAGCGGCCTGGACGTAGCGCTGCGTCAGCGTCGCCACGCCGCTCATGCGGCCGAGGAAATTCAGCAGAGTGCGTTCGACGGCGAGGACGGCGACTCTGGCGCCGCGGATTATGGCGACCGTTTGTTGCTCGGAGATCAGTTGGCCGTCGGCGCAGCGGTCAGGCTCGTCTCCGGCCGTGTCGATAGCCAGATTCATTTTCAAATGTCTGGAAAACACTTCGCAGATATCGGGGCCGAGCGCCAAGCCGCAGATTACGCCGTCGCCGCGCGAGACGACGCGAGCTTCGATTTCGTCGCGCGGTTCGTGCAGCAGGGCGGAGGTGATGTCGCCGAACCCGCCCATATCCTCGACACAGGCTTTGTGGATCAAATCAATCGTTTGCGTCGACCACATGTGCATTCTCGACGAGCAAATCGGCGGGTGAAACCGGCGTTGCCCGCTCGCTGGCGCTCGGGGCTCTGATTATTCACGTCCGACACGGGGGGCGAACCTTACTTCCCGGTGAATTTCGCGGCGCGTTTCTCGGCGTAGGCCGCAACGCCCTCGCGATGGTCGGCGGTTCGGCCGGCCGTGTCCTGAAGGAAGGCTTCGTATTCAAGTTGGTCTTCCAGCGCGGCGGTCCAGGCGCGGTTAAGGGCGCGCTTCGTGAGACCCAGGCCGCGCGTCGGCATGTTCGCCAAGCGGGCCGCCATGCCGCTGACGGTCGTCTCCAAATGCTCGTCATCAACCAAGCGACTGGTCAAACCCCAGGCCAGGGCGTCCTCTGCCGACAGCGTTTCGCCCAGCAAGTAAAGCTCGGCGGTACGCGCGTAGCCGATCTGTCGCAGCAAGATCTGCGTCATGCCCATGTCGGGCACAAGACCGATTTCGGCGAAGGCGCTTTTGAACGCCGCGCTTTTCCCGCATATTCGCAGATCGCAGGCGAACGCGAGCGAGGCCCCCGCCCCGGCGGCGATCCCGTTGACCGCCGCGATCACCGGCATTTCCAGAGTGCGAATGCGGTTGATGATCGGATTGTAACGCTGGCGCAAAAGCGTACCGTAATCCATCGCGCCGGGATTCTCGTCGGCGGCGAAACGCTCTCGAACGACGCGCAGATCCTGACCGGCGCAAAACGCCCGACCGGCGCCGGTGATCACGACGCAACGCACGCTTTTGTCGCGCTCGGCGGTCCGCAGAGCGGCGCCGAGTTCCGTCCCCATTTGCTCGGTCAAGGCGTTGAGCGAATCGGGACGATCGAGCGTGATCGTGAGCACGCCGTTGTCAATATCTACCTGGATTGTGCTGAATGTCGCGGGCATCGATTTCCTCGCTGCGGCATGTATGTACGGCTCGCGTCGCATTTGCGGACGGCGCTCTTATGGCGGCCCGCTCGCTGGCGCGCGGGGCTCTGAAACAACCGATCGGAGACCGATGCCGCGCAAAGGCCCGTTCAGTCAGCGTCCGACGAAAATCGCCTGACGTTTTTCCTGGAAGGCGCGCATGCCTTCCTTCTGGTCGTCGGTGCCGAATAGCATGTAGAAAAGGCGTTTTTCGGCCTCGATGCCTTCGGTCAGCGTGGTCTCGAAAGACTTGGCGACCGCGTCCTTGCCGAGTTGCAGCGCGATCGGAGCTTTCTGGCACAACTCGCGGCAGAGCTTGAGCGCCTCCTCGAACCACTGCTCGGCGGGCACTACCCGGCTAATCAGTCCCATCGCCAAGGCTTCCTGAGCGGTAATCATGCGTCCGGTCAGGATCAGATCCATGGCTTGGGCCTTGCCGACGGCGTGCGCCAGCCTTTGCGTACCGCCGGCGCCGGGGATGATGCCGAGGTTGATCTCGGGCTGGCCGAAGCGGGCCGACTCCGACGCGATGATGATGTCGCAGCACATCATCAATTCGCAACCGCCGCCGAGTGCGTAGCCGCTGACGGCGGCGACGATGGGTTTCCGGATCTTCTTGATGCGGTCCCAGCGGCCGAACATGTTGCGATGGTGCATCTCGATCATCGAAGCGTCAGCCATCTCGCCGATGTCGGCGCCGGCGGCGAAGGCGCGTTCGTCGCCGGTGAGCAACATGCAACGAATGTTCGAGTCGTCGTCGAACTTTTCGAAGGCTTCGATCACCTGAGTGACCAGCGTGTAGTTCAGGGCGTTTAATTTGTCGGGCCGGTTCAGCCGGACAATACCGATTTGTTCCTGCGTTTCAATAATCGTTTCTGTTGGCATACAAGAATCGTACGGGCCGGAGCGGAAAGGCTCAATACCTCGCCGGCGGGAATTCGGATGGAAGCTTTGCGATGGTGATCCGGCACGCATGACTTGACGAGCAGCTCGTGCGTCCCGCCCGAGTTTGCCGCGGGCGAGACGCCTATGCTGTCCCGCATTTCAGCCGCACTAGAGCGGCCGGGCGGCTTGGTCGAGTCAGTCGGCGTTGCTCGCGTGAGGCGCCAGAGCGCTTTCCTGAGCCGCCAGGGCTTGCACGATTAGTCGCGGGATGTTCTCGGGCCGGCCGATCAACTCCGCCGCCCCGAGTTCTATCGCCGCCTTGGGCATCCCGAATACGACGCACGAGGCCGCGTTTTGCGCAATCGTCAACGCACCGGCGTGATGCAGTCGAAGCATACCGCGCGCTCCGTCAGCTCCCATGCCGGTCAGAATTATTCCGATCGCATTAGCCCCGGCCGCGATCACGGCGGAATCAAACAGAACGTCGACGCTCGGACAATGCCGATTGACCGGTTTCTGGTGCGTATAACATGCCAGCCACCTTCCCGCGCATCGCCTGACCGTCAAGTGCGTATCGCCCCGAGCGATCACGGCGCATCCGGGAGTGAGGACGTCTCCCTCGCACGCCTCGCTGACGCGCAAGGGCGTGTAGACATTCAGACGATCCGCGAACGAGGCGGTGAATACGGGCGGCATGTGTTGGACTACTACGATCGGCGGGGAATCCGCCGGCATATGTGACAATAAAACGCGCAGTGCTTCCGTACCGCCGGTGGACGCGCCGATTACGATCAGGCGACGCCGCGTCGACAGGCCCGCGAAACTCAGCGAACTGCTCTCCACGGGTTCTGTACGAACATTCGGCGGCGGCGCCGGTCGGGCCTCGTCTGCGGCGGCGTGGATTTTCGCCGCCAAGTCGGCGCCGAGTTGCTGGACGGGCGCCGCCCCGAAGCCGCCTGGTTTGACCACGACGTCGAGCACGCCGCATTCGATTAATTCCAAGGCGTATTTGGCGTCGCGCTTGCTGGCGCCGCTGCATGCGATCACTGGCGCCGGGTAGTATTCGCGCAGGTCGCGCAACAACGCCCGGATCTCGGCGTCCGGCAAGGCGAGATCCATGATAATGACGTCCGGATGGTGTTCGAGTATCCTTTCGCGCATTTCCTCCCCTGCGCCGGCGGCCGGGGTGAAGCTGATGTCTTCCCGTCGAACGAGGGCGCCCCTAAGCAAGGTGGAGAATAACGGCGAAGCCTCCACCGCAAGCACGACAATCGGTCCGTCCCGTCTCACCGTCTCCGCTTCCTTACCAGGCCTATAGTTACGGTTTTCTGTAAATCGTCGGTTTTACATAGGTCAGCGGGTGCTTGATGTTGTTCAAGCTTTCCGAGTGCCCGATCATCAAATGCCCTCCCGGATTCAAGGCTTTGGCGAATTTGGCCACCAAGTCCTCCTGCGTCGCCCTGTCGAAATAGATCATTACATTACGGCAAAAGATGACGTCAAAACCATGGCGGAAGGGGAACTGCCCATCCATGAAATTCAGTTGGGCGAACCTGATCTGTTTGTACACCTGCGGATCAAACTGCCACGCGATCTCGCCGCCCTGCTTTATCCGCTTGAAATAGCGTTTTTTGAAATCCGGCGGCACGTTCGCCAATCTATCCTGCGGGAATACGCCCGCCGCGGCGCGTTCGAGCATGCGGGTGGAAATATCCGTGGCGAGGAGCAAATAGTTCAATCCCGTTATTTGCCGCGTCAGATTGTCCATCGTCATTACGATGGTGCAGGGTTCCTCGCCGCTGGAACACCCGGCGCTCCAAATGCGCATCGGCTCGCGCGCGGCGCGTTTGGGCTTGCTTGCCCATGTCCTCACCGCGTCCTCGAGGAACTGAAAATGCTGGTTTTCACGGAATAAGTGCGTGGTGTTGGTCGAGATCGAGTCGATCAGGACGGTCATTTCGCCGCCGCTGCGATCCGCCTTGACGTGCTCGTAATACTCGCGATACGAGGTCATCTTCAGCGTGCGCAGGCGCTTGCCGAGTCGCGCGCGCACCAGCTGCATCTTGTTGTCGCCCAGGTTGATTCCGCAATGCTGATACACCAGATCGCGTATGAGCCCGTATTCCTTGGCGGTCAGATCCTGGATCGCCCCGCCTAATATCGAAGAACTTCCCATTCCGCCACCTCGTCGATCAGCTGCTCGCGCCCGCGCGATACAGGCAATAAAACGGTTCGTTGGACACGGAGAGTTCGCAGGCGGCGTCTTCACGATCCAGGTCGAGCGCCGGCGCGGCGCATTCTGCGGCCGTGGGAATCGACAGATCGAACACCGGTCCGACGCCGTGGCAGGTGGTTACGAACTGGCCGCATACGACGTTCATGAACTCGCCCAGGGCGTCCTCCATCTGATCCTCGGCGGCGGCGTCCGACGGGTTGGTCCCCAGCAAGTTGGCGGTTAATTGAATCGCAAAATTGCGCGTGCACCAGCAGTGCAGTACGCCCGTGGCGGGACCGGAATAGGATATCTGACATTCCAGCCAGGTCGTTTCGCTCGAGGCCGGCGCCGAACAGTCGTCGTTCACCATGAATGCCAGGTTTTCCAGCACGCCGCTCACTACCGCGGCTAGGTCGATCCGGATCGCGGTCGAGTCAGGATTGTTCATCGCCATCAGTTTCTCCGGCTTTTTGCTCTTGTTTTTTGAAAAGCTCGACGTCGACCGGCGTGCTCGGGAGGGGGATGAGCGAGCCGGTCAACGGATTAATCATGGTGATTTCCGTAACCCCCTTGAGTTTGCGTTCTTCTATTCGCAGAGGCCCTTTCATCGCCGTCTTGATCACGGCCTCGCGCAGTCCGAAAACCAACACGACGCCCGCGTGCATTACGCCGGCTAACTCGATGCCGGCCGGTTTCTCCGGAGAGGCCTTCGCGACCATTAGCGCACGCTGCTCTTCCAGATCATCCGCGACGAACTCCATGTCGGTCGCCTTGGACATGAGCTCGGTCGCTTGTTCGCGTTGAGTCGACGTCAGGCGCTTCATATTCTGTATAAGCGGCTTAATTCTCTGCTGTATCCGGCTCGCCTGTTCCTGGTGTTGCTTGATATCCGCTTCCATTTGTCGCGAGCGGTACAGCACCGCCCCTTCGATTCCGACGGCGATACGGGTCGGCACGCCCAGCTCGCTGCCGATGTGCCGCACCCTGACCCCGTTGCGAGCATAAACCTCCCCGCCTATGACCGATCCGTGTTCAATCAGCAGTTCACCGTCAGCGTGCAAGTTGCTGTTAAGGATCTCCTTACCGATCGCGATATCCCCGCCCGCCACGATTCGCATATCGACGCAAATGTTGGCGGCGACATTTCGGCCGGCTTTGGCAATGCATTCGGATTCCTGGCCGAATAAGCCGCCGCGAACCTGAATATCTTCGCCGGCGGACAGCTCGGCGGCGTCAACCGCCCCGGCAATACTGATGGATTTCGCGCCGCTCACCTGAAACTTCGGCTTGACGTCCCCGCGAACGTGAACATCGATCAGACTGTCGATGTTTCCGGAGTTGAAATCCACGTCGCCTTGAACCTCAAGCACTTCGCACATCGACAGCGTCTGGTCCTGCTCTTGCAGTCGACCAGCTACTTCCGTAACGACTACGGCCGGATCTTCTTCGGAGAATCGCAAACCGCCGTCGAGCTTGATCGGTTCGCCCGCATGCAAGCGCGGTTCGACTTCCTTTCCGAAGACGTCCCTTCCAACGACGCTCTTTTCAGGCGACTTTATGCGACCGATCTCAAGCCCTGCGTCCACGGTTAAAACCGAATTCGCGTCGTAATAGTTGATCGGCATGTCGCCTTGCCAGTCCTGGACCTGTTTCGCGTACTCCGGCGCCCACTCGAACTGGCCATGCCTGGCGTCGACCGGTGCATCGCCCTTGGCGATCAGATAACGTTGAGGAATCTCAGCCGGACCATCCCCGGATTGATCCGAATTCAGGAGCTGCATGTAATCCTGGATGCGCTGCTTCACCGAATCGTTGATCAATATTTTCTGCTCTGTCAGACCGGCGACGACCTCCTTATCGTCCGGGGGCGCGAAGCCGGGTGACGCCAGATCCGGGAGCATTAGCCAAGCTTGCATGCGGTCGTCCGCGACGACGATTTCTATCCGGGTATTCCGCGGTTTAGTTTTTTCCGTCATCATCCATCCGCCGCCGAAGCCTACGCGCGGTTTTGGCGCACTACTGCGTGCCCACACTCTTCCGTTGTCATATCGGAGATATTGGAAAGCGGCCCCAATCGGCGGCGGCAAGCCCCTAAAGTCCCATAACAGCCGCCCTGAGAGACCTTCGGGTGACAATTGCTCCGGTCGGCACGTCGGCATGGCCTGATAATGGGCGCCGTTTATGGGAGTTTGGCTGGCCGACAAGATCGTTGGTTATCCGCCACTAAGTCGGTGACGCCGACTTGACGGGACGGGCGCCTTCGCCGTGCAACAAGAAATAAATGCGATTAAGTCAGGCCGGCGTCGAGCAGGTCCATCAGTCGCAGCAATCCGACGGGTTTGTCGTGTTCATCGACCACGACCAAACTCGTGATTTGGCCGCGGCGCATGACGCGCAAGCAATCGACCGCTAGCTGACTCGCGGGCACCATCGAGACTGGCACGGACGGGGCGGCGGCGGAGCGGCGACTTTTCGCATAGGCCTCGCTGGCGTTCAGATCGCGCGGGTTGGGCGTACGCTCGAAGATGCGCCGTAAATCGCCGTCGGTAAATGTGCCGAGGAGCGTGCCGTCCGCGTTGCACAGGAGCGTAAGACCGAGCTGTTTGCGCGTGATTTCGACCAGAAGCTGTTCGAACGAATCATGCGCGCGCACTAGCGGCAATTCGTCTCCGGTGTGCATCAGGTCGGCCGCTCGGAGCAAAAGCTTTTTACCCAGCGCGCCCTCCGGATGAAACTGGGCGAAGTCGGCGGCTTCAAAGCCGCGCGCGTGCAGCAAAGCCATCGCCAACGCGTCGCCCGCGGCCAGCATCAGGACGCAACTGGTGGTCGGCGCCAATTTAAGCGGCCCGGCCTCCGGGGCCTCGGGCAACAACAGCACATGCCGGCTCAATTCCGCCAGGCGCGATTCGCGTCCTTGCGTGACGCCGATCACCGGGCCCCCGAGTCGGCGGAAGTGTTCGACGAAGCGCAAAACCTCGATGGTGTTTCCGCTGCGCGACAAGGCGATTAGACAATGCTGTTCGGTGACGAGACCCAAATCGCCGTGCAACGCCTCGACCGGATGCATATACATGGCCGGGGTTCCGGTGCTGGTAAGAGAGGCGGCGATTTTTCTGGCGATGTCGCCGCTTTTTCCCAGGCCGCTGACAATCACCTGAGCCGCCGGCAGGATGGTGTTCAGAGTGTCGTCGAAATCGCCGTCGAGCTGCTCGGCCAGTTTGCGCAGTGCATCCGCCTCTTCGGCGACGACGTTCCGCGCAATGTCAAGAGGCGTCGGTTTTACGAGCTTATTCTTCATTCTGTTCCGCCGCCGTGGGCGCCGTATTCGGCACTTCGGATCTTTGCAGCGCGGCCAGCTTGGCGCGCGCCGCCGTGATCAAATCCATGTTGCGTTGCTGGTCCGTCGCCGTCGGCGCTTCGATCAGCGCCGCGGCTTTCTCCCAATATTCGCGGGCGGCGTCGACATCACCCAGGCGACAGGCCGCGTCGGCCAAGTGATCGTAAATCAACGGATCGCGTCCCTCGCGCAGACGCGCCGCGCGCGAAAGATATTTGCGAGCGTTACTGAAGTCGCCGGCCTTGTAATAGGCCCACCCGAGGCTGTCCAAGAAGGCGGCGTTCCAGGGTTCGGCCGCCACGGCGGTTTTCAACATCTCGGTCGCTCGTTCGAGCTGAACGCCTGCGTCGACCCAGGAGTAGCCCAGATCGTTCATTAACCCGGCGTCGCCCGGATTAAACCGCAGCAACAACTCCATGGTCGCCTCGTATTGTTCGTTCCGTTCGGCGCTTTGCAGAAGGTAACGCTTGTACTGCAGCGTTTCGAGCATCAGGCGTCTGTCGCGATTTGCGGCCTCGCTCAGCCAGCGTTCGCAACGTTCGAGCCCGTCGTCGTAACGTTCGGCTTCGATCAGGGTCGTGATCAACTGGAAACGCACGTTGCTACGCTGCTCATCATCCATGCCGCGTTCGGCGAGCAGAGCTTCAAACTCGCCGATCGCCGTGTCGAAGGCGCCCTTGGAGGCCTGACATTTCCCCAGCCAGATTCTGCGCCTCAGACTTTCGGCGTAAGTTCCCTCGAATTCCTGGGCCGCCTGGAGCGCTTCATCCGGGAGTTCCGCCGCGAGCTGAACCTCGATCAGTTTTTCCGTCATATCCGCATTGTCCGGATTGTCCTTCAACATCTCGCGCAGGACTTCGATCACTTCCGCGTAATGTTCGGCGCCTATGCCGAACGCGATGAATTCAATGCGGCGCTGGTCGTCCGAGTTTTCATCGAAACGCCGTTTCACGATCTCGAACGCCTCGTCTTTGTAATCGCCGTCGATCAGCACGGCGATTCGCTGTCGCACCAGGGCCTCGTCGCCGGGATTTTGTTCGACCCATTCGTCAATTGTTCGCCGAGCTTGCTCATATTCTCCAAATTCAACGAACGAACGCAAAAGCAGCGTGCGATATTCGAGGATTTCTTCGGGATCTAATTCCATCAACCGCCGCAAAATCTCCCGTCCCTCTTCGAGACGAAAGGCGTTCAGCGCGTTTACGGCCAGGGGTTGCAAAACGGCCAGCCGATTAGGATATCGACGACGCTGCGTTGTCAACGTATCGCAAGCCCGATCGAAATCTCCTAGCACGGCGTGGATATTGGCGGACAGTATCGTCAGGTGATAGTCGTCTGGATATCGCGCCGACGCTTTGCTGACGACTTCCCGCGTCTGCTCGATTTCGCCTCGAAAATACAGTCCGCCGGCCAGTAAACGCGCGGAGGCGATGTCGTCCGGGAATTGCTCGAACTGACGCCGTAATTCCGCCAGATGCGCCGGCCCGAACGGATCGTCGAGGTGTTTCATCAGCGTGTCGATGCGCCGCAAACTCTCCGCGGGGATTAACGCGCGGTCGAGCCGCTCCAGCGCCGCTCGGGCGATTTCGATTTTGCCGCCGCGCAAATAGCAATCGATCAATCCCTCCAATGCCTCGCCTGAACCGGGCTCGATTGACAGGGTTTGTTGGAAATAACGCTGCGCCCCGCGCAGTTCGCTCTGCCGTCGATAGTGTTGCGCCAGGGCCAGGGTGTAAGTCGAATTCTCCGGTTTGGATTTGATAGCCGCCTTGAACGCGCGTTCGGCCTCGTCGTTCTGGTCCAATCCCGCGTGAGCACGCGCCAGCAGGAAACGCGCGGCGGCAAGCTCGTCATGCTGCTCAAGGACTTCACGGGCGAATTGCACCGCCGGCGTCCACTGGTAATTCGCCAGCAGCATTTCGCCTTGCACCATGTAGGCCGCCGCGAAATCCGGTCGTGCGTCGATGCAGGCCTGCAGCAGTTCATCGGCCAATGTCGGTTCGTCCGCTGCCAGGGCGCTGACGCCTAACACGAAATCCGTCGCGAAATCCGCCGATGACGAACGCAGTTCCAACACCGTCTCCGAAATGTTCGGATAGTCCTGGAACCACTCCATCCATAGCGCCAGACGTCGCGGCGACTCCTCGACCCAGCCCGGCCGCCCGCGCACAAGCCGCATGAGCGTCTTCAAGGCCTCGAGCGGCTTTCCAGCGCCATGCTGAGCCGCGGCCACTTTCCAGGCGATCTCCTCGTCCTCGGGATTTTTTTCCAGCAGCAGTCGGCCGACGCGCACGACTTGCGGCGAATCGCCGACCTGCTCGAGGGCCTTGATCAAGCCCCGCCGGGGCTCCGCGCGGTCGGCCTCCTGAACTCGTTGCACGAGTTCGTCCAGCCATTCGTTCAGGCGACCGGCCGCCGCGGCCGCTTCGATCGCGATCGGTAAAAGCACCTGTGCTTTCGCGGGGTCGTTGATCTGCTCGCGCGAAAACTGAAAGGCCTTCTCGCTCTGATGCACATCCAATAATGCTCGCGCGTACTCGCGTGCGATCACGACCGCGTCAGGCCAGATCGAGCGCGCCCATTCCGCGACCGCCAAGGCGTCCTCGTATCGCTCGATCGACCGTAACAGCTCCAGGCGTCGCGGCGTCATGCCGCGGGGACGCGAAGACAACAGCGCCCCCATCTCGGGATCGTTGCGCCGCTCCGGGTGAGTTTGCCACAGGGCGCGGTCAAAACCGGCGTAGGCCTGCGCAGCGGCCAAAGTGCAGCCCTCTAGTTCGAGCAACTGACCGAGCGAATACCAGGCCCGCGTGATATTTGAATTGTTCAATTCACGCTCCGCCGCGAGCGTGACCGTGCGGTACTGGGCGACGGCCTCCTCGATCCGGCCCTCCCCGCGATAAAGGCGCGCCAGCAAATAATGCGTATCGACGTCGCCGTGATTGAGCCGCGCGGCGCGTTCCGCCGGCGCTCGCGCCTCGTTGAAGCGACCCATGCGGGCTTTCGCCTTCGCCAGGAGGTAATGGACCTCGGCCTGGTTTTCGGCCGTTTTCGCCGCCTTTGCCAACGACTCCGCCGCCGACTGAAAGCGACCGTCTTCGATGTCGATCCGAGCTTGCTCGATCGTGGCGTGCATCTCAGGCGTATTATTCGCCGAGGGGGCGCTGGTCGCCGGCGCGGCTCCGGGGATTCCGTCCAACGGAATGAGAGCCTTACGTAATTCTTGAGACGGGGCTCCGGCGTCGTCCTCCCCGCACGCCGGCGCGTCGTTCGACCACGTCAACGCGGCGATACCCGCCGCCATCCACAACCAGAATCGACTGCCGGAGTGATGCGCGTTTCGCATGTTCGTTATCTCTCAACTTGACAAGCGGATCGGCGTCGGATGACGTCGTACGAATTCATGAAACGGCGTTCGTCGCCGCTCCGCAATATGATACCGTTAGCGCGTGCGTCTGGCACGCATTACGGTCGGCGTGAAGCCGCGCGGTTACGACGGACAAGCTCGCGGATAATTATGAGGATTTCCGTTTGGTTTTGGCGGCGGTTTTTTGAGCGCGTTTGGTCTTTTTCTTCGCCGCCGTCTTCTTTGGAGCGCTTTTCCTGACCCGGGCGGGTTTGCTCTTTTTCTTCTTCGCGGATTTTGCCTTGGAGAGCGAGGCGGATTTTGTTTTTGTTTTCGGTTTTTTCTTGGCGCTGACCTTTTTCCTCGACGTTTGTTTCTTCGCCTCTGTTTTCTTGCGCTTCGGCGACGAGGCCTTTTGGGTCGATGCTGTTTTCGAAGCTTTATCAGCGGTCCGTCCCGCTTTTGACGGCCCCGTTTTCGCGGCGTCTTCCGGCGGCTTTTCGTCGACCTCCGTATTCTCCGGCGCATCTTCGACGGCCGCGGCGAGGCTGTAGCCGCCGGCGACCATCTGCAACATGTTCCGCGTGGTGCGGTCAGGCGGAACGCTGGCTATCCGGTCCGCTTCGCCCTTGCGTACGGCGGCGCCCATCTCCGCCCAAGCCTGTTTCTCCAACAACGCGACGACCTCCATCGCGTCCTCGTCGGGAATACGCCGTTCGAGAAAAGACTGGGCCTCCTCGAGCGAACAGCGGGCATCGACGATCGCTTGTTTACGCGCGTACGCCCACATGGCTTCGTCGAGCGGAATCGCGTGTTTTCGCAATCCCAGCAATTGAACGCGCGCGCGGCTGTAAGCGTCCAGCCCGTCGATTTTCGCCAGGTATTCCTGGACCTCCTTACGGGACGCCCCCGACAACCGATCAAGCGATACTTCGTGCTCCATGGCGAACAACTTGTTAAGCGCACGCGACAAGTCCTCGCACTTTATTCTTGCCTGGGGGAGATCGCCGACCATCTCGGTTACTTCTATCGACGGAATGACGCGCAACTCGTTGTAGTCCACCACCATGTCGCGCAACCGATCCAGCGATTCGCGCGCCTTGGACTCCGTCACGTCCCGTGAGAAAATTCCCAGAATCATCTGCGTGATCGGATCGCTCGTGGGCAGACGAGCTACCTTACCCAGTTTAGTCCGCAGGGAACGCAGCAACTGCTTTAACCGGGAAGCACACTTCGTGGCGCCTCTCATCGTTTAGCAGTCCTCCTGACTTCGACGGCCGCTGCTCGCGCCTTCGCCC
>Ga0180434_10002687_pt1 | contig 23322 bp, 25 predicted proteins | sample SS_ome_7_FD_132453 | JGI IMG/M metagenome (GOLD analysis project Ga0180434, IMG submission 132453) | Hypersaline lake sediment archaeal communities from the Salton Sea, California, USA - SS_1_D_2 metaG | ecosystem: Environmental > Aquatic > Non-marine Saline and Alkaline > Hypersaline >...
ATGTATGCTTTTGATCCAACCACTCCGATTTCTGGATTTCTTTCAAGAAAACCAACTTGATTCTCCAAACGCCTGTGATTTGAAATATCATCACAATCCATACGGGCGACATATTTTCCCCTGGCAATCGATATGCCATAGTTTAGCGAATAGACAATACCACGGTTTTCCTCGTTGTCTTTAAGAATAACGCGTTTGTCACTTTTCTGGAAAGCCTTGATAATATCTACAGACCTATCCTCGGATCCATCGTCAATAATGATGAATTCAAAATTATCAAAAGTTTGCTGCAGGATGCTTTGAATCGCTTCTGTCAGGTAGGTCGCACCATTATAGACCGGCATAATAACACTGACAGCGGGATGATTAATCACAGCCGTATCCACCGTTCGGGAACGATTCTGAATAATTCCGGCCCGGATTTGAACCAGTGCTTTGGTGCAATAATACGGCTGCCCTTCTTTTCACCCAGCCACGCCCCCCACCAGCTGAAGGAGCTGTTTGCGATGATATGGTGGCGGCAGCAGGCCATTATGTGAAGTTCAGATGAGATTTTTCGGGAATTATCAGATACCAATCGCCAGGGTTGGTCAAAAACCAGGTTCTCCCGGCACCAGGGAATATCATCCGAAAAAACATAAATAAAGGAGGCCTTGGTTTGACCCGCGATCCTGTCAACCGCCGCGTGGTAATAATCCATATCCAGAACACCGTGCCGCCGATTTGTCCGCTTACTGTTTGCATAATCCCCACGACGAACATGGAGACTCACAGAATTGCGTGTTTTGATTTCGTTTGCAATTTTCCTATCTTGTGGGGTTAAGGCATAATTCAAAATCAACTCCTGTCGTAAGATTCTTTTGATGTTACTAAAAAAATCTTCTGACTGCCAGAAACCATCAATTAAAACAAGGGAACAGCGATTTTTGCGCAATTTTTTTAATTGAGGAAAAACATTATTCTGGTCAATAAGAAACACGTGGTTGTCCAAAATGCTTTTCAGGTGTGTGCACTCTCCAAGATATTGCGCGATAGCTGTGATTGATCTCGCATATCCATCGGGCAAGAATTTTCCGTTTACTTGAAAATCATTTAACGCGATTTTTCGGATAGCACCTGTTTTTTTTGCAAGTGAGGTACTAAACCAGGATTTGTCAAAATACAATGTTGAACCAGTACGGATGGAAAGAGATCTGGCGAATGCATATTGGAATAATTGGTTGCCCACTCCACCTTTCAAAACAGAAACAATCATGATTTCAGCAGGAAAAAACACATTTAATGTATGATGGGGTGGGTTTGCTTTGCATCATAATACCTGTCCAGGCCAAATTCTTCCAGCATTTGGCTTGTAAAACCTATTTGTTCTTCGTTGAATTGTTTGCGCCATGCTTCCAACCGCGCCTCAGTAGAACTTCCGGACATGGATTTGAACCTAAACTCCGTAGTTTTTTTGATCTGCCGATCAATATTTATTAATTTACGCTGATGTTTTGTGTTATCTAAAACATTGAATTGATCGATGCGGCTGGCGCGGTAATTTTCAATAAACTGTCTTGCTTTTAAAAAAACCGTTTCCGGCTCAGTCAGGCACTGCTCATAAAAGAACAACGCATGCTTGACCATTCCGAGTTGATCCAGAGCAATTTTATTTAAAATACACCAATACACAACTTGCCTTTGAAATTCATCATAATTGGAATTGCGGATGATGTCCTGAATCGCAGGATAATCCTGGATTAGACTGCTTTGAGAAAATAAACTATCAAGATTCAGAATAAACCAATCAGGGTATTTTTCTGCGATCTTCAGTCGGGATGCGACCACCGCCAGGGGATGGCGCATTAGATAAATTATCGGGATGGCTGGAAAGTGATGATGAATCCATCCCAGCATCATCATCACTCGCGTACTTTTAACCAGACGTTGATTGCTTATAAAGCGCGCGTTGAAACGATCAACCCAATTTGACCGTACTTTTCCAAGAAATACTTTTTTGCATATCTGTTGATATGTCCAATTTTTTTCATCAAATCTTAAATAAGGTCTGTCGGGTAGTTCCTTCATATAAGAGCACTGCCCTGGATGAAAAGGTTCAAAAATATAACGAAAATCATTATCACAATTAACCAATTTTGTGAAATAAGTCGTCCCTGATCGTGCGGCACCTACAATCAGTACTGTTCGCTCGACGCGTCCAAAATCGGCATACAAACGCGAAGGGGTAATAAAAGTTACACACCGGTTGAGCAATTTTTTTACTCTACGCATTTTTTTCAGCTAAATAATGATACTCAAAACAAAGCAGTTCTTGAGAAGCTTCACCCGCAGCCAATCTATTTACCATACTTTTCAGCACCACTTTCACAGCAAATCATTCAAAAATTCTCAAGCGCCCATTAGCATAATGTTTGCTTTCAGTATTTAATCGCCGTAATTCTAGGATATCGTAATTCAAGTAGGTACATGACGGTTTATTTTGCAATTAGGCGGCTCCGGCATCCAGTATTCTTGCGTTTGGTTTTATTGAAGCCAGTGTTTCTTTCAACCAGCTATCACGGTTATTTTTATTATTGCTCCCAATTTTGTTCAAGTTTTTCCTCCAATTTTGAGTTTGATTAATGGCTGTTGAATAAAAAATCGCTCAGAAATCTCTTTTCCATTGATTGACAGGGAATCACTCGACCAGGTATATCGTACGTTTTCTCTGTTTTCATCATCAATCATTCCGCTCAAGCTGGGATAATTTTTTATCCTTCCCGTAAATTCATAACCATACAAGCGCAATTCCCTGCCCCAGGTTTTGTAAACCAATTCAACAAGCTGATCGTCAAAGAATTCTTTATAATTGGCATGGCCGCCTACACGCTGCCTTTCCTTTTTTCTGTAATTGATGTTATAAAAATCTGCCATCGCCTTCAAATCATCATCCAGTGTTTCCTGCCGTAACAGCCATGAGGGGACAAACGAGCCTTGATTGGTGAATAATTGAAGAAACAGGAACTTTCTATTCGGCCAGGTATCTTCCCGATTAGCAATCGTTTTTAATAGATATTCAAACCCTTTATTTGCAATGTCATAGTCGTAATGTTCGGGGTTTGCATATTGCGTGCCTTGATATCCCGCATGAAAAAGGTAGCTCACAAAAAAACTAAATGGGTTTCTGATAATTGAAAACACAAAGTGCGATTTCAGAAAATCAGTTGATCTTACAATGGATTTTGCAAGATTATTATGATGCGGGGCGAATAACGGGTTAAAGCGTTCATTGCTAAAATAGGAATGCCCAAGGCGAATAAAGGGGGCCAAAACAGGTTTTTGTTTTGATTCGTGCTGGTTGATATACGTGCCGCCAGTTTTTGGAATATGCAGAAATGCAATCTTTCGCCGGTATATGAGTTGCTTTTTTATTTTTTGAAATAATTTCATAATGGAAAATACAATCTTTAATACCTGATACCATTTTTTTATAAGTTTAATAAATTTCAAGCCGCCTTAACTTGGATCCTTTAATGCTCCTAACTTCCCAAAAAAGCTGTTATTTGGTTAGTGGTGTTTAACTCATTTTTTTCCAACCATACCAAGCAATATTTTTATTAGCTTGCATGATTTTGCATAGCATTCAATCATCGGGTAAATAATCCAATCTACTGCCGATCTTTTTTATTGGAACACCCGCATTGATAGAGTAAGGTTCAATATCACAATTCACTACTGATCCAGCTCCAATGACTGCACCTTTGCCAACCGTAACACCATCCAGAATAGTCGAATTCGCTCCGATCCACACATCATCTTCAATCACCACTTTTCCCTTTGATACGCTTCCCGCAAAACGCATAGGTTTTTCCATCTGGGTGAAATTGTGATTCCCACTCGCAATCATCACATGTGGCGCAATCATTACATAATCACCGATAGTGACACCTCCGTAAATCACAACGAAAGGGTTTAACTGCGAATACTTGCCAATTTTAACTTTTCTGTTTGCCTGTATGATGACGAACTCTCGAATTTGCGCGGTTTTATCAATTTCTGTATTCTGCCGGTGGTAGATCCTGGCGCTTCGGCGAATAAATCCACTCTTTTTCTTGAAAAGCTTTCTATAAATTATTTTTAGGTAATGTCTAACACTCAATTTATCCGCTGTCATCTGAACCTTTTTCTTAATAAGAATAGCTATGTATCTTGGATTCAAGTAGCAATTGCAACCGTGATTAATTAAGAATACCACAGGAGATATGAATGATGCGCATTTCCTGGGTCTGGTATTCAAATGGTGTCAACATCCCATTTTTTGTACCAGATCGAAGCGGAGAATTACACATTTCGAGCTCGAAAATCATTGATCCAATGTGCGGCGAAGTCGTCACGTCCTAAAGCCAGATCGGCGCCCAGCACAGTCTTTCGGATGGACATGGAAAGGGGGTTTGTGATGGGACAGGTGACACCGGCCTGGATGGCCATGGCGAGAAAGGCTGCGTTGAGACGTTCCCGGTCAGGGAGGCCAAAGGAGATGTTGCTGGCGCCGATGGCTATGTTGAGTCCAAATTCCTGAATAACCTTATTAATGGTCTCGAAGGTGATGCGGCCGGCCTGACTATTAGCGCTAATCGCCATGACAAGGGGGTCAATGATAATGTCTTCGAATGGAATGCCGAACTGGAGGGCGCGGTCGATGATATTAGCTGCGACCTTTAGGCGTTGTTCGGATGTGGCGGGAATGCCGTTATCATCCATGCATAGGGCAATGACCGCGGCGTGGTGTTCACTTGCCAGGGGGAGGACAGATGACAGGGAGGATTCCTCCCCGTTGACAGAATTTATAAGGGCTTTGCCCTCGTAAACCTGCAGGGCGGCTGCAAGGGCTTTGGGATTGGCGGTGTCGATACACAGGGGCACATCCACGACGGAGACGACTTCTTTTATCAATCGGGGAAGGAGTTGCACCTCATCCATGTCTGGCACGCCGGCGTTGATATCGAGCAGCTGCGCCCCGGCCTGGACCTGTGCGAGCGCGTCCTGGCGAATTTGCTCGAAATCCCCAATCTGCAGGGCTTGCAGAACGCGTGTGCGCCCGGTGGGGTTGATGCGCTCGCCGATTATGACAGTGGGCAGATCGCGGCTGATGGTGACGGTCCTGGTCTTTGATGTGATAGTGGTGATGATGGATGTATGCATTTTTTTATTGATGCAGAGGGATATCCTGTAGTATGCGTCCTGCTTTTCCGTGGTTTTGATATTGATAGATGGTTTATACCAAGAAATGAGATTTTGTGCCAATGAAATGGGATAAATCAAATTGTTTGATGTATCCGAAAATCTTGCTTATGCATAGAAAACTCAGATTTTATTAACATTACGCTATAGAAAATTCAAATAATTCTCGGTGAGAGAAAAGATGACCAAGTTAGGGACAGTGCATATAAGCAGCATTGTAAGCAGAATCTCTTTTTTCATTTCCTCATTCATTTTTATAGCGTGTAGTGTCGGTGAAAAGATGCGTAAATTCGGGAGGCGAATGAAACCTGCAGAGCATGGTGCGGTTGCGGCAGAAAGTAGAGATCGGCAACCTGAAGCAGCGCCGGAGGCCAGCGTGGAGGTGTCGCAAACCATGGATGACCTGAGCGTGTGCGCAGAATATTCATCCATGAAGGTGTCTGTATCGGCAGCGGATATTTCCGAGAGCGATATTGATACGATCTGCAAGAACCAGGTGAACATGATGAACACGGGTGGCGAGAAGGTCATAGTGCACCTGAAGAAGCGTTTGGATATTGAAGGTGAGGCGACGGAGATCGGGTTGAAGAACCACTCCACGCTGAACCCGGGTACATCCGTGACCCTGCGCTACCGCATGACCTGTGTAAAGGGCAATGGTAATCGGTACATGGAAGTGCTGGCGGCAACAGCAGCGATCACTGCCACCGATGGATGTGTTAATGCATTCAAATATAATACAGACGTGCGCGAATTGATCGGGGTATCTGTAGAGGTACCGCGTCCGGCAGAGTAATTGTCAAAAATCCAGTTTGTTGGTCAGTAAAATAATTTACATAAAAATGGTAGGATTATTAGATAATTTAGGATGCGGAGGGTGAAACATTGTGTAATTTTCTTCCCAATAAGCTTGTTGGATCGACCCAATCGATTAATCTTATTCTTAATTGCTGCATAGAATTTTCAAGGGATGTAAATTATCTTATGACAGCTGGCTTTCAATGTCTTAATCGATTTCGCCTGCTGATCTGACGCAAGACACACCAAGTAAGACATCCCACAGGCGGTGTTCAGAATCCATTCGGGGGGGGCATGGTCAGCCGGTTATAGGTATCACGCGGTAAGATGTATGTGATATTTATTTGTGTGAGCTAGCGGGAAAAACTGATTTGCTGTGCTATTGCGCGGACTGCTCTTGTTTTGGGTGGATATTAATCATTATCAACAACAAAACCAAACTGCGAAGACTGCTGGAAATCAGTAGGCGCGAGCGAAAAGATGATCTCGGATGGTGTAGTGGATACAAAGGATTCGGGTGGATCTACTTTGACGGCAAAATCTGCTGCCATGCACGCGCCGGGTGCCCAGGTCCTGATCTGACATGCGCCCTGCTGATCACTCAAACATGGATTAGCAGTAAGCATAGAGGCGAAAGGGCCATTGACGCGAAACGCAACCCCTTCAAGTGGCGGTTCTTTACCGTTCCATTCTCCATTGCTATCAAGATCGTGCCAGGCGGAAAGATCAAACGTGAGGAAACAGTCCGCTAATACCTGGAGGGAAGGCGTTTCACCTGGCGAAGATGGCACTTCTTGTTGTGATGATGGCATGGTCTTATCCTTGTCGGTAGAGACACAGGCACTGACAAGAAAGAGCAGTAAAAGAAGGCTTGTTTTTATCTTCATTCCATCTCCTTTGTGATCAAGCACCAATAAAAAATTTCCAGCGTGTGAGTGTTTGAAATTGAATTTCTACCGGGACGACGATGATAATCTGTGAAATAATTTCTTGATTTAAAATGGACATCTGATTTGATTGTAGCACTTTTCTGAATTGCGTCCGCTATCACGCATACAAGATGCCCATTTGAAGGCGAAACTTGATTGAAAAATAGCACGGGTGTACCTATAATTAGCAGTTGGAAAACCATCCATTAATTAACAAGGAGGAATAATGGCAGCGCCTTTTGACTTGATATTTGGGATAAGTGCGGTGGCATTCAATCTGCTGATAGCAGGGGTGTTCCTGGCGACGCGTGCAGGGAAGATGGCAAGGGTACGGCGATTTGGTACGGGTTTGGTTGCTTTAGGCCTACCGTTTGGGGTGGTGCTGTATCATACGCTGACTGCGGGGCGTAACCTGTATGTACGCGCGGCGCTGGCAGTGGTGTTGGCTTATATCCTGACCGAGTTAATACTGGATTTCATCCTGCAATATGACTTCCGCGCGAAGTGGATCACACATGTCCCATATATTGCCCTGGAGTATGGGGCGTTCTTCGCTTTGATCTATGTGGCTTTTACGATCAGCGATTTCCTGGGTTGGGTGGTGTCGGTGACTTTCTGGATGGCGTTGGCTGCGTTGATCTACTATCTGGCAGGGCGGAAGAAAAACTCAAACAGCAAGAAAAAGTAACATTGTTTTTGGACAGTTAACAATAGAAATTTCTTTCGTGCAAGGCGACACATTTCTATCCCCATTGACATGTACAATAATCATACGCAAACTGCGGGATTAAACATGAAATACACTATCCTATTATTTGTTATTGGTTTTATTGCAGTCAGTGCTTGCCAGCCACTCAAGCCGGCGCAAGTTGATGCACCTGTAAATGAACAAGTGCCAGATGGTGAAGGACAACCTGGCGATAAGCTGGCACTTGTCCCTAATAATAAGGAAGATATTGTTTTCATGGAAGAGAGTAGCGCTTTGCCTGCATGGATTCCAACGGTAGAGAGTGGTGGTACACCCTGGTTCCAGGACCTGTACATTACGCGTTCAGATGATGGGATTCAATTTTCCGGAGGACAGTTGTTCATTCCTCATGCCGGGGTGGGGCATTTAATGGTCACGAATGGTGGAACATTGATCGCTACCTTCCAATATTTTTCCTACCAACACAAAGCTTTGTTCGATCGCATTGCCTATGTCACATCGGATGATCAGGGGCAGAGCTGGTCATCCGTAAGACTGGTCAAGATCGATTTGCCGATGCCGGGACCGACCGCAGTTGATCCTACATTGATGCAGCTGGCGGACGGATCACTGCGTTTGTTTTTTACCTATCACGCCCATGGCGAAGCATTCCCACAGCTGCATACCGCGACGGCCGATGAGATTGACGGGGTGTTTAATTGGGATGGCAAGGCGCTGGAGACTGAACAAGTTGTGCTGGATCCTGCGGTGGTTTATTTTGATGACATTTGGCACCACTATACAACTTCGCATGATGAAGAGGCTGGGGGTATAAATAACAATGTGCATTCCATTTCCAAAGATGGATTGCGTTTTGAACAAGTGGATGATATTCCATTAGCGATCAGTTTTCTAGGAGATGTGATCCCCGTGGATGGTGGTCTACGGTTCTATGGTGATAATGCGGTTGCATTTTCAGCGGACGGATACACCTGGGAGATTGAAGAACAAAACATTAGTCTGGGTAATGATCCGGGGGTGGTGCAGTTAGCGGATGGAAATTTCCTGGCAATCTACACCGTGCATCACGAGAAGAGACCTTGATGGGAAAGAAGCTGACCCTTGCACGCGTTTTGATCTGTGTTGTACTATTTTTCAATTTACAGAGCGCGGCGGTGTTTATCGCCAGGCCAGCGGCTTATATTGACGGGTTTGGACTTGAAGGGCTGGCGGGTGCACAAATGGTGCGAGGGATGGGTGTGCTGTTTGTGATGTGGAATGTGCCTTATATCTTCGCGTTGCTAAATCCCGCGTGGAACCGGATATCGCTGATCGAGGCGATAGTGATGCAGGCTATCGGGCTGGCGGGGGAGACATTAATCCTGCTGTTGGGCGGGCCGAATTCTGGGCAGATCACTGCGACGATTAAACGTTTTATTGTATTTGATGGAGTTGGATTGTTATTGCTGGTAACTGCTGCTGTTCTGACGAGGAACTTCAAGCCGGGGGATTAGATCAGCCAGGTTATCAGCCAGAAAGTGCCCATACCGATTGCGATAGTCCACAGGGCGCTTTTTGTTTTAAAGGCAACCAGGATTGCGATCAGGCCGGCCAGGAGGCGCACGTTGCTGAATGAGAAATCGATCTGTCCTTCGGCCAGGAGAATCTCCGGGATGAAAATTGCTGTGAGAACCGCTACTGGCACAAAACGCAAACCACGCGTGAGGATATGCGGCGGCTGCCATTTATCCTGCAGGAGGATGAATGAGAGACGAGTGAGAAAAGTCAGCAATCCAACAGCGAACATGACCAACCATAAGCTGCTCATTGGGTATCCCTCCAATAACCCACCGTAATACCGGCGATTGCCGCGGCGATGAGATTGAGCTTATAGGGCAGGCCGTGGGTAAGGATGGAAGTGATGCCCGCAACAATGGCGGCAAAAAGAGATGGGCTGTCATTGATCGACGGGATGGCCAGCGCGATGAAGGTGAGCGCGAGCGTGAAATCAAGCCCCCAACCTGGAGGCACCTGGGCGCCGAGGAAAATGCCGGCGGCAGTACTGAGCTGCCAGCAGGACCAGAGGGCGATGCCGGATCCCAGCAGGTGCCAATGTTTGTACGGTCCCTGTTCTCCATTCTGGTAGCGCATGATGCTGACCGCGTAGGCCTCGTCGGTTAAGAGATAGGAAAGCAGTACTTTCCATAGAGGAGAAAGCCCCTGCAAGTAGGGCGCAACGGAGAGGGAATAGAGGGCGTGGCGCAGGTTGATTACAAAGGCGGTGGCGATCATGATGAGCGCGGGGGTGCCGAGATTGACAAGCTGAACGAGCATGAATTGGGATGAGCCGGCAAAAATTATGGAGGACATGGCCTGGGACTGGAACGACGACAAACCCGCGCTGAGGGCAAGAACACCATAGATCATCCCAAGTGGGGTGACGCCTAATAGGATGGGTAGCTCATCGCGGACACCTTTCCAAAATTCTTTCCATGCGGCCGAGCGGTCATTGCGGACCATAACGGGTAGATTATACCTTTGGCGAGAAAAACAAGGATAAAAGTAAAAAAAGGATTAGGAATAATCGCCACTGGCATTACGCAGGAGGGTATCGATGGCCTCACTACAGCGGCGGTGGACAAACCGGATGATGAGCGGGGCGATGATGATCCAGGGCAGAAGGGTGAGTGCAGGGATGAAAAGGAACCAGGTATTGGCACGGAGTGTATCGAGATAGAACCAGAGCGTGAGAAAGATGGCAGAATTCACGACACCCACGCTGATCAGCACAGCGACCAGAAGACGGGAGATCTGATTGATGCCGCCCAACTCCGCATCGATTGTGATGCGGTCTTGCCTGAACTCTAAGGCAGCGGATGAAATGCCATACAGCGGGGGTTGGCGGGTCGAACGATATCCGGGACCGTTTACATTGAGGCCGTTGCTGTAATCATTGGTGATCTCAAATCCAAGCGGAAGCAGTGTTTGCAGGACGATGTTTTTTGCAGCGGCAGGATCATTATGATTGGGACAACTCTTTTTGTGTGTGATCATCACTTTTCATATTATCATGAATCACCTTTTCCAACAGACGGGCGAACTTAGGACCGACATACTTGATACTCTGCAGGCCTTTGACACCCATGTGCTGATAGATAAGGCTAATGTCCTGGCGGGTGTCCTCAATTGACCAGGCCGCTTTACGGTACGGCCATATCTCACAATCTGGTACCTGATCTAATTCCATCGCATACATCTGATTGGCGATATGTTCAACCGATTTCTTGTTGAGGGCGCGCTTTTCACCCGGCAAGATTGGCCGGGGCATGCGGTCGGGAATGCCTGATTTTCTGCACATCTCGCGGATGAGGCGGCCGGTTTTAATCCAGATATCACCCACTGGCCCATAAGACTTTTGGGTATAGAGTTTCTGATATGCAGAGTATAGGCTGGGCTCTATTCTTTTCAGGAAGTGCATGAAATAGGTTTTCTGCTGATCTGCCAGGGTCAGCGGTGCGCCGAGGATGAAGGAACCACCGTGATCAACGGTATTTTGAATAACCAGCTCGATATTCTCTCGGGTATCACAGAGACGCGGCAGGATGGGCATAAAGCACACTCCGCACTGGATGCCGTGATCAGCGAGCTGGCGCATGGCATCAAAGCGCTGCTGTGGATCGGGCGCAAGACGTTCTATACGGCGGATACGATTGGCGTGGGGCGAACGTGTGGTATGGATGATGCTGAAAAGAACAGAAACATGTGCGACTTTGTTGATCTCTTGCAAGAGATCTAGATCCCGCAGCACGATCGGGGAACGCTCGAGGATGAAAACCGGAAACTGCAATTCCAGACAGGTCTCCAGCATGCGGCGCGAGAGCTCGAATTTTTTCTCGGCGGGCTGATAATCGCCAACAGCAACCACATCGCGCGGGAGCTTGCTAAGTGCCTGGTAGAAAAGTGCAGGCGCATTCTGCTTGACCTTGATAACATAGGGGAAATCCGCGATATCCGCATAGGGCGCGTATTTTTCTTCTCGGCAGTAGCAGAAATGACAGCCATGCTGGCAACCGATATACGGATAGGCAGTGTAGCGGGTCCAGAACCAAGTGTCTGGACGTTTGTTTTTATTGAGAATGGAGTGTGTTTTGTATTGAACGAATGTGGTCCTTCGGGAAGCGGTCATGGGGAAAGATCTGCCTTCAACTCATGCGGCAAGTAAGTGAGCGCTTTGCGGCGCATGACCGCTTTTGGCTGCCGGTGCAGCGTATGCAGTTGATCGCGCAACAAATCAGTGGTGGCATGCGGGTAATACCTGCCGAGCGTTTTTAGTCCCCATCCTATCCCTTTAGCGGCGCGCATATCCTGCTCTTCAAACAGCGGAGAGATAAAGGCGAGTAGTTGCCCAACCTCTTCCTGGCCTTCCTGTGATCCGCGGGTGCGTTTTGCCCAGAAATGGACCGCGACTCCGAGCGTTCGGCGCACCCAGGCATCCGGATGCGAGATCCAAATTTCGAGATGGTCCAGCGTAGTGGTCAGATCCATGAGTAGAAATGGTCCATGGACGCGCTCACCAAAGATGTCCGCACCATACCAGACATCTGCCTGAATGATGCATTGTTTTGTTATTTCCAGACGCACAGAACGCGCGGCATGGGGATGATAATGGAGCGCAGTAATGATTAGGACCCAACTGCCTTCAGCGTGCGTATCTGCAATCTGATATAAAAAAGGAAAGAGATGTTGCGATTTGCAGGGCGAAATACAGCGACCAACCCGGTCCAGCAGGCAGAAGGGATTTTTGTCCTGAATAACCGGTGTGATCATTTCCAGGCTTTGAGACAGGCGATTTGCCTGGATGTGTTCAACCAGCATATCCGCGAAATTTTCCGCATGGGCAGCACCCTGTATGATCATGCTTTAATTATATAGATATCACCGCTTGGATGTCAGGTTGGCTGGGTGACAGACTGGGGTGATAAAAGCGTGACGCTCAGGACGTTTTTTCTTTATTCTGATTTACCAGCGTGATACCGGATAGAATCAACGTGCCGCCGAGAATGGCCTGCCAATAGAAGGACTCGCCAAGGAAGACAATGCCGAGAATAACACCGACCAACGGCGGGATATAGGTGATCATGGAGATACGGGTTGGTCCGATGCGGTGCAGAAGATGAAAATAGATGATATAGGCAATGGATGTGCCGAGAAAACCGAGCCAGGCAAAAGCGACCCAGGTAATACCGTGCCGGGGAATATTGATCGGATTTTCGGTAAAGAGAAGGGTCGTCCAGCTGATGACTGCAGCAAACGCGATTTGCAGGAAGGCGGAGACCACAGCTGGCAGTTGGCTGGACTTTTTGCGGGCGTAAATAGAGGCAGACGCATAGGAGAGAGTAGCAAGCAGCATCATGACCTGTCCGGCGAGATTCGCGTTCCAGCCGCTCTGCAGGCTGGGCGCCATGAGGAAAAAGACGCCTATAAAACCGACCAATAAACCAATTGCTTTTGGCCATGTAACACGGTCATCTTTGATGAATATCGGTGAGAGCAGGATGGTGAAGAGGGGATTGGCTGCGTTCAGGATGGAGGCAGTGCCAGAATCAATCGACTGTTCCGCTGAAGAAACCAGGATGAAAGGCAGGGTGATGTTGACTAAGCCTAAAACCAGGAAATCGAAGGCGTGTTCCTTAATGTTCTTCCATTTAAATTCCAGATCTTTGCTGAAGAGGATGACGAGACCCAAACCAAGCGCGCCAAACAGCGTGCGGAAAGCGACCAGAACGAGCGGAGAGACATCCTCAACCGCAATCTTGATCCAGAGGAAAGACGTTCCCCAGATGAGACCGACCAGCCAGAAGAGACCAAAATCTTTATTCTTCATCCGTTGTCTTTTCTTCCGGTAAGACGTATTCACGCGAGAAGCGCGCCATGGCGCGTCCGCCGAAGAAGAGCATGACCGCGGCGGTGGCGAACATCATCCAAAAAGCGGGCAGAATGAAGAAACTGACCAAACCACCGACAACAGCTACCCCGGCATAAATAAAGAATCGCTGCAAACCAATCCACAACGCTGGTACCAGGCAGGCGATCGCAATCAGCAGGAACGCGAGCAGGGCGCTGAGATTGAAGCGTTGCGACAAAAAGGCCACATTGGCAAGATTGAGTGGATCGCTGAGCATAAGGATACCCAGCAGGACAAGGATCAGCACCAAGGCGATGGATGGGATGATGGTCCAATTTCTCAATTGTTTTTCTGTGATGTTTTCTAAATTCGTGCTTATTTTTGGCAGTGTATTTTTATTTTTAATAGATGTTAATAAGATAATCGGAATCCATGTTAATAGCGAAGTTGATTCTGCATTACTGAGCACATCAAAGCCAAAGTTGAGCAGAGTTGCGCCGGCGATGATATCAAGCGCGCCGTCCTGGTGAAATAAGTGTAATGCTTGTTTGATTGATAAATCTGTTTTTATATTTTTCATTTACGCTGCATCCTTTAGCGGTTGAAGAGACCATTATAAATGCAATACACGGATTAAATCGACTTCCTGTAAAATTGGTTACCTGTTGATAAGGATATGATGGAAGAAAAACAGCAAACCATGACGCGCAGGGCCTATGGTGAGATATTCATCGGGGTGTTCCTGCTGGGCACTGGCCCAATGTTCGTCAAGTCAATCCACGCCAGCGGCACATTGATTGCTTTTTACCGATTATTGTTCGCGGCAGCGATGTTGACTATGCCGGCTGTGATGGTGGGGAAAAAACATCCTGCAATCCGTAGCAGAAAAACAAAAGTCGGATGGCTGTTGGCAGGCGGGGCAGCGTTTGCGGTCAATATTGCGTTGTGGAGTTCGGCACTGAAGTATGCATCTGCCGCGATAGTGACTGTCCTGGATAATACCGCACCCGTGTGGGTGGGGTTGTTTGCCTGGCTTGTTCTCGGCCATCGCCAGGGCAGCGGTTACTGGATCGGATTGATTTTGGCGTTGACCGGCAGCACACTGCTGGTGACCGGCGGATTCAGTGCAGGCAGCAGTACAGCTTCCCTCGGGATCATGCTCAGTGTATTTTCGGGTATATCCTATGCTGTCTATATCCTGGTTACCCAACAGGCACGGCGGTATTACAGCAGTATGACCTATTCCTGGATGGTGTCTCTAACAGGCGCGGCCATTTTACTGGTGTTCGGCATTCTGAGTGGCGCTCTGGCTGCATCACTCTCTTTGCGGGGATACGGGCTGATTTTTTTGCTGGCTCTGAGTTCACAGGTGCTGGGCTGGTACCTGGTGAATGATGCGCTGGGTAAACTGCCATCCGCAGCCGGTGCAGTGGCACTGGTGGGGCAGCCGGTGTTAAGCACTCTTCTTGGGATATTCATACTGGGAGAGCTCCTTACATTGGGGCAATGGGCAGGCGTGTTTTTGTGTCTGGCAGGCATTTTGCTGGCTCAGAGCAAATCAAAGATTGCTGAATAAGTCCATATACATATGAGATGAGACTTAAAAAAAATAAGCTTCGGGATTATCCTTAAGAGTGTAAAAACAAAATAGGAGAGGCTCGATGTATATGACACATCACTTGTCCAAAGAATACTATCAATGAGTCAATCACAATAGGACATTAATTTTTATTTTGCCCCTAAAAAAACTGGCACACAATCGCAGAAAACGCGGTAATGATATACTGATGTGTTATTTGCTGTTAGCAAAGTCAAGAAAAGGCGATTAAGAAATATTTATGAACTCCGGGTAAAATAATGTGTTTAAAAAAGAAAAATATTGGATTGGCATTCTGCCAAAAAGCGGGAACCAGTTTTGAGTGAATTCATTCTTTACATTTTTGTCGGGTTTTTTGCGCAAATGATAAGCGGTACCCTGGGCATGGCGTATGGTGTCAGCGGCACGCTGTTTCTCTTATCCATTGGGATCCCAACCTCGATGGCCAGCGCCAGCATCCATACAGCAACAGTCGCTACCAGCCTGGTATCTGGGATTTCTCACTTCATACAGGGAAATGTTGATAAGAAGATATTTCTGAAATTAATCATACCCGGTGCAATCGGCGGTATCAGCGGTTCCCTATTATTAAGTAATTTTGATGGCAGGATCTTAAAACCCTTTATTTATGCCTACTTACTGTATATGGGCATTCGCATCATCTTTATCGCATACAAAGAATCATATAACAAAAATCCCCATACGGATAATGAACTGCATGGCATTGGCCTAATCGCTGGGTTTTTGGATGCGCTTGGGGGCGGTGGTTGGGGGCCAATCGTGACGACATCATTAGTTTCGCGAGGCTATGAAACCCATAAAACGGTAGGAACCGTTGATTCCTCAAAATTTGTGGTTGCTCTGGTGCAAGTCATCGTCTTCTCCATATTTATCACTATATCCCATTGGCCGGTTGTGATTGGATTGATCATCGGAGGGGTAATAGCAGCGCCGATCGCAGCGAAAGTTTGTGGACTGATCCAACCCAAGAAACTTATGTTTCTGGTCGGTTTGCTAATCATCATCACCAGCCTGACATCCATCATTCTGGGCTTATTCAATGAGTATAATTGAACGACAATAAAAAATGAATATAAGATATTTACATCGCGAACCGGGCAAAGTTTCATTTCAAGAACGCTGCGAATCATATGGGCAGCGTCCAGCCGTGTTTTGGTTTACCGGGTTATCCGGTGCGGGAAAATCAACGATAGCCGATCAATTTGAGAAAACCCTATTTGATCGCGGTCAAATCATATACACACTGGACGCGGACGACCTGCGAAAAAATCTCAACGCTGATCTGGGCTTTTCGATGAAAGATCGAGAAGAAAATGTCCGCCGGGCAGCGGAAAGTGCCCGCCTGCTGCAGGAAGCCGGTGTGATCGTGCTGGCTACTTTTATCTCACCAACGATAGCAAGTCGCGAAAAAGCCCGCGCTATTGCCCGAAACGGTCTTTTTTTTGAAATTTATGTGAAAGCCAGCCTGCAAACCTGCATAAAGAGAGACCCAAAAGGCTTTTACCAAAAAGCACAAAACGGAGAAATCAAGAATTATACAGGTATTGACTCGATTTATGAAGAACCACTGCATGCGGACCTTGTTCTTAATACCGATTTGAATAATGCAGATGTCTGCGTTCAACAGCTCCTGGAATTTGCGTTGAATAATGGCATCATCAGTAAGGAAGCATAACTATGAACCAACTAGAACGTTTAGAAAACAAAAGTATATATATCCTGCGGGAAGCCTACAGCCAGTTTAAAGACCTGTGCATGTTGTGGTCAATCGGAAAAGACAGCACTGTTCTGCTCTGGCTGGCGCGCAAAGCATTTTTTGGGCATGTACCCTTTCCTCTAGTCCATATCGATACCGCGTATAAGATTCCTGAAATGATTACTTATCGGGACCGCCTGGCGAAAGAATTGAAGCTCGATATGATTTATGGCCAGAATCGTGAAGCGCTGGAAAATAAAAACACTTTTCCGGACGGCAACCGTACCCGGATTGAGTGCTGTAGAGCCCTTAAGACAGATGCCCTGGTGAATACGATCAATGGCACCTGGCCCAGGTTTCGCCTCAACCATCAGATCGGGGAATATGAAGTGGATAAAAACACCCAGCCATACACCGGTGTGATTGTAGGCCTGCGGGCAGATGAAGAAGGCAGCCGTTCTAAGGAACGCTACTTTTCTGCGCGTGATATGAAGAGTGAATGGGACATTACAGATCAGCCGCCGGAATTTTGGAATCAATATAAGACAGACTTCGCACCGGGCACGCATGTCCGCGTGCATCCGCTTTTGGATTGGTCCGAGTTGAATGTTTGGGAATATATCGGGCGTGAGAAAATTCCGATGGTATCGCTGTATTTCAATCAGGGAAACGGCACTCGTTATCGCTCGCTTGGCTGCTATCCCTGCACCCGGCCGATCAAATCGGATGCAAGCACGGTGGAAGAAGTCATCGATGAACTAAGTTCCGGAGACTTATCCAACATTGCAGAGAGAGCCGGAAGGGAACAGGACAAAGAGGATGGCGGCGGGCTGGAAGAATTACGAAAGGGTGGGTACATGTAAATGGCACATCAAATTAGTCAGGAACTGAAATTAGTTATTGCCGGTCACGTTGACCATGGCAAAAGCACCATCATTGGGCGCATGTTGGCAGATACGGATTCACTGCCCGAGGGCAAGCTGGAAATGGTCAAAGAAAATTGCCGCCGTAATTCAAACCCCTTTGAATACGCGTTCCTGCTGGACGCGTTAAAAGACGAGCAAGCCCAGGGAATCACGATCGATGCCGCGCGCATATTTTTCCGGACAAAGAAACGCAATTATTTGATCATTGATGCACCGGGACATATTGAATTTCTAAAAAATATGATCACAGGCGCATCCTGGGCCGAGGCGGCACTGCTCGTGATCGACGCAAAAGAAGGCGTACGTGAAAATTCGCGCCGGCACGGGTACATGATCTCATTTCTGGGAATACGCCAAATATGCGTATTGGTAAATAAAATGGATCTAGTGAATTATGACCAGGAAGTGTTCGAAAACATCAAACAAGAATACAGCGAGTTCTTGAAACAACTGGATGTGGAAGTGATGGGTTTCATTCCCGTCAGTGGGATGGAAGGGGATAATGTTGCTAATAAATCGAAACAGATGAAATGGTATAAAGGCCCAACGGTTCTCAAACAATTGGACCAGTTTCATACGGAAAAATTACCAGAGGAAAAACCATTGCGCATGCCTGTGCAGGATGTATATAAATTCACAGCTAATGGTGATGACAGACGAATTATTGCAGGTAGGGTTGAATCTGGAAAAGTGGCAGTTGACGATGAAGTTGAGTTTTATCCTTCTGGTAAAAGCTCGATCGTAAAATCGATAGAAGCCTTTAACGTACCAGAAATACCTGATGAAATGCGGGCGGGGTGGAGCACAGGCTTCACGCTTGAAGAACAGATATTTGTAAAACGCGGTGAAATGGCATTTTGCAAGGAACAAACTAAACCGCATGTGTCATCAAGGATGAAAGCGCGCCTGTTCTGGCTGAGTAAAAAACCATTGACGATGGATAAAAAATACTTGTTCAAGCTGGGATCCGCTAAAGTAGAAATGGAAATCGAAGCCATCGAACGCGTGCTGGATGCATCAACCCTGGAAAGCAAGCAGGCTGAGCAGGTTGAGCGCCATGAGATCGCGGAGTGCGTATTGCACCTTGATTCACCGATTGCTTTTGACGCTGCTGCTGACATGCCAGAAACCGGTCGATTTGTGATCGTGGATGATTATGAGATTTCCGGCGGGGGTATCGCGGTTGACGCACTGCAGGATGAAAACAGCTGGGTATATGAGAATATTACCAGGCGCAATGAAAAATGGGAGCGTATCGCGATAACGGAAGAGATGCGCGCGGAGCGTTATAACCAGAAAGCGTGCATGATCCTGATCACCGGCTCCCCAGAAGATACGTTGCGCAAAGAACTGGCTAAAAAATTGACAGAATCCCTTTTTCAGAGCGGAAAATTTGTTTACTTCATGGGGATGGCAAATTTGCTTTATGGCATGAGTGCTGATATACGCGGGATCGGAGAAGATGTGCGCCCGGAGCATATCCGGCGGCTGGGCGAGATCGGAAACATGATGCTGCACTCGGGTATGATGCTGGTCGTATCGGCTCGGGAGATCACAGACCATGATATACGCATATTGCGGACCCAGATCAACGGGCGCTATGATCGCCTGATCACTGTGTGGGCGGGAGACAAGATCACCACGGACCTTGAGCCGGATCTTGTTTTTAGCACGGAAGCGCTGCCCGGCGCTGTGGAGAGCGTCAAGGATTACCTGCGCACAAACGGCTATATTTTCAGCTTTCTATCTAATGGATTTCTAACCTGAGTCCAGAAACGGTTCGGCCTGTCAATCCTGTTTGGGAAAAATTAATTGCAGGTACTGGTCCGCGATCTTTTCTACGGAGAAATCATCGGCGCGTTGCTTCAACAACTCCGTATCGACTGGGTCTTTAAGTGTTTCGAGGATGGCGTCAGCCAATGCCTGCGGATCACGTACGGGCACCAGGCGGCCATATTTACCGCCTTCCAGGATCTCTGCCGGTCCGCTGGGGCAATCGGTAGAAACAACGGGTGTGCCGCACGCCATCGCTTCAATTAGAACTGTTGGTAATCCTTCATTATCGGAAGACAGAACACATATGTTGGATTTTCGCATAAATGGATAAGGATTGGGTTGATAACCCATAAAAAAAGTGGAATGCTCAATCCCAAAATTATTAACCTTTTCTTCAAGCTGCTTCCTTTGATCACCATCACCAACAATTAACAAGTAAGCGTCTATTTTTTGAATAATTAATTTGAATGCTTTAAGCAAATTGATATGATTCTTTTTTGGCGATAGCCTTCCAACGATGATAATGATTGGATTATCACGCTGGTCAAACACTGGGTGCGATAAATCCTGATTCATTTTTTCTTTTGATTTATTTGTGACTACCGGATTGTAAATCGTATGGATATTTGGTCTTGGAATCCCAGTTTTTTCAGCGACCGCATCTGCCACGCCGTGTGATACAGCTAAAATAACGTCAGCTAACGGATATGAAAGGCGCGCAACAAAGGGACGCAATTTTTCCTTGATGGACCTGCTTTTAACAGCTGTCCGGAAATCATTATGTTCCGATACGATCAATCGAGTGGAAACGCCAGCCATTAATTTACTGATGATAGCTGCCGCATTATTATGTGTCTGAGAAGCAACCATCGCATCCGGTGATGAATTCCTGAGATAACGCACGAGCGCCGGAATTGCACGTAGCGTTCTATTTTTACCAAGATCTACGATATGGACATTTTTATCGATATTGTGGCGCAAAGGGCCCTCACTGTTAATGACAACCACATCCACCCCAAACCCGCGGCGCGAAAATTCCTCCGCCAGGTTGATTTGAACCTGCTCAACACCACCCGCGCGAAAAGAAGAGAATAATAATGCGATCTTTTTTTGTTTTTTTATGACCATTGTGTAAGATCTAACCCCGTGACATGTTCGAGTTCTTCCACCATCGGTGTGAAGTACGCTTTTAAGTGCTTTTCCGCTTCCCAACTCATGGGTGGATATTGGAAGCCCTGCAGGTTTGCTTTTGTCAGACTTTCTTTTAATTGGTACCTGAATTTTTGCGGTAGTAGTTTTTTGATCATATTCTTAACACGCGAAGTGCCGTGGAGAATGGAATGGAACCAGCGGCTGCGTGGGAGCCGGGCGGGGTTGGATTGGGTGGCCTGGAAAACAAATTGGTCATCGATACCGAGGAAGGCTCGTAAATCCTGAAAACGCTGGCAGTCTGGTTGGCGGATGTCTGACGGTTGCATAAAAAAGAAATTCTCACGGGGAAAATGGCGCAAAAATGCTTTGATCTGCGGCAGATAATCACTTCCGCGTTTATATCCATAGGTCATCGCGCCCGCATGGTATAGGGCCTGGTGATGGGTTTCTAAGCGCTTTTCTTCCTTGCGTAGTGCTTCTATGAATGAAAGTTTTTCTTTTCCTTCCTTGATCATGTTCCAATACCATGAATAAGCCCTTTTAATCGGATCACGCAATGTGATAATGAAGCGTGGTTGCTCATTTGATAATGTGGCAGCGATACGCGGGGCGGTTTTCTCCGCCCAATACAGATAATGGGGCGTCGCTTCACCCCGCAGCGGGAACTTTTGCGCGCCCGAGAAGCAGGACTCAAGATACCAATCCATACCATGGTTAAAATTCTCATCGTTGCTGAAAAACATCGGTTCTTTAATATAGGGCAGGTAGATTTTTGGATGCTGTTTGATTATGTCATACAGCGCTGTCGTGCCCGCCTTGGCTGCGCCGAGAATAAAGAAATTGGGATAGCGACTAATTGATTTGGTCATTGTTAATAAATAAGTGAATACATATGATCTTATCTATCAGAGATCTACGAAGATAGATTATAATACGTCCCGATGAGGAGAGAAGAGAAAAATGGGGCGCAAGAGATCATAATCGAACCCCCACAGGGGTTATTTGATTTTGACCTGCGGGAAGTCATCCGCTATCACGAATTGTTATTTTTCCTGGTGTGGCGGGATATCCGTGTACGCTATCGCCAGACCGTATTGGGCGCGATCTGGGCGCTGCTGCAGCCGCTGCTGACCATGGTCGTTTTCAGTGTAATATTCGGCAGGTTCGCTAAACTGCCTTCGCAGGGCGTTCCCTACCCCATTTTTACTTTTTCCGGATTGCTTCCCTGGCAATTGTTTTCAACCGCGCTTTCCCGCTCAAGCGGCAGCGTTGTGAGCGAAGGGCGCCTGATTTCAAAGATCTACTTTCCGCGCCTGATCATCCCGCTATCCTCGGTAGGCGCCGGGTTGATCGATTTTGGGCTGTCTTTTCTAATTTACCTGGGCTTAATGGCTTTTTACAGCGTTCCACTGACCTGGAAGATGGCTCTGCTGCCCTTATTCGTTTTCATCGCGCTTCTGACCGCACTGTCAGTGGGTTTATGGTTGTCCGCGCTGAATGTGCAATATCGCGATGTGCGCTATATGATCCCATTTATGGCAACGGCCTGGATGTACATCACGCCGGTAGCATATTCGGCAACGATCGTGCCCGAACGCTGGCGGGTCCTTTATGGTTTAAACCCGATGGTGGGCGTGGTTGAAGGGTTCCGGTGGATGCTGCTGGACACCCCTTTTCCGGACCCGCGCATGTTTGCGATTTCCATTGCGATGGTCGTCATCCTGCTGGCGGGCGGCCTGGTGTATTTTAAGCGCATGGAAAATTACTTCGCGGATGTGATCTAAATGGCAAAACACGCAATAGAAGTCTCTAATCTGTCCAAGCGCTACCGTATTGGCACCGCAAAAGCAAGCTACCGCACCCTGCGGGAAGCGGTGGTGGATAAATTCTCCCCGAACGAAGAGTCGAAAGAAAAGGGTCATATCTGGGCGCTGAAAGATATCGATTTCACCGTGGAGCCGGGCGAATCCATCGGCATTATCGGGCGCAACGGCGCCGGTAAGAGCACACTGCTGAAAATCCTCTCGCGCATCACCAAGCCCACCCGCGGGCGGGCGAAGTTGAACGGACGGGTCGGATCGCTGCTCGAGGTGGGGACCGGTTTTCATCCGGAGCTGACCGGGCGGGAGAACATCTACCTGAACGGTGCCATCCTGGGGATGAAGAGAACGGAAATTGAACGCAAGTTTGACGAAATCGTCGAATTTTCGGGCATTGAAAAATTCCTGGACACACCGGTGAAGCGCTACTCAAGCGGGATGTACGTGCGCCTGGCGTTTTCCGTTGCCGCCCACCTGGAACCGGAGATTCTATTGGTGGATGAGGTTTTGTCGGTGGGGGACGCGGAATTTCAGAAAAAATGTCTGGGGAAGATGGAATCGATTTCCAGACAAGGTCGTACGGTTTTATTTGTCAGCCACAATCTGAGCGCTATCCAGGATTTGACAGATACCGTTGTCATTCTAAACAGTGGAGAAATTAGTTTCACTGGTACAACAGAAGATGGTATATCACAGTATTATCGGGATCTAGATATCTTTGAGAATGATGATGAATTTACTTATTCAGACGATCTTTTGGACATCGTCGAATTCAATATTAAGGCAAAAAAATC
>Ga0180434_10002688_pt1 | contig 23319 bp, 29 predicted proteins | sample SS_ome_7_FD_132453 | JGI IMG/M metagenome (GOLD analysis project Ga0180434, IMG submission 132453) | Hypersaline lake sediment archaeal communities from the Salton Sea, California, USA - SS_1_D_2 metaG | ecosystem: Environmental > Aquatic > Non-marine Saline and Alkaline > Hypersaline >...
AGCGGGGACTTCAGCGGGGACTTCAGCGGGGACTTCAGCGGGGACTTCAGCGGGGACTTCAGCGGGGACTTCAGCGGGGACTTCAGCGGGGACTTCAGCTGGGACTTCAGCGGGGACTTCATCTATCAAAGGGGGATTCTCTTCTTTACTGGTATCAATAGTTTCGCTAACGATTTTACCCTCCTTTTTAAGACCTTCGATATTGGCAAGAAACCGAGTAGAAATCTGAGATTTTCCATCGTTAATAATGACATCTAACAATCTCCCAAAATAATTAAGATTGTTGTTGAGACAAGATACAAGTGCTTCGTCGTAATTCCCATCAGAAATATATTTTTCAACTTGGTTCATTTAAATATATTTCTTATGTATTTAGACTTCTATTCATATATGCAGTCTTAGGCGTTGTTTTTAAAACCGTTTTTACAGCCTCTTGATGCTAAACAACGCACTGATTTGTACAAGAGGATTAGCTGCGTCAGGTGAATATGTGTCTGAGAGAACCGTTTGGAACAATTCACCATTTGGTAAATAAACCCCAAATTTTAGATTATCGTTTGGTTTGAATTTAACAGTTTGTACCATACCATCCCCATCTATTTTTATAAAAGGTGACAGTTCAGGATTGGCAATATCATCTACAGCAGCTCTAAACAACATTCTGTTTGCGTTCGGATTGTTAGAATATATTATACCATTAGTTCCCGCACTGGCTCCAGACAAATTTTGAAACTCTACGTAAACGTAAGGATAAAAAGCAATCCTTCCCCCTGATACTAGAATTGTATTTGGTAAAATTAAATTAATCAACTCAATTTCGTAACACACCATTTGTTGCTGTGAAACAAGACTTCCGGTATAATTAAAAGGAACAAAATTATCTCTTGTACACTGTAAAATTTCATATGTATCTCCAGCAGCCAACGGTACTGTAAGAAGTGGATTGCATGATAAAGTTAGTGTAATTTCTTGTGATAAATCATCATATGCGTATCCAGTTATACGACAAATTCTGTTTATGTTGGCACCACTGGTTATGCGAATAAAACACCCAGTATAAAAATCATTATCTATAGCATTTGGACCAATAACAGCAGTATTTAAACTTCCTCCAACTAGGGTGCCTATTTGTATTGGCATACTTTTACGCAAAACTAAAATATCGGTATCAACCCAACCACTCGCATCACTATCTAAACCTGCCAGTCTAGTAGTTCCATCAAAACTAACAATAGTTCTAAATTCATTCTGTGTTTGGTTATATATTATACAGCCAACATATGCGTGATCTGCAGATACACTTGCAGGAATCCATACAACGGGAATAGAAAAATTTGTTGATTGTACAATATCAAAAGGACCTACAGGAACTGCGCTAAATGGAACATCAACCGTAACTAAAAAACATTCATCTGTTCCATTATCACTTATAAATTCCCACGTAGATATACAACGAATTTCCCCAAGTCCTGTATCTTCTATTTTTACACCATTATAATATCCATTTACTTTAGCTTCGGGAACCAATGTTCCTGAAGGCCAACAAACCATAAATTGATCTGCTGTTGCTGGAGGGATAGGTGGCAGTACTCCACCAGCAACAGCAATATCATTGGGAATCCAGACTTCCATAGGTGTTGCATCTGAAACCGGATCGATAGCACGAAATCGATTTCTACTACCAAATTGAGAAATTAAAACATCGAAACTAGCTGGATGTGGAAAACGTTCTCTATTTCTGTAAGTACTGTCAATTTCTATATATCGTGTATTTGACATTTATATTATGAAAATATTTTGTTTAAGTAATATAAATGTCTTGTAATACATACGCTCTATTAGGAGCTCCATGTTGCCCTTTAACAATTGCATGCACGTCAAATCAAAAATTTATTCCTTTATGTTCTAAAGTATACCGTAAAAACTATAGTTATATGTTACAATACCCAGGAGATCGTGCACGCGGACGTATATTCGTACATCCATCCGATCCTGGACACTATCACCCGGAAGTTATTAAAGCGTACTATGGTAAAATATATGATCATGATTCCAGAAGACTCCAACCACACAGTGGCCATAATGTTGTTGATGTATTTACGACTCATGACCATGGTCATGACCACGCCCCTGGGCATGACCACGCCCCTGATTTTACCCAAGGGGAATCTACGACATCATGTAAAAATTGTTGAAGTCTTAATTTAATCTTTATCCCCATCCTTATCCCCATCCTTATCCCCATCCTTATCCCCATCCTTATACAAATTTTTTCTCAAATGCTCTAATAATTTACCCAGATTATTCCTTCCAGTATTTTCTTTTTTTCCCCAAAATGGATCGGACGAAAGAACAATGATAGGGCGCAATCCTGTTTCCGTTAAATTATTTCTAAGTTCTTCGTGTTGGCTAAATTTATGCTTCAATACTTGGTACATAAAGGGTTTTCTAAGTTCATCCCAAGAGTTTGTTGTAAATTTAGAAACAAGCCCATCAGGGTCTTTTTTAATCAGACCCTCAAAATATTTGTAAGCATCTCTAGCAGTTGGAAACACACCTACACCTGGTATTTCGACTTCTATTTTAGCGTCATTGCCAAATCTGGCAGAAAAATATTTATTATGATTTTGATAGATGTACAACGGGTCGAAAAATCTTGTTACAAAATGTTTCTGAGATCTAGTTTGCGGAGACCCCATTTTTCTCCATTTTTCCCTCATTTCTTTTCGTCTGCCATGGTACTTTGTAGTCTTGGCAATTGCATCAGATGGTGAAATATTATACATGTAACATAATATACACGCCACTACAATGCCAGATCGGCCATGTCCTCCTTTGCAATGGAGATATAATTTTTCTCCTGCAGAAAGATTCTTAATTATATCTACTAGTCTAATGATAAATTGTGCAAAGCTTTTCCAGTTTGTTGGAATACGACGATCATGGATCGGGTAGTGAATATAGGTATAATTGGTCTCATATGGGGTTGTGTGTTTTTCTCCGTTACGCACAAGGTTTACAAAATATCTTACACCCAGCTTCTCAAATTCTTCAACATATTCTTGCGTAGGATAACTACCGAATAATGCCTTATTTTTAATAAACTCGCTTGATCGGTTCATTTATTAAAAGATAAAATATAACTTTAATATTCAATTATTTTAAATCTTATGAGAGAGATTGTTAAAACCCCAAGTTTTAACAATTTTTAATTAAAGATCTAAGAATTAATTCCTACTATAAAATGGACTCAAAATCCGAAGAACGGAATAAATTCGAAGAATACATTTCCAACATGATCAGCAACCTTGACGAAGAACTGGACCCAAAATTCGTCCAAGACTTCATGTTCTCCCTAGATTCGAAGGAAAAATTCTGTATACCCGCAGAAAAACTACTCGAATGGAAGGTATATAAGTATAAACGTGATGTAAAGAGAAAATTACTCCAACTCGAATATGAAGAGGGAAAAAACTTTTACGCAACGAAGCGTAAAACTAAAGGTCGTCCTTCTGAATCTATAAGGATTTTATATATAAATTTAAAAGGATCTATACCTAATATAAATATGTCTATGCAAATTTTCGTGAAAACTTTAACAGGAAAGACCATCACGCTTGAGGTAGACCCGGCTGATTCTGTTGAAACTGTTAAACAGAAGATTCAAGACGCGGAAGGTATCCCAGTAGATCAACAACGCCTTATTTTTGCGGGTAAACAGCTTGAAAACGAGCGCACTTTGGCCGATTACAATATCCAAAAAGAAAGCACTCTTCATCTTGTTCTTAGGCTGTGAATGAGCTAGATTTAAATTTTATAGAAATTTTCTATAAAATAACTTGACCCATAATAAACGGGTTGTCGTAATTGTAATAAAAAATCTAGATGTAGGTATGGTTATAACAATGGTAATGGTAGTTTTCCATGGTGGACAATCGCAGTAATCGTTGGGGTGTTATTATTGGGCGGTGGTTTCTTATACCTCAGGAAAATGACAGGGCATCATGATCCTCTCGAAACATCTATATCCCCTCCTTCAAGTCCAAGTAGATTAGTTTGGGAGGTACAAGAGGGTCTTGCACCTGATTATTAAGTTCTATTATTCATTTCAATAATAGAACTGAGGACAACGGTAATAATCACTTTACGGGACACATCCCTCCGATGCACTCACTGTCTCCAATAAACTTCTCGTCTTCAGGTGTAAAGCATACACCTTCAACAGAAGTAATTGGCCGAGAATTAGCAACCATCTTATCATATTCTTCTTTGGTAATCTTCTCTAGAGGAGCCTGTTGAAACCCGTGTTCGCTATGTAGGAGAAAACTGACAGATTTGATTCCGTTGTTATAGTTTTCTGCTAACCAGGCCTTAATTTCATCTAACTCTTCTCTCTTATAATATACTGTACATGAGACACTATTGTCACTCCATTCTGTTTGTAATCTTCGTACATATTCAAGTTGTTGAATAGCGGTACATTTGTCGGCGAAAACAGTTCCTTCTGGAAGTGAGTACGGAAAAGAGATTACTTGTGTAGTTGGATCAACAGTTTGATCAAAGTTCCTTACGTATTCAACGTGGTAACCGTGCTTTTGCGCCAAAGCGATTAGTGGAGATTCTGAAGCAATTCTAATACGACGGATATAGTACTGAGAGTATCCAGGATGAACTCCAGAAGTACACCCGCCCAAAAGAGACAGAGTACCGCTGGGTTTACAGGTCGTGAGCTTAATACTGAGAGGAAATCCGTGCTGTAGTGAATACTTCTCATCAAATGATCGAAGATATTCATAGCATGGAGACAACCAAGACTTTTGATCTTCAGTTGCCTGAAGATATCCAGTGACTCCAATTCCCATTCGCATATTCTTGTGCACAATACGTTCTGTCTCTTTGCTGTCTGGACATCCTAAGGTTAGTGAATGTTTGCAAATTCTGTAGAGATAAGTTGCACATTTATTGAGTTCGTCTTGAGAATGAATGTTTGGTAGATAAATCTCAGCCAAGCAGCAGGTTTCATGGCTTGAAAGTGATTGTTCGGCACATGGATTATATCCTTCTACATCTGGATCCGGATATTGAGTTTCTCCTAAGCGACCACAAGATCTTGATAATCGAAGATTAATTAATCCGTAAGGTTCTCCATTTCCCAAGTAACCGTGCCAAAACTCATCATTGTCTAAAACTTCCTTAATATCATTGCAAACTACAGAGTTGTTGCTGTAACATCTCCAATTAGGAATTCCACCCAAATCCCAGCGTTTTGCTCGGAGATACTCAGTGTCTTTGCAGTCTCCTAATGCCAATTGGGCACTTCTTCTCACATTACCAGATACCACAATCTGTCCTATAATATTCATAATGTCCAAAGCATCAACTGGTCTAATCTTCATTCCAGCTCTTTTATTCAAAACATTGCTGATCTTTCTTACACCGTCGCACAGAACCTCTGGTCCAGAAGCAAGACCTCCAAATCCTTTGATAGGCGCACCCTTGCTTCTTAACAATAGACAAGAATAGGTGAATGATTGTCCGGAGTAAAAATGGGCTTTCAACACACGACCCAAGAGTTTTACCCATCCTTCTCGAGAATCTGGGACAATGTAGTCAGCATCTTTTGTTTCTTTGCGGGTAATCAATGCGTGTTTTACAGGCGGAATTTTCTCAACATTTTCTGGGGTAATACTGTATCCGCATCCTGCACCCAGCATGAGAAAATTCATGACCCATGTGAAAGGAGCGACAGGTTCATCAACAGTGACAAACGCACAGTTTTGTAATGACATCAGGCCAGTTTTTTCTACAGTCTTGGTACCGAGTTGCCATAAAAATCTTCCAGCGACGGAGCATTTCAGATTATATAAGATAGAAAACAATTCTGCCAATTCGTCTTCTGTAAACCCCACATTCAGTTGGTTATTCGTTGCTAAAACTACCCTATTAAGACATTCGGTCCATGATTCCACAGTACTATCCGGATCCTCGTCGTTATGACGACGAGCGTAAGTTCTGAGGTATGTAAATAAACCGACGGTATTAAACGGGGCAGGCCCCATGGGAGCAAAAGGAGTATTCAGATTATTTTTGTTATGCGAGACAGTCGTTTGGATAGACATTTGTTTTTATATTAGAATCCAATTTTCTAAATCAATTTTAAATTTGTGAAATAGTGTGATTAGACGGTAGATGTTTACCATTGCCGAAATCTATTTTAAAATTTTATCTTTTCAAATATAAAATGAGCAATTATAGATGTATATCAAATTTTGGTGCATCGGCATCCAATGATCCAAGCAACAACCCGTTATCATACTGTCTCCTCCAAACCATGGATAGTGAATTTTTACACGGTGGTACGGCTGACTCAATTAGTGGAAAATATAGTAGAAATTGTCAAGCATTCATGTCTCAATATTGTGCCAATAAATGGGATGATGTATGCGAATTCGCCAGTTCTGATACTTCCCATATCTATCCAAATAATCTTCAAAAATGTGGGTCAGGAAGCTCCGTTGGTTGTCAGGGACTTACAGCAGGAGAAGTATTAGTTGCAAACACAGCAGCCCGTAAGTATCTTGTTAGTATGGGAGGTTCGTGTTGTTTAAAATACGAACCTTTTGACCCCACTGTGGCATCTTCCCCATTAATTAGTTTCTGGGAAGGAGGTTGTAATACTCAAGGAAATGGGGGTTGTGTAGCAGAGTATGCAGTTGACCCTACAACAATAGATAATGATCCTGTCATGCAAAAGATTTTAGCTAAACCAATTATTGCATGGACAATTTTAGTCAATATCTATAATACTGCTAGGCGCAAAAATAAATTAGAAGAGTTGAGGGGTACCAATATTTACAATTTCTTTACATCCCAACCTTTTCAAAATTACTTGAAACAGATGGCAAAAATTCCTGGAATTATATGCACCAAAGGTTGCTGTTCTGGTGCTAGATCACTGGGTAACATAACAAGTATGCCATGCGGGTAATAATTAACTATAACCTAACTATAACCTAACTATAACCTAACTATAACCTAACTTATATCATTGTCAAAACTCCACCACTTCTCAGTTTCTGCAGAATTCGTCATATTGAAAATAAACATATTACAGACTATAAATATATGCTTATTTTCATAATACTTCGTTAGTTATAATTTAACGCGACGGTGAACCTCACCCCCCGAAATTAAATCTTGGATGACATTTTACTTGTGTAAAATACAAATAAAGTGATACTATAATTAATACAGCTCCTCCAGATATGACTGCGATCGAATGATTATTAATATCTTTATCCTTACATTTGTTCTTATTCAAATTCATTGTAGATATCCCCAACGATACAATAGTAACTCCCAAAAAAAATATAAATACACTGCCTAAAATTGTATGACTAAGCATTTTATTAATACAAACATAAAAACTTTACCATAATTATTGCAACCACGAATACAATAATAAAAAATACAAATGTCCTAATAATAGACGATAATGTTATCGCATGTCTCACATCACCTCCAACAAATCTTAGAGCAGTTTCGACTGCTGCTTCCATTGTAGTCGGCTTAAATATTCGATAGTTCAGGGGTCCTACTATGGCTAAATCATTCCTCTTCCCATGAGAATTGATAGGTCCCTGAACAGTCCTGCATGCTGATGATATATCAAAATTCCATCCGTTATCTAGAGACCACTCGACATCTGTTCCTAATGTCGCATATTTATATTCCGGCAGCGGATTGATCAGCACTAGCTGCCTCCAGACCTCTTGTTTAACTTCTTCGGGATTACATTCACGGACTGTCTTTTTCAATGATGTGCTATACGAATCTAAATTTATAACAGAGCATGATATGACAAAAAATTCAGAAATTTCTCCAGGAATTTTAATACATATTATACCCCATTCAGTTCCAAATCCTGATTTCACTGAACCTTTGAGTTTTACTTCGCTATTTTTGCTGAAATGATACTGAACTCCAATAGATATATAAATTCCTCTGGAAATGTGTTGATATAGTTTATTCCAAGTTCCCCAATTATTTTTAATACTGTCATCAGAGACAGATAAAACTTTTAATAAAGACAATGGATCTAACGCAAGTATCATCTTTCCACCCTCGATTTTTATATGTTCTGGAGTTGTTTTGGACTGAACGTATACAGATATCGTATTTTGATCAATTTTCAGCATTTTTAATGAAGTGTTGAACCTAAATTTGACACCCTGTTTTTTTAACTTATCTACCCATTGTTGAGCAAATCCTTTCCTATCATCACTAGCTTTTTTCATTTCCATTGTACTATAAAACACAGTCTGATCAAAAGAACCGAATAATTCTGCGACTGTCATTATATCTGGCGATACTCCATCCAGTAAATAGCATACTTTCACTATCGCATTCCATCCATTTACCGACAGATTATTATAAAATTGTTGTTTTACAGTCAGCTTTTCATAATAATGTTTTCTAAATGTATACGATAAAAATGTTGATACCAATTTTAATTTATCCGAGGATGATGTATTATTCAGTATTAATGAAATCCAGGCCGCATTATAACCCTTCGTAAATTCTCTATAATTAATTCCCATTTCTTCCCATAATGCAATCGTATTGATATACGCCGTCGTCAAAATCTGAGGGCTATGTTGCGTAAATAAATCATTTTCTGTCCATCTTGTTGCCCATGTACCTCCTGCAGAATTATATTTTTCGATAACAGTGACCCTATTACCTTTTTTAGATAACAACCAAGCCAGTGAAAGGCCTGTTGGGCCTGCGCCAAATATATAAATAGTTCCATTCATTTATATATATCAATATTTAATCAATGTACCGTTATCGTTCTTGATCAACGATATTTTCAATTCCGTTGTGAACTTGGACACAAAATCTGTTTTGTCTTTCGTTTTGCTTGTTCACACTTAATATCAATATACCATCAGTATATTTAACCGTCACATTCTCTTGACTGGTAACACTCATCGGTAGCACGAGATTTCTTCGAAAAGTGCCGTATCTGATCTCTTTTTTCCAGGGTTGACCTGTCCATTGTTTTAATTTATTACCAGAAACAGTTAGCTTATTATTAAAAAATTCAACATTGATACTTTTCTCATCAACTCCTGGAAGCTCCATATAAACAGTCAATAGATTCTTAGAATCGACAATATCGATATTCGGTTGCCAACTCCCTCCTTGAGGAACATTAGGAGTATTATTTAATATATTTTGAACGGCAGTTCTCATATTTGCGTCTGGATGCATGTTGGATAGGGTAGTTATCAATAAATCTTGTAACGACATTTATTAATTTATCCACCCTCTTAAATAGATTTAAAATCCTTGACGTAATCTTGTTAATAGATCTCCACCCCCAGTCGGTAATCGAGATCCTACTGGAGTTGGAGACGATTTCGAAGTCCGAAAATGCATTGAAGGAGGTCTATAGGATCTAGAATCGACCGGACTATATGATCCCCGGACGCTAGATTTAGTTTTGTATCCATACTTAATCCTGGATTCTGATCGTGCACGATCAGACCCACGATCAGACCCACGATCAGACCCACGATCAGACCCACGATCAGACCCACGATTAGACCCACGATCAGACCCAAATCGTAGATGTGTTCCGAAAGTCGGGAATGTAAGAGGTCCCTTCTCATCGTTGCCTGAGCCATCATCTGCATCTTTTTGTTTGTAGAGTTTCCATAGAATAAATAATCCTCCAACAACAACAGCAACAATCAACCCGATTTTAACCCAGTTAATAGATTCCTTAGGAGGATTGGCTGGTTTTCTTCGTAACTGACCTTTTGAGGGTTTGTTGTTTAGGGGAGGGTTAAGTTTATTTTCTGGAGTTTTAGGTAAAACTTTCTTAGTTAATTCAACATCTACAGAACACGGTGACTGTGATTTAAGTATCAAGAAATAATTCTGATAAACATTTTTATCCGCTACTATATTTCCAGATATAGTGCCAACTACCTCCTTATACTGAAGATTTGGTGTATTGTCCAGTGTTGTTTGATCAACAACCAATAGGTTAAAAGGCGTTGAATCTTTACATGTTACCTTAAATGTAAGGTCAAAGTTAGTACTATCACCATTCAAATCTATTAATTGCTTGATTTTACTGAGTTGATAAGTTTGTTTTGTTTGTGCCATCTTTTATACAATCAACTCCAATCCTTTTAAACAAATAATAGCTGTTAAGGTCCCTTTATTTATTCAAGTATTCTTTACAAGAAACCATCCATCAACTCTAATATTCTCAATTTCACCCAGATATTCAGAAGTTCTTATTTCTCCCAGCGTAAGGGAAACTGTTTAAGTACTATTTTACCAGTTTTGGTATCTTGTTCCATTTATATTGTTAATTATGTTCTTTAATAGATTCGGATATGTATGAGCAACATACATATCTTTTATTGATTTATAACGACCCAATCCCTATCATTATTTCCATCAGTCTGAATACCTATGCTTCTTGTCTCAACTTTTTTCGTAATAAATTCATTACTATGCTCAATCAGTTTTTCCATTGAAAAACCTTTATCAGAGTGAAAAGAACTTTTCTCCTTAAACAACACCGGTACATGAAGAGCAGAATAAAACTCTTGTTTATTCTCAAATAATTTTCCAGGCTCAGTGTTAGTTCCAATACTTCGAGTATCCATGTGTAATATACAACCCTGAGGTCTGGTTTTTAGAAGCGGAAAAAACTTTTTCCGAGGTATTGCTGGTTGTTGAATAAAACTCCCGCAAGCAAGTGCCCTCCATAAAGGTAAACCAACCCCCAATTCTGTCATGTAATTAAATTTATAACTTTGAGTTTCTTCATTTTGATCTATCACACTCATTTATATGTGGCCAACTTCTTTTTAATATCTCGCACTTTTATATCAGACCTCGCTAAATTTCGAGCAAGAGCAAAGAAAAAATCACTTAACCTGTTCATATACCTCAAAATATTATTATCAACTTTGACAACTGAAATACTATTATTTTTATTATCATACCCTTCTCCAATATGTTCCAATTTCCATAAACTTCTCTCAACCCTTCTAGCAAGAGAACGACATACATGACATTGTGCATCATTACTTTGTGTACCATAAACTAGAAACTCTGTTAATCTATCATTTTTTGCTTCGCATTCGTCTATTAAACCCTCTAACTTTTTAACATCGTTTCCTGAAATTTTTGTAAGATTTTTCCTCTTTTTCTCATCAATAACAGCAATATTACTAGATATATCAAATAATTTAATCTGAATTTCTCTAAGATTAATTAAACACGCATCATATTTTCCTTCTTTTTCTTCATAACAATCCGAACGGTGTTGCAACATACATTTTGCTCTTTGGTGATCCCTTCTCGTTAGATCAATGTTTGCGTGCAGTACTCCAATATGACTAGATAATTCATCTATATCGCCAAGTACGTCAAAAAATATAGAACTCTTTGGACGTCTATTACCATCGTATAGAGAAGTCTCTCCATTATCCCCAGATTTTGTATATAGTTTTGGCATTTATATATAGATAACTTCTCCTTAATTTAGAATTAGTCCTCAGATAAATGGCGAGTTCGCCTTTCGATATTAACGAAAAATTTGCCATATTCACCAAGGATGTATATAAAAATAGGTATACGTGTAAACTCGGATTTAGTTCTAGAAAATATGCAGATCGGTATTCTTCTAGGTTTACTAAAAAGGGGTAACAAACTGTTTGATACCATATATGAATTGTACACCAAAATGGCTTTTACGGAAACAAATTCAGAGATATTTGACTCCCAACATAGTATTAGATTAATTTATTAATCCTGTTAGGATTAATAAGTAATTCGACTCATCCCACGTCGTCTATAATAATGGTCCAAAAATACCTATGACTACCCGTGCAATAACACTCAAAACATTTTCTATAACTTGGGTATTTACCAGTTACTTCACAACATAGACACATATATTATCTATAGCTATAGATAACACCATTCCCATATTTATTCATACACTAAACAATTTGAAAACATTATTCCGAAAATTAAACCAGGCCTTATTCAGATCAAAAATAACAAACCCATTCATAAATTGTCTTGAGTTCTCTCCAGAACTAACAAAAGTTAGTGGGATTGGTTCCCATCCATTAGGAATCCATTCCCACTGATATACCATATTTTTTGGTGCATCCTCAGGGAGATTTAGATGTTTAATCTCCCTGAGCCAATCACCATTATCATTCTTAAAAGAATGTAAAACCTTATGAGATTGCTCTCTGTATGATCGACGTATGTTGACCACCGATTTCTGTCGACCATCCGTGCTCCCAAAACCACCAGAACCTCGTTCTGTCTTTTCCAGACTATCGACAACAGCTAACTGTGAATATTCGGCTCTCCTCAATACCATCTGACACCTGGTAAACGGGACAGTGATATCGGGCATCTTTTGATCTACTTTAATCAAAGCGATCTTAAGTGTTCCCCTGTAAGGAGGATCGATTGTTCCGACAGAATTTGCAAGCATATATCCTGTTTTGCTTATGGAACTTCTCGGAACAATTTCGATATAATACCCTGGAGGAGGACACACCTTTACTCCAGTTTCAAATAATGTAATGCTGTCAGAGATTTTTCTATATACTCCAATTGCTGTCAAATCATAACCAATGTCGTCCGGATAAGCTTTAGTGGGTTTACAAGCCAGTTCATGAGTCAGAACGACTTTAATCAGGTTTAAATCATTTTTTAATTCCATTGTCTAATATATTTCCGGAATCGTAATTTTTAATTCAATTTAATTTAATTTTTACGATCAATTCCAGTTTTAAATATTAAATGTTTATAATAAAGGATGGGTATCAAAAAAGAGATTATATATCCAGTTTTCTTTGAATGCTGCCAATACGCCGATGATACGTTCTGGGTAAATCTATTCGAAGACCTCGCATACGGAAAGACTCCGTACGGAACGTATATCAGCAAAAACTTTTTATGTTGTAGATACAAAAATAAAGAGTTTAGCTACAAACTGGACCGTAAAGACCCTCTAAAACTTTATAATGACATATACAAACTCCTAACAGTAAAACTAGGTATTCTGTCAAAAAAAGAAAAAGTTAAAAAACGGGTTGCCTTCCACAAGACCGAGGCCAGGATTAAACATTTCCGTCAAAATTGGGCCAACATACGTAAAAAAAATATAAAAGACCTGCTCATAGAAAGGTATGTTGTTGATATGAAGAAAAAATACAACCTAACTATCAAACAGGCTAAGAATTTACTTTCCATTATTTTTATCGCACTTGTTTTTAAGGCCATTACATCTAAAGATATCGATTACTTTGATGGTAAAATTCAACATATTGAGGGAATTGAGTTCGTCAAAGAAAAAATCATAGTCACAAGAGATATTTACGATGCTGATACCGGATTCTCCCCAGAAATTGTTATTGATAAAAAAGTTATGGCTGACAATTGGGGAAAGTATCTCATATCTCTACGAAAGTTGAAGAAAAATTAATAAAAATATTACACTATAATAAATGCCAAAATCTATTACAAGAGAACAATGTGGTAAACATATAGAAAAGTTTATTGAAAAATATATAGGAAAACAAATGGATCAAGAAGAACTAGAACAAATGGATGATCTAAAATTATTTAAAAAAGTATTCAGAGAATATCTAAAAAAATATCCATCATGTAAAAAATATGTAGAAAAAGATATGAGAAAGAAATTCCCCGGACTTTTTCGTAAATCCCGTAGAAAGCCTAGCAAAAAATCTACAAAAAAGAAGTGTAAATACGGGGTACTAAAAAAACCCGTTAAACTTCCTAGTGGAAGAAAAAGATATTGTAAATTGGTTAGGAAGTCCCGTAGGAAGTCCCGTAGAAAGTCCCGTAGAAAGTCCCGTAGAAAGTCCCGTAGGAAGTCCCGTAGGAAGTCCCGTAGAAAGTCCCGTAGAAAGTCCCGTAGACCAAGCAGAAAACCTAGAAAATCTGTAAAAAAATGTAAATACGGGGTACTAAAAAAACCCGTTAAACTTCCTAGTGGAAGAATGAGATATTGTAAATTGGTTAGGAAGTCCCGTAGAAAGTCCCGTAGGAAGTCCCGTAGGAAGTCCCGTAGGAAGTCCCGTAGGAAGTCCCGTAGGAAGTCCCGTAGAAAGTCCCGTAGACCAAGTAGAAAACCTAGAAAATCTGCAAAAAAATGTAAATATGGGGTACTAAAAAAACCCGTTAAACTTCCTAGTGGAAGAATGAGATATTGTAAAACGAAGCGTGGACCTCCAAAACTAAAAAGACGATCTCGACGTAAGTTTTATACGGACGAATTTATACAATCTATCCCTATGCCTTCTTATAGCGGTTTAACAGCTTTATAATTTCTTTGTAAACAGTAAATATATTTGTAATTATAAAGCTGTTAAACCGCTATAAGCCGCTATAAGATGATTTACTATTTATACTATTAACTCTTTATTATATTGTTCAAAATATTCCTTATATTTGTAATACCAAATCTACCCATAGGCAATAATTTCCTAACTCTACTATCATTTTTTATGACACATTTCCATTCCTCAAATAAGAAAAACAACCATTCAGCAAATCTTGCTCATAATAATACACCAAAGTATCAATCATACTCTTCTTCAACTGCAGCTTCTTTTTATCCTTCTTTTTACCCTCTTCCATTGCTTTATCTAACATCCAAATTTATTAAAATCAATATTGCTTTATCTAACATCCAAATTTATTAAAATCAATATTGATTTAGTTAAACATTGATATTCATCCTTATTGCCCAAAATCGTCCATACCGGATTACATCAGCCGGATATACCTGGTAATCATCCCCAACAACATCATTCATCTCTTTTAATCTACCAAATGGTCCAGAGATATCTCCAAAAATTTCTCCTACTCTTTTAATATAAGAATCATCAAATTTCCCTTCAGCTATTCCTTCAGTTATTCCTTCAGTTATTATACAATTTTTCTGATATGCCACATAACCCAACACATAAGCTAGTGGATTTAAATATTTAGCATCAGTACCCACACCCTTTGTACTATCTGCTTCCCTACATAACATATTTCTATCGCTTTTACTCAACGAGATCGTGTCAAAATTATCATTCAACCCTAAAGATACTTTATTAACCTTAAGTTTAAAACGTTCCATTGGAGTCTTACGAGCCATCTCTCTCCGAAACTCATCTGACCCGACCTTATGAGCAGGCATTGCCCCACATTCTTCAGCATACTCTTTAGAAGATGCTGCTGCTACCTGCCTTTCAAATGTATCTTCGTATATAGGACCTGAATCGCCATCATCATCGTCATAACCAATACCCCATTCACCATCAGAATGATCGTCCTCGCGTATTTCGTACTTTTCGTTCCATGCTTCCATTTATACTAACAAAATTTATTTCCTAAACTAAAGAAAAAATACTAAAATAAATGAAAGTTAACTACTTAGCGATCTGCATATTGATTTTGATTCTTACAAAATTAAATACAACGGAAAAGATCTCCCCATTCTTGCCGGAGATATAGAAACTCGTAACAAGGATAATAATAAATCTATACGACCATTTTTACCTTCAAAACAGAATGCGAAAAACGATTTTCAAGGGTGAAATCATTGTATTCCATTCTCTCAATGTCATCTATATCATTTAATTCCTTCGATATTTGTAATCTTGGAAATCTAAAAGGAGACCTTTTTAATTGTCTCTGTACAACATCATAATGTGATTGATATATATGACAGTCCCCTAAAGACAATATAAATTTTCTAGCAACCAAACCTGTCACTTTTGATATCAGTGTATGAAATAACGCACTTGATGCTATGTTAAACGGTAAACCATGGAATAAATCAGAAGATCTATTATAACAAAACATATCCAGATATCCTTCTTGTACATAAAACTGAATCGTTATCGAATGACAAGGATACAATACTCCTTCATGTGCTTGTAGAGGGTTATAATCAGTTAAAAGTATTCGACGAGAATGAGGATCGTTCTTAATTTGATCAATTACTATACGTAACTGATCAAGCCCCGCCTCTCGAAAACAGGCTTTTTCTTCATCATAAGGAGCATTAAAATTTCTCCACTGGTACCCATACATCTGTCCCATAACTCCTTCTCTCCTACTACCCATCCCGAGAGAATCCAAAAATTCTCTACTTGTATTCCCCTTCCATATATTAATCTTCTTCTCCTCTAGTTTCTTAGTATCTGTATCACCCCTTATAAAAAATAATAACTCCTCCACTATTCCCCTAAAAAACATCTTCTTCGTAGTCAAAAGAGGAAAGCCTTTCCTCAAGTCAAACTCCAATGTTTTGCCAAACATAGACTTAGTCAAACCATTTCTCCCTTTCTTCTCCCATCCATTCTCGTATACATCTTTAAGAAGAGATAGATACTGTTTCTCTCCCGAGGACTCACGAACCAATACATAGTGCGTAAACTCATCATATTTTGTTCTTTCCTCAATCACCCAGTCTATGTAGTTTAATTTAACAAACGTATCACACCTATAATCTTTTTTCATTATCGAGAGGTGAATTCGCCTAATACGATGACTAAGTTCTGAAAACATTTTATTGTATAACTGAGCACCCCCGATTATAAAAATAGGACGGCGTTCTCTAGAAAGTTCAAAATCGAACACGTTATCGTCAATACGTCCAATACACCCCTGTATATGCTTCATCTCTGCATTCACTCTATCGCTAACTACAATCATTTTCCTTCCTCTTAGCGGAGGTAATGATTCAGCAGTTTTTCTCCCAACTACTAGTAACCCTCCCATAGTCTTCTGCCTGAATAATTTTAATTCTTCCCGACATCTCCACGGGAGTTTTCCATTCAAACCGATACCGCCATCTTTATTCATCGCAAGAATTACGTCACACATCATTTTGTTTATCTTGATAAACAAAACCTTAAATTCAATTTGTTTCAATTATAAGGCCGACATACCCGTTAAATGCTTCCCAAATTGGAGATGAGTAGGTGTCACTTTTACTTCCGGCTTCCCTTTAACTCTAAAATATGCTATAAATGTGATTATACTCAGAATGAGAAATAAAATAGCAAGCATTAACTTTAACTGTTCATCAGAAAATTTACCAGATCCCAAAGCTCCTACACCAGCACCAACAATGTAGAATCCCATAATCCAAAAAGATATACTAAAATCAATCTTTTTATTCTTCCAGTAATAGTAGATAGCCAAAATAGATACAGGTGGTAAAAACGCCAATAGCGTAGTACCAGATGCAGTCTGTTGATCAGGTACCATTTTAAACCAAACTAGAGCTGTTACAACCAAAAAAGCTGCCTGAATCCCAAAAAATCCACCTATCAATCCAGTACACAATCCTATTGCTATAGACAGAGCAATCATTTATATATACCTCATATATAAATGATTATTTATACACAATTTATATATCTTCAAAATCAAAACCCACATCATCATTTTCTTCTTCACCAACACAAGTACGCACCCCCATATCTCCAATTTCACTATCTTCTGGTAAAATACCTTCACGCTGCATAAATCGCACCTCTTCTGGGTCATACTTGTATATAATATCCCCAGACTTTTTATCAAAATCTCTCAAAGATATAATACAACAATCGCCAACCTTCACCTTCATTCGTCTATTTCGTACTCTGCACCGTCTTGATTTACCATCAAGACAATTCACTTCAAAAAAACGTGATCCCAAAGCTCTAATCAAAAACCCGAAAACCTGTCCATCCAAATCAATTTCCATCAATGCACGTTTTTCTGTAGGACCTTTTCTGTTCCTTCTATTCTTTTTCTTTTTGTTGTTTTTAGGCATCCTCTATTTTATAAATATATTCCTCTAAATTAGATTTAGAGGAATCCTAGCGTTTATAAAATGATTGATAACGTTTTAATCTTTCTATATTTTAGCCATTTAACTATTTTCTGGCTCTATGGGTTAATATGGACATTGGCAACTGATACCAAATTTCACCAAGAATCTCAACAAGTAGCTAAATATGCATTGAAAATTCAAATATGCATTTTACCATGGTGTGGATTATTATTTAAGCACTTCTATGACCCAGAATATAACGAATATATTCTTCAACTTCCAGATTTTTCTTTATTTGAAGTATTTCAATTTATAACTATGATACTATACCAAGATTTTATGTTCTACCATATACATAGATTATTTCACCTACCACAATTTTACAAATTCCACAAACTACATCACACATGGTCATGCCCTGTTCCTTGGGAATCTCTATATTCTTCTATTCCGGAAAATATATTATCCAATTTTTTACCTGTTTTTTCAGCACCAATAATAGTTAGACTCAAACTATTTTATTTACCGTTGTGGGTATTTTTATCAACATTCTCAAGTCTACTCGCTCATAGTAATTATGACTTTTTTCATCACACGCTTCACCATAGGTTACATAACGTTAACTACGGTACCGCTGGATTATTTGATATCATTTATAGAACTTATAAAGCTAAAGAATAAGCTAAAGAATAAGCTAAAGCCGTTTTATACCCATAAGAGCATCTAGATCATCATACAGATCATCTAATGTACCATTATTCCTTATCACTCCTGAATGGTTTCGAATTTTATCCATATCAACCTCAGACGCATGTAAATCAGCTTGCGATGCACCAACCACCAAGCCTGTTTTATCCAAACTTTCCCTTTCTATTTTATATACCCTTCCTCCATTTTTAAGAATCCAATCAACTTCATTCTGAAAACGTACATCAGACCACACAACTAAAAGATTTGGATTCTTCTCAATCTCCCTTTCATACCAAATATTTGCCCTAAAAACCCAAAAATTATTCCCTATATCAGGCAATAATAGCTTCGGAAATAATTTCCGAACAACATCGGTACCTACAACCTGACACACTTCTCTTGGAGAAACGCCCCAATTTTTATCAATCTTTTCCTTCTCTTCGGTATACAATTGATTATCAGTAAAACCGAATAATTCCTTTATACCACGCTTTAGTGGTCCAGCAAACGCCATCTTAGTATACCTATGTTGTCTAACTAGATAATCTGCAGCAGTGTCTTTACCTCGACCTCTTTTACCCATAAATCCAATCATTTATATATTATCATAATCGTTTAAATCAACTATGCGAAATTACAGGACTACTTCTCTGTCTACTTTGTTTAGAAAATAGATCACGTACAATAAAATAAAATTCTCTCACCTGGAACCTATCACTATCTAAATTATCAACATAATCCAAAAACACACATACTAACTTTCCTCCCCAGCCCCCAAAATTAGATATATCTTCACCAGCAAGCTGCTTATCATTACAGGCACTTATACAACACGTACTAACAAATAACTGCCTCATCTTATCCTCATCATTATACCTAAACAATTTCCCATCAGTAGATACCCACTCCAAATCTAACATCGTTCCGGAATGACACGTATCAACCAAACAAAAACTATGACAATTATATTCCATCTCCCCATAAAATGCATCTCGGATCTCATGATCCAGAACAACATCATCACCAACCCTAATATACTCATTTTTACCCATCAAATACCCATGTGCTGATATAACAAATAAAATATCATGAGTCGGAGACCACTTCTTAACAACCGATAATAGCTTGTTAACAAAAGTTTTCTTATCTTCTACATAAATACCCCCATTCAGATCTTTATTATCAGTTAGTATAACAATCGTGCTGTTATCACCCCATTTTTTCACTGATAATTTGCATAAATTGGCTGCATCACGATAAGAACTATTACCATTGGCATGTAATGCAACAATAAGTGTCAAAATTTTATCTCTTACAGGAAATAAATTCATATTTATTATATGATACATATAATAAATAACAAATTATGTCTATACTTCGCGCCATCTCAGATGACTGTTGGGATATAGTATGCGGTTTCCAGAAGACTCAACAACAAAAAATAAATGTTTATTCGATAAATCTAGTGAGATTTGCGAATGCTGTAATAATAATCCAAACATAAATGACTGTGGAGTAGTATATCCAGGCCGCGGATTTTACGATGCCTGCTCAGGTACGTTTGATGATGGAAGTGTCCCAGGAGATGATAACGGAAATAAGGGTGATAAGGGTAATAACGGAAATAACGGAAATAAGGGTGATAAGGGTACTCCATTTCTCGAAACGACAATAGGTAAAGTTACTCTTGGACTCGGTATAGCCTTTATTGTACTTTTATTCATAATTTTGGCACTACGAAATAGATAAAAATTTTTAATTTATGTAAAGAAATTAAAAATGGACACTAACTAGCTTTCTTTATTTTACTCATTCTGGGAATTATACTTGCTGTCTATTTAACATCAAAACACTCAAACAAGTGGGATACTTATCTAGACACCCACGTACCAGAAAAAGTATCAACCAATCAATTTGGTGCTATAAGAACCCTTAAGCACCCTTAAGCACCCTTAAGAACCCTTAAGAACCCTTATGATACACTATTCGATCTATCCCGATCATATTGTTCCTGATAATCAAGATCAAGATCTATCTCGGTAATACATAATTCAGAAAAATTTCTAGTCAAAACCTGTAACTCCAAAAATTCTTCATATGTTTTCGGAATTTTCCCAAAATTCGCAAGAAATGCATCATTATCACAATACTTCCTAAACTCTTCCCAAGTCATCGTAGTATACTTGACTAAACTCATATTCTTACAATTAAGACATGGTACTCCAAATGCATAACAATTAACACATTTATCCCCATCACAATAATAACATACTCGTCTCACCCCCCTATTAGCATCATTTTCCGAGATTTTAAATGAATCAATCGTCGTCATCTTTATTATACTACATTATCCCTTTAATTTCGAAAAACTAATCCACACCGAGACTCGGAGCCCAATCTTCTGCTTCGTAGATAGGCACCTTATCCAGTTAGACCATGCGAACAGATATATCTAATATATCTGTTCCTTTTATATCCCAACATTTTTTAAATCTTTTTATTCTTTTCATAAACTTGTTATTTCCGGCCTGTACAACCTATTCCCGCATATTGCACACTCTAATTTAGCAGTCTCAGCATATATAGCTAAAATACCAACATCACCCTCAAAATACGGTCTCTCATGATTCTTATGTTTCTCAAAACATTCCTCATGAGCTGCAGTCTTTAACGCACTAGGTAGCTGAGTCTCATGATCTACAAAATACCCAAACTGTTCATCATCAACATCTCGCAACAATACTATCTTATTACCCCTCAACTTATATTTATTTGTCAATAGTTTCCACCAGTATTTAGCAGACTCAGCGTTTCTATTATCAAGAGCATCATAAAGTCTTGTCTCATACTCCCACTGAGTTCTCGCCTGCGCTCGACCAAAGGGAGTTCTCGCCTGCGCTCGACCAAAGGGAGATTTAACTTCTTCTATATTAACATCCGAACTTTCTTTTTGGATTTCTTTTGCAGACATTTATTTATCCCCAAATATTCTAATTATAAATTAATTTTATCGAGTTTAAATTGGATTAACTTAAACTATAAATGCACAAAAAGTGCGACTATGATAAATATACCTACAATAATCATCGCCATAGCTAGAGAATTTGTAGCACGAGCAGATACACGATTAGACGACGTACGTAGTCTCCCTCTCCCGTGATTTCGCATACGCCTTCTTTCCTCTTCCTTCAGCTTCTCGATATGTTTTTCAACCCCATCATACTTACTAATCAATGAACACACTGCAAGAGGTAATGGTGTTACGTTATGTGTTCGTATAGCGATACGCTCCCTTTGAAGCCTGATTTCATCTGCAAATATAATTTCATCAATGTTAACAGAAGTTTCTAGTTTTCCCCAATCACCAATATTCTTTAGTTCAGACTTGTTGCCAGTCATCTCATAATTTTTTAACCATTTTCCAATTTTTTTCATTTTAATTAAGGTCAAAACATGAGAAATCTTAATTAAAATAAATTTAAAACATACCAGTAAACATCCTTCCCATCCCTTCCGGGTTTCTATATTTTTTACATATCTTAGCCGTATTTCTAGTCCAATCTGGAATCTCCATAATACGATTCTTCTTAAAAGAAATCACCGTACCATTAGGAAAAAAATGACGATGTTTTTCAACAGGCCACTTATAATTCCACCCATCATTACACTTATCACACAAAAATTTATCAGTATCCTTAAATTTATGCGTATTTATCCCCTTTATAACATCCCCACAATCAGAACACTTACAGAAACGTAACTGACCGTAATACGGATCATCTATCACTCCCACAAAATAATCACCATGAATCTTCCTAATTTCAACATACCTAGTTTCAGCATCGTCTCCATGATATATCAATACTCTAACAACATCATTCAGTTTCAAATCATCCCTCGCTCTCTTATCCAAAAAACCCCCTCCCCACGTAGTAACAAAAGGTGCATACTTACAATGATAAGTCCTCGCCTTCCTATTCCTACGCTTTTTTAACTTGTTCTTGTATTTACCCATATCTTACCACTTAATTTAAGACAATACTTTTAAATTAAAATGTCACATATTTTAATCTCAACTTATTTTACCACCATCTAATAAATATGCAAAACATCAAATGTGTCGTAGTCGGTGATGGTGCAGTAGGTAAAACTTGCCTACTAATTTCCTATACCACCAACGCATTCCCCGGAGAATACATACCTACTGTATTCGATAACTATTCTGCTAACCTTATGGTAGATGGAAAACCCTTCAACCTCGGACTATGGGACACTGCAGGTCAAGAAGATTATGATCGCCTTCGTCCTCTTTCTTACCCACAAACCGACGTATTTATTATATGCTTTTCCGTAATCTCAAAAAGCTCCTTTGATAATGTTAAACACAAATGGTGGCCAGAAATCCAACACCATGCTCCCGGTGTGCCAATAATACTAGTCGGTACCAAATCTGACTTACGCAATGACCCAGAAACACTGAGAGCATTAGAAACACAAGGTTTAGGTTTAATACCTATAAATGAATGTGAAGAATGTTGTACCTACATAAGAGCTAAAAAATATATCGAATGTAGTGCTCTCACTCAAGACGGTCTTAAAGATGTATTCGATACCGCAATACGGTTCTCAATAGAAGAAAATCCTGTAAAAAAGAATAAAAAATGCATATTATTGTAGATCTCCCTCTGGTCGAGCGCAAGCGAGATCTCCCTCTGGTCGACTCCCTC
>Ga0180434_10002689_pt1 | contig 23303 bp, 18 predicted proteins | sample SS_ome_7_FD_132453 | JGI IMG/M metagenome (GOLD analysis project Ga0180434, IMG submission 132453) | Hypersaline lake sediment archaeal communities from the Salton Sea, California, USA - SS_1_D_2 metaG | ecosystem: Environmental > Aquatic > Non-marine Saline and Alkaline > Hypersaline >...
AGAATCTTCCCGCTACTCCATCCTTGAGGACGCCCTCGCGGCGGTTTTGTCCTCCGACGAAGAATGCTCCATCCCCGAACCGCATATGCGCTTCATCGCCCGCGCGGACAGGCTCTGCAAAGAAGTCTGCAAGCGCCTTCCTAATAGCTGGAGTGGGGGTCTCCAGGCCCCCACACCTTTAATCGCGCGGCCTGGAGATTTACACGCCTGGGCGTGCCGCGCGTCCGGGTCTAATGGGCCTAATACCGGTGGTGCGGACTTATCGTCCGCGATTCCCCGCAACAAGAGCCGGGCTGGCATACAGCAGCCAGCGTCCAGTGATCAGTTACCAGTAGGGACCCCCAGCAGCCGGGAAGTTTCACCGGCATCTGAGGATTTGACCTCTCCCGTTGGCGACGGGCCCCCGGCACCTGGCAGCTGCTCGCCCGGCTTACTCAATAACCACTCTCCCGCTCCAGCCCCCAATCCCTCGCCGCTAACCTCCGGCTCCCCTCTTAGGTGTGGCAGCGGCGCGGGACCGGCGCACGGCGCGCCAACCACAGAAAGCGCTGCTTGCTCCGGTTCGGCGTCCGGTGCTCCGCTCCCCACTAATCCATCCGCGAAAAATCCCCGGGCATGCCTGCATTGTGACAATACGAGCCATAACATCCCGAACAGCGGCGTGCGGCGCAGGCGCAGGCTCTACACGCTGGGATGCGGGGCGCGAAGAAGCGCGCCGAGGTCGCCCACGTGAAGCTAACCAGGCACTAATGCCGGGCGAAAAGCTCATCAAAGCGCGCCATAAGCTCTAGCAGGTCGCGCACGATGAAGGTGGGCTTCTGCTTCGGCGGCCAGTGCGCAAGCGGCTCGGGCGTGATGCCGGTGAGCACCAGAACCGAGCGCACGCCAGCGTTGTGGGCCAGCTCGATATCGGTTTCCAGCCGGTCGCCGATGACGACCATGGAGTCGCGCGGGACGCCCTTCTCGCGCTCGATGAGCTCCACGAGGTGCGTTTCGGGCTTGCCCAGCGTGGTGACGGGCGCGCCGGTGACGCCCTCGAGGACAGCCACGACCGCGCCGTTGCCGGGCAGCAGGTACCTGCCCGCGGCGGGGAAGCTGAAGTCGCGGTTGGTGGCGATTAGGCGCGCGCCGTCCTCAATGAGGCGGCACGCCAGCACGATGCTTGCCCAGTTCACCGACGTGTCAATGCCGACGAGCACGACCGTGGGATTAACGTTGAGTTTGTCCGCGACGAACGGGCCGATGCCGAGACCCGGATCGGCGAGCACGCCGGGCGGGAGGAGGTCTTCGGGCGTGTGCACGCTCAGGCTCCACGACTGAAGCTCCTGCGTAAGCCCGTCCTGGCCCAGCACAAAAATGTCGTCGCCCGCGTGATGCTCGGACATATAGCGCCCCGCGAGGTAGTTCGTGTGGAACACGTCCGCGGCGCCAATTTCGATTCCGCGCTCGGCAAGGCGCGCGGCGACGCTTTCGCGGCGGCGCGACGAGTTGTTGGACACTAAACTCGCGCCGTGCCCGCGCCCGCGCAGGAAGCGCACGAATTCGGGCGCGCCCGGCAGCGTCTCCCCTCCGCGCCACAAAACGCCGTCGCCGTCCAGCAGAAAGTGCAGCTCGCGCATGGGGTGTATTCTAGCAGCGTGCGCGGCATTCGCAACGCATCCCATATTCGCGGGGCGGGTATGCGCAATAAGGCGTGTATAGACGCGGGATGGCACAACGGACACGTGGCAGGCAGTGCTGTAATACGGAAAAGAGGAGTCAGCAAGGCAAATAGTGAAGGAAGCCGGAAAGACCGGCCGCGCGGCGCGTTGCATCCGCCACCCGTGCACCCGATAGTGCTGTAATACATGTAATGACCCATAATGACACAGCGATTGTCATTCACGGGGCGGCTTCGGATGAGTGAATAACCGGTGCCGGGGGATCGGGGCGAGTCCGGCTGGCGGGCGCGGCGCGTGTCGCGCTGCGGTGCAGGAAGGGAGTTGCGCCAGCGTCTCAGCTAAACGGGCCGGGCTGGATGGATAGCCAAAGCGTGCGCTTACGCCTTCAGCATTCTCGGAAGATAAAAAGAGGATGGGGACGGGAATGAAAAATCCGCTTCCAGGGCTGATAGCGCGGCGCGGTGGGCGGCTACGCCTCGGCGCTCTCGGCCTTCATCTGCGCGAGGATGGCGGGCAGCTCGTCTGCCCACACGGCAACCACCGGCGCGATATCGTATTCCACGATATCCGCGAGCGCGGTGAGGTTCTGCGCCTGGCGCGCCACGTCCAGCTGCTGCAGCTTCTCGCCCAGGTCGTCCTTGGGCGCGAACGTCTTGAACGCGCGCACCGTGTCGTCGCTGTCGGCGCCGTTGGCGTAGCTTCGCTGCTTGAGCCACGGGCGCTCGTCGAGGAACGTCGATTCTATCGCGGTGACGAGGTCGAGGTACCAGTCGATCATAGCCATGCAGTCGTGGAGGATGAGCAGCCCGTCCTCCAGCCGCCCCGCGCGGATGATGCCCGCAGCGGTAACGAGGTCGCCGGCAACCGCGGGTATGACCTCGCGCGCGCTGTTCAGCCCCTCCACCGCGAGCTCCAGCACGCGCCGCGACTTCAGCTCGATTTTCGCGTAATCGGCGAGATGCAGGCTGTGCGCCTCCGCCTCGTCCTCCTCGCTCAAGCGCCGCCCGTCGAGCAAAATGTGCTGCAGCACCCGGTCGCGCGGCAGCACCTTCGTCTGCACGTGCACGAGCAGGTCCTGCACCGTGCGCAGCGCCGTCGGCGTCTCGATCCCGCGCTCGTCGAGCATCACCTTCGCCGCATAGGGTCTGGCTGTATTTTTGGGCTTCACAGCGCCCGCATTATCCACCAGCCTCGCGCGAAATGCAACGCCCGCAAAATCGACCGCAACGGCGCGAAATGCAGCGTGCGCCGATATGCGGTATGATTTAGCCAGCAACAGCGCGCGAGCGCGTAAGCGCGGGGAGGAGCCAATGGCTCGACCGGACATAAAGATAGCGACGCTGCAGGCTGCGTGGCGGCGCGCCGGGGGGCGCTGCGAGTGCAAGCAGGTTGCGCACGGGCACAGCGGGCGGTGCGACCTGGAGCTCAACTGGGGGCTTCGCGGCTCCAGCATGGAGGGCGGATGGGAGGCCGATGTGCGCCCCGGCTCCGCCGATATTTTGGCCAACATCGCCATCGTCTGCATGGACTGCAAGCGCAAGGGCCGCAGCGTCGGCTTCTAGCAGTCGCCAGTCGCCAGCTATCGGCCGCCATTTCTCAGCAGGACTCTAGCGGGCGCGCTAAGACACTGGGCTTCATTGATTGGCAATATGGGGTCGGTGTAGCGCTGCAAAGCAGCGCCAGGGATTGGCATATTAGGATTGCAGTCCGAAGCTATTAATGGCTAGTGCTTGAATGCCCCCCCCCCCATTAAACATCCGCCTGGCTAATTCTCCCCTCTTGGAATTTGAATTGAGCGAGTTGAATGGTGGAATAGCCTAAGTAGGATTTAAGTGCTCTTTTGAACCAGGTTGTATTCTCGATGTAAAGGTAAAACACAGCAAGTACAACAGACACTAGAAGGCTACTCCACGAAATTACTACAGCCCAATGTAAAGGGAGGATGCCAGGAGTCACTGCAGAAAGCGATGCCGAGAAGGCCAATATGCCGCCATTCAGCAGCAGCAGTCTTTCCATCAAACCTCGATTGGCGCGACGATGCTCTTCGGACACATGCTTCATTTCCTCGCCCTGTTTCTCTATAGTCTCGTTGCTGAGAAGATCCATATGCTCACCCTCCAATCGTTTGATGTTGAAACGTGCGGCGCATTCAATAATCGCATATTCACGCCCAGTTCTCGATAGCTCCTACAAACAGATTACACTTCAATATGACAAACTTTTGGCTGGGCTATTCTCGCTTGCGCTACTCATGGCTCTTCCTTTCCCTTCGCGGTCCTACATGTTTTGAGCCACCAAAAAGTGTTGGGATATCTCTTTGTGAATGCTTCGCAAGTTCGTCCCGGAAGTCTAATATCTCCTGATTCGACTTCGCGCTGCTCGTCAAGTTCCCTTCTAAAACCGCTTCCTTTCTGTCAATCATCTTAGGCTGGTCCGGGAAATCGAAGAACTGGCTGACTTCGCTCCAATCAACATCTCTGATAGTCACAGGTCTTCTGGCAAAGGTGCTTATATACGCTCCGCCTAACTTCTGTAAAGGCCGCTCCTTGCTAAGTTTAGCAGTAGCGATCTCAACATACTTCGGGTCTATGTCGAAACCTACATAGCGACGTCCCAATCGCTTCGATGCAATAAGCGTTGTGCCCGTACCTGAGAACGGATCTAGCACAACATCGCCTTCATCTGTCGTCATTAGGATGATTCGCTCAAGGAGATGGATGGGCAGCTGACAAGGATGTTCGTCTCTGTACTTTGAATGGCGAATCCGATGAATATCCGTCCATACATCAGAAGCTAATGGACCGAATGAGTGCAGAAGATGTTTCTTACCTCCGTAGTCTTTCATTAATAGGCGACACTCACGACATCTTGCATGAGGATAGCGAACCTCATAGAACTTTTGCTTCTTGTAGTCCTTTGCATAGAACAAAATGCCATAGTGAGCAGGCTGTAGAGTCTTGCCCATTGGGGCTGTCGGCGCATCCCAAGAAATCCAGTGCTTGAAGTACGCTAACTCGTTGAGTATCGCCGAATAGTAAGTAAGCCACTTCGGGATGTTATGAACGAAAATCGAACCGCTTGGCTTTGTGATTCTAACCATCTCCCTCAGCCACGTCTCGCACCACATTACGTATTCACGCCTTGACTTCGAATCCCTGTAGCCGTTGTATTTTTTCCCCAAATTAAACGGAGGATCTGCAAAGGTAACGTCTATGCAGTTGTCGCGGAGTGTTTGCATAAGGTCTACGCAATCTCCTTCCGTTACCATTCCCAAATAGCTATCTAGCATCTTACAGAGCCTCCTTTACAAAAGACTTAAAGCGATTAGTTTCGGTCGAGTGAAGAGTAAAGACGTCGTCATATGCTTCAACCATCCTTCGTAAGTCCTGCCTTCTTACAAGCCACCCTATTCCATCTACAATTCCCACAAAAAGAGCATCTTCATAGTGCCTTTTGATAAGCTTCGCCACGGCCAGTTCAGTCTTGCTCTTATCTCCCTGTCCAGATGAAGTTGTTACAAGATAACTGCATTCTACGATGAGTTTGGGCTTAGCAGCGCAAGGGATTAGGAAATCCATGCTTCTCTTCTCGAATTCCGCATACCTTTTCAGCAATGGAAGGTCTCCACTCTCGTAAGTTACAGAAATCTCGTCCAGCAATTCTCTTATGGCATTCTCCGCATTATTCGCCGCTGAAGCTGCTCTACTTCCTTTCTGTCTATAACGTACAATCGTGTCTATCATAGCGTTCCCATCAAAAGTGAGCTTGTTCCTGTCTAGCTTCTTTAGCTCAAATGTGGGGAGCACATCGCTCAGGGACTTTACCGTCGCTCCCTCAAAGAGAAGATTCACAAGTCCATCTCGAAATTCGGGATTCTGTCTTAGCATAGCTTGTATCCTCGCTGTAGACCATTCCCTAAAAGAAGGTCCTTCCAAACCAGTTTGTCGCCAGTCTTCCGCGTTAACTAATGCATCCAGCTCAGGATCTTGCACAATACGAATAAACGATATAAGCCGTTTTATATACTCCTGCGAAAGCCCTGTGAGCGCCATAACGGCTTCGAGACCGTTTGAATTCGTCTCCAGAATGCGGCAAAAAGCTTCTTTCGGATCAACATTTTGCTTGCTAACATTAGATTTGATAGTGAGCAATAGCTGCTTAAGACCATGGATATCATTCTCATAGCTATCCTCAAAGCTTTGATTGTAGTAAAAATACGTATTCCTTTTAAGAACAGTATCTAGTTTTTCAGCAAGGTCTCGCGAATCCATATTTGACTCTCCCCATATCCGATGCGCTGTACTTTTTAGCACCGAGTGCAGCCAAGACATCCCCAATAGGCTGCGCACTTCCCACATCAACACAAGGATACCCATATCGTTATCGAAGTGCAAGACGCCTGCTCTTTTTAAGGAATTCAAACCGTTTACATCCAGATGCTACCTTTTGACCTTTCATCGACTTAGCTCACCGAGGTGTATTCACAGTAATAGGGATTCCACCGGGGTCCTTTAAGTTGCATTCAGGAGAGTAGTAGTCGTATAGGTATTTTTCCGCGCCATTCCTATCTCTTTCATTCTCGACTCTCGCGAAATACATCCCGCAGACCTGAGAACGCGCACGGCCGCGGATGCACTGATTCGTCTCAGACAGTGAGACGTGCTGCAACAAGCGTTCTTCCAGGTTTTCCGCCTGCCCCGTATAAAAGCACCGCCATTTCCCATCTTTCATTTTGACGCAAAGCAAATACACGCCTGCGCTCCTAGGTACTGATAGGCGGACATTTCCCTCGTTAAGGTCAATGAGACGGCTCCACTTCACGTTCATTAATACACCTCATTATTCACCGTAATTAATAGATTGCGCCCCGCTTACCTGCAAGATTAACGTATGACGCATCTACATAAGTTTAGTATAAGCGACGCCTATACGCTTGTCAAGTCTTGCGTTTTCAGAATCTCGGATGGCAATTCCCTACAGATAGCGACTCTGGTGAGCCCTCCATAGGCGGGTAAGCACTGCGTACTCCGGGGGCGCTGTGTGGAATCACGGGCGGGACGCCCATGCCACCAGCCTTTTTCAGAGCCGGGCTGGTGACCCGCCACAGGCGGGTAAACGCCCTCGCCGGCGGACGGCTGGCAGCTATCTATAATCCCAGGCGCCGGGCATATTGCCGCGCGTGCGTAGTGAGTGTATAATCAGTGGCCGGACTTCTGGCAAACACGGGGACGGAGGTTACATCCACAGATGTCAATCAGACGCAGAATCAAAGCTGTCGAAGAGCGCGACCGCAAGGAAGTCCTCGCGGAATGCGTGGTTCCTCTCGAAGACGCTTACGCCCAACTGATGGAGAACATCAGGGACTACCAGATGTTTTTCGGCGCGGGCGTATCGGTATCGGCGGGCGTGCCGGTTTCCAGCGATATCGTGGATTCCATTGTCGTCCGGGTCTTTGAGAAGAGCAATCCCGCCAGGCGCGGGCAGGTCTCGGCCGACGAGCTGAAAGAATGGGTCGCGCGCCAGAAATGGTACAACCCGGCCTACAGGTATGTAAGCGCCCTGGAGAAGGAGTACCCCAGCGTCTTTCTGCGCACCGAGCTGTTCAAGAAACTGCTCAAGGGCAAGCAGCCGTCGCCAACTCACCTGATGTACGTAATCGGCGTGAAGGCGGGCAAGCTGAATCCCATCCTCTACACGACGAACTGGGACACGCTGGCCGAGGACGCTTATTACATTCTCCGCGGAACCAGCTGCATAACCGTCCGCTCGATCGACGAGCTGAAGCTGGTCAAGCACGAGGAAGGGCGGTACGTGGTTAAAATCCACGGGGACTATGACAAGTACGACGTGCGCTATATACGCGAAGGAATGGCCAAGCACCATGACGACTTAAAATCGTTCATGCGCCAGGCGATGTCGAATGTGGGCCTGTTCGTCGTGGGCTACTCCGGAAACGAGTACTCGGTGATGAATACGCTGATCGAGCTGGCCAACGACTACCCCGACGTGCTCAACAAAGGTTTGGTATGGGCCTATAAGGGGAATATAAAGCAGGTTCCGGAGCCCATCTCGGACCTTCTCGCAGTGGGCCTGGAAAAGGGAAAGCACTTCGTGCTGTGCGAGATTGACGAAAGCGATTACTTATTCGAGCAGATAGCCACAGATCTAAAGCTGCCTCAGATCGAAGAAGAGCTCTCGTTCTCATTCCAGCGCTTCAACGTCGTGCCTTACGGCGACATTCGCCGGCGCGAGGCGCCCACGATGCCCGAGCTGAAAGATCTCGTGCACCGGGACATCCTTGATGAGGGTTTCCTTGTGGCGAACTATGAGGTTATCCTCGAACAGTGGGAGAAAGAGACGAAGGGCATGTTCAAGAAGAAGGAAGAGAAGGAGCGTGCCGCCCGCGAGGCCGAGCGCAAGCTGGTTAACCATACGTACAACGACCTGAAAGGCGGCAGCTACGAGGATTCCGAACGGAAGTTCAAGGATATCTTGACGAAGTTCCCGGATAACCCGATAGTGCACTTCGGCCTGGCGTGGGGCTATTACAAGCAGGAGCGCTACGACGAAGCGCGTCAGGCTGTGCAGAAGGCGATTTCCTTGAAGGGCGATGACCACGGGTACTACATTCTGTTTGGGATGATAGCGCGCCAGGAGGAGAAATGGCAGGATGAGGCGGCTGCGTATGAGAAGGCTCTGGAGCTAAAGCCAGAGCTGGGATTCCTCTGGTACAACCTCGGTATGTCCTACTACCATCTGGGTAATCTGGAGAAGGAGCACGAGGCGTACGAAAAGTGCCTGGAAACTGCCGGCGGTAACGCCGGCGCCTGGTACAACCTCGGAATGGTCCTGTATATGGGCGGAAGGAAGCTACAGGCGCAGCGCTGCTTCTTCAACGCGCGCGAGATAAATCCGAGGTTCTTCAAGGCCTGGTATAACAGCGGAATCCTGCTGGGCAAGCTCGGCCAGGATTACCGGGCAATGGCTTACTTCGACAAATCCATCGAGCTGAACGAGGATGACGATTACGCGTTCAAGAATCGCGGTGTCGCCGAAGTGATGATACGCGACTGGGACCGCGCAAAGGAGACCTTCGAGTACTTCCTCGAAGTAGCGCCGGACGACACCGAGTCGTGGTCCAACTTCGCGCTCGCCCTCCATGGCATGGGCGAGCACGACCAGGCGCTGGAGTACATAGACCGCTACCTGGCGAAAGTCCCGGAAGACCCACGCGTTTGGTACAACAAGGGGCTGGTCATGTGGGCGAAAGAACAGCGCCCTGAAGCGCTCGAGTGTTTTGACAAGAGTATTAGCATCAATCCCAACTTCGACCTGGTCTGGTACCGGAAGGCGCTGCTACTGGGCGAAATAGGCGACCACGACGGCAAGGCCGAGTGGCTGACGAAGTACCTTTCCGAGAATCCCGAGGATGCCAAGGCCTGGTACCAGCTTGGCCTCGCGGACGACGAGCTTGAGAACTGGCGCGAGTCAGTTGACGCTTACGACCATGCTCTCCGATCGGACCCCACAAACATCGAATACCTGATGCGTAAGGCGACAGGCCAGAACCTGATGGGCGACGCGCAGGGCGCGGAGGATACGTGTGAGCGCGTTCTTCGCCTGACGACGCAGGAGTCGGAAATCTGGTACCAGAAAGCCCTCGCCGAGGTGGAACTTGGGGAGCAGCTTAAAGCTATAAACTCGTTTGACCAGTGCATCAAGCAGGATCCCAAGCATAAGAAGGCCTTTCTCAACAAGGGTGTTATCCTCGCCCAGCTTGAGCAGTTCGCCAAGGCCGTCGAGCATTTCGACCAGGCGATCGCGCTGGACAAGGACTACCTGCCCGCCTACGAGAATAGAGCCTATTCGCTTATCCAGCTTAAAGAATACGAGCGCGCCAGCAAAGCGTACGAAGCGGGGCTAGCGCGGTTCCCGGATAACGGGCAGCTGCTGATGGGTTACGCGCACCTGCACGTGCTGATGCGCGAGAACCAGAAAGCGCTGGACCTGCTCGGAAAAGCCGTAGGCAACGACCCGGAGCTCGCTGATGTTATTGCCCAGGCGCCGGAATTCGACCGCCTGCACCAGGATCCCGACTTCCGCTCGCTCGTTGGCAAAGCGGGTTAGCGATGGCAAGGGAACCTTCGTGCGTTATCTGCGCTGTAACTGGCGCAAGCGGCGGGCCTATCGCACTGCGGCTAATTGCCGAGCTGTCACGCCGCCCGTTGGAACTTCATCTGGTTTTCTCGCAAACCGGTGCGTCCGTATTTACCCGTGAAACCGGCGTGGAACCTGGCCTTGACTCGCTCAGGCAGGTACTTGACGATTCGCCCGGTGACGGCACCAAAGCCACATTGGTGATGCATCCGCCGGACGACCTTACTGCGCCAATCGCTTCGGGCAGCGTGAGGTGGGACGGAGTGATAATCTGCCCCTGCTCGATGGGAACGGCCGGGCGCATCGCCACCGGCGTGAGCGATAATCTGATTACACGCGCGGCCGACGTGGCCTTAAAGGAAAGGCGGCGGTTGGTTCTCGTGCCGAGGGAGATGCCGCTTTCCGCGATACATCTGGAAAACCTGCTCAAGCTGTCCCGGCTTGGAGCTGTTATCCTGCCGCCAATGCTGACTTTCTATCATCAGCCTGCGACGATTGAGGAGCACATGGACTTTATCATCGGGCGCGCTCTGGCCGCCCTTCGCTTGGACAGCGAATTGGTGAAGCCCTGGAGCGGAGTATGAGGGCGGAGTATGCGTTCCGCGAGCTGGGCGTGAACGAGCTGGCGCTGTCTCTCATTGAGGGAACTGAGATAGCGAACGAGTTTTTTCCGCCCATCCGGCCGCTCAAAGACTGTGTGGCGCGGAAAACCGCCGAGCTTGAAGGATGCCCGCAGGCTTCGCCGGAGCACCGCGGAAGGATTGCAGCCATGCTGCGCCGGCAACATCCTCGGCCAGACGAGCCGGGCATCGCCAAGGCTCTGAAGGATATTGAGGAAGGGGCTTTTCTGCTCGTTTCGGGCCAGCAGGTTGGGGTATGCTTGGGCCCGATGTACACGCTCATCAAGGCGGCTGCGCTTATCGCGCTGCGCGACAAGCTTTCCCGCGAGTTACCGGAGCACCGATTCGCCGCGCTCTTCTGGGCCGGTGGGATGGACCATGACTTCTCGGAGATAAAGTGCTGTTATGTCCATGACCGCGAAAGGCGGCTGCGGTCGGTTTGCCTGGAACAGCCCGACGGCACGACGGGACAGCCGGTCGGGCGCATCGAGCTAACCCCGGAAGGAGCCGCGAGTCTCCCGCAGCTCATTGACATTATGCCGCCGACCGGCTACACGCCGGGATTGCGGAAGGCCGTTGAAGAGAGCTACGTGCCGGGCAAGACATATTCACTGGCGTTCCGGGAGCTTCTGGCAAGCCAGTTTGCACGGCACGGCCTTTTAGTTTTCGAGCCGGAGGACGAGGAAGCGAAGGCACTTGGCAAAGCGCTCTTTGCGTCGAGCGTAGAGAAACAGGATGAGGAAGCAGAATCGCTGGATCGGCGCAACAGCCGGATTCGCGAGCTAGGCTTCGATCTGCAGGTGCCGGCGCTGGAAGGTGAAAGCAACCTGTTTCTCATAGCGGAGAATGGCACGCGCGACAAACTGGTGCGTACTGAAGGCCGGTTCGCCACGAAAGCGGAGCAGAGGTGCTTCAAGGCGAAAGAGCTCATAGACTTGGTGGAGCTTAATCCCGCCAGCCTTTCGTTTGGCGTGATGCTCCGCCCCGTATTCCAGCAGGCGCTCTTCCCCGTAGCGGCCTACCTGGGAGGAACGAGCGAGGTCGCGTACTGGGCGCAGATGTATCCGCTGTTTAGCCTGCATAGCCTGCCAGAGCCGCTCATCGTGCCGCGCCCGGGATTTACTCTCGTTTCGCGCCGCACCGCCCGCCTGCTGGACCGCTATAAGCTGGAGCTGACGGACTTCTTGCAGCCGCAGCACGAATTGCTGCGCCAGCTGTCCGCCCGGGCGATACCGCCCACGCTGGCGCACCGCATCAGGGAGCTGGAATCGGTTTTCACGAGCTACGCCGCCGAAATGAGGGACGACGCGGTCAAATTAGAAGACGGCCTGGGCGGCGTTCTTGACACGCTGACCGCCAACTTCCGCAAGCACCTGGTGACCGTGGAAAAGAAGATTTCGCAGGCGGCGAAGCGGAAGGACGATTTGCTGGTGCAGCACGCTAGCGAGCTGTTCGAGGCACTGATGCCCCAGGGCAAGCTGCAGGAAAGGACGCTTACGGCGCTTTCGGTCCTTAACGAGCATGGGGTAAAGGCTGTGGATGCAATCCGCGACTCCTGCGAGTTCCCGCCGCCGGGGCACAAGATTATTGTGTTGTGAGGATTTCGGCGTCCCCCGCGTGATGACACGGGCAAAAGCGCCAAACTTGCCTGCACAAGCGTTTGCTGGTATAATGTCCGCCGCCCCAAGTGGGGCTTTTGCGTTTTATGGGGCCACGCGCTATGCGCGGCGCCAGGTGATGCTTATGAGACAACTGGCTTCGAGAATTTTGCTGCTGGCAGGTGTGCTGGCGGCGGTACTCATATTAACCCTAGTGATAAGCCGCAGCGTCGAGAACGCCCAGGCGGCGGAAACCGCATCCCAAATCCAGCCGGCAAAGGCGGGATCGGCGGAAAAGGCTGAGCCTCCGGAGCATCCGATTGATCCGGCGATGCACGCTTTCTTCGTGGAATACCTGACGACGAAGTGGAAGCTGCCCGCGGGCGACGCGGTGCAGCTCGCAACCTGGGTGCTAATCTACTCGGCGCATTACGAGACCGACCCGATGGTGCAACTGGCGCGCGTGCTCCGGGAAAGCCGGGGCCGGCACTACCGTTCCACCACGCGGCGCGATAAGTCCACGGTGGTTCGCGGAGGCGCGCGCGAGATCGGTTTTTCGCAGATTATGCCGTTCTGGGCGGGAAAGCAGGTTGAGGACATCACGATTACCCGCGAGATGCTATACGAGCCGGAGGGCAACATCCGCGCTGGCATCGCGCTTTACAAGCGATACGAGCATGACGCGGGGAGCTACCTGCTGGCGCTGGCGCGGTATAACCGCCCCGGCTCGCGGCATCCCAATGGCTACGCGCGGCACGTGGACAGCCTTTATAAGGAGATTAAGCGCAAGCACGCCGAGTTCAGAGCGCGACAGCCGGAGGATTACAGCCTGGAGTATGCGTATATGTTCGGCTTCGTGGAAGACTTCACGCCGGATATCTACTTCTAGGCGCAGTTCACGATCTTCAGCTTACAGCCGGTAGGTGACTTTAGCGTCGCGGTGGAGCTTCACCGACACCTTCTTTAGCGTGAAGCGCCTGTCTTGCACGGAACAAAAGCTTTCGTCCTAAGGTCTGAGGGGATAACTTAACCGAGGGAGGTACTTGTGAACAGCAGACCACTCCAAAGACTAGTGGTGAGGTGTCTATTCGTTTCTGCCGTCGCAGTAGCCTTAGTAGCGTGGCCATGGCAGCAGGGAGTAGCTCTTGAAGAGGACGATGTATCAGAATTGCTGTCCAGCAGAGCCAAACAAATCGAGGCGTGTCGCGCTGCGGCGGAAGTCTTGCTAGAAGGCCTGGAGTCCAGTAGAAACGCTCTCGTTGACCCGGAAGAGGGATGGATACAGGGAGGATTTACAGGATTCCGTCCACCGAACGTGAAGGCTTTCAAGGATCTGAAGTTCGATGACCCGCTCGTTCCTTTCGAGGAGATGACCTATGAGGAGAAGCTGCTGGCATGGGGGTACCCGGCTGACACCGATCCTGTGAATACAATGATGCCCCGGAAACTTGCGATGGTCGCGTATGCTCAGTATCGCTTTGCTGATAGGACTACACCTGACCTGCTGTGGATGCACAACGCGCCGGTATCGCCGGTGGAGCGCCTTGAGCGCCAGCTTGCTATGCTAATCAGCCCGGTGACCGGCAAACTGATTGAGGTTGACTGCGAAGAGTTCTCGGCAGGCAATGCGTACGTGCGCGTTGTTACCGAAGATGAGGTTAAAGAGCTCGTTGGACTCGACCCGTCCGTTGATGAGTGGTGGAATTACGCGACACTCGCTTTTGGCAAGAACGCCCCGGAGGATGTCCGTGTGACTCTTACGGGGAAAGAGGTCAAGGTTGAACCCTACGTCATGCCCGGCAAGCACGGGCCTTATCTTGTTTACATACGCCTTTATGGTGAGAACGGTGTTCTCATCGAAGGCTTGTTTTAGGGCCGACTTGCGGCCAGGACGCTATAACCGGTAAGTGACCTTGGCGTCGCGGTGAAGCTTCACCGACACCTTCTTTAGCTGCACCCGCCCGGCTTGCGGCAGCCGTTTTAGCAGCCCCTCCGCTACCCACCGGGCGACGTTTTCCGCGCTGGGATTTAGCTCCGCGAACTGCGGCAGCTTGTTTAAGTGCCTGTGGTCAAGCTCCGATGCGACCGCGCTGAGCATCGCCCGCAGCTTGCGCTCGTCGGTAAGGAAGCCGAAGCCGTCCAGCCCCGGCCCGGCGAAGGTTGCGGAGATGAACAGGCTCCGGCCGTGCACCTCGTCGTCGGGATGGCCCGCGCCCATAATATGCAACGCGCATTCTGCGGTGGCGCTTACGCGAATCTCAAATTGCGGCATCTTGACTGCCTCCTTTTTCTCGCTCAGATTACGCCGGTGACCGGCGCGGTTTCCGGCAGGGGCTGAAGCTGAACGGTTAGCGTGTCCTCCAGCGTTGTCCCGCCCTCGATATGCACCGTTTTCAGCTCCACCGTGCCGTTCACGTCTTTTTCGCGCACGATATTTAGCAGGTCGGCGTACGTTTTCACCTGCGCCCCGTCAGCTTCGGTGATGAAATACAGGACGAGCGAATCGTCTTTTTCCAGCGGCGGGAGGATACCTGAAAGCGCCGCGGGCGAGTCTTTGTAGACTTCGCGCACCAGCAGGCCTTCCTTTACCGGCAGGTTGTAGGCTTTTACGAAGCGGGGATACAGTTCGCGGACTTCAATTCCCAGCCAGGGGCGCAGAACGCGGCCGTATTTCACCAGGTCGTCAACGATCTCAACAGCGATGTTCACCGGTATCGCCAGCCCGATGCCCTCGCTGCCACCGCTCTGGCTGAGTATGGCCGAATTGACGCCTATTACCTCGCCTTTGACGTTGAGCAGGGGACCGCCGGAGTTGCCGGGGTTGATCGCGGCGTCTGTCTGAATGACATCCGAAATGGTGCGCAGGTCGGCAGCGCGGATCGTGCGTTCGTTGGAGGAGACCACGCCGAACGTGACGGTGCGGTTGAAGCCGTAAGGATTGCCGATGGCGATCACCCAGTCGCCCACGCGAAGCTTGTCACTGTCACCGAGCTTCACCACAGGAAGGTCTTCGCCCTCGGGGTTGACCTTCAACAGCGCCATGTCCGTGCTGATATCCGAGCCGACGACTGACGCTGAAACTTCCTTTCCGCTGGCGAGCACGACTGTGATTGCGTCCGCGTTTTGTATGACGTGGTAGTTGGTAAGGATGTGCCCATCCTTATCCAGGATGAAGCCGCTGCCCGTTCCCTCCTGGATTGTGGGCCGGAGGAAAAAGTCGAATCCCTGGGTGCGGGTCGTGATGTAGACCACCGCGGGGCCGGCCTCCTCGTAGACGCGGGTTACGAAGTTCGTTGTGAGCTCTGTGCCCGACGTGAGTGCTATGGCATTGGCGTCAGCCGTCGCCTGCTGTTGCTCGATTTGTTCCTGCCGCGCCTTGACCTCGCCGGCGCGCCCACCGGTCTCTTCAGCGTAAAGGACGGTTGCGACGCCCGTGCCGACGAAAAAGCCTATCAGCAGAACCATCAGCGCAACAAGCGCGTTTGTCCATCTATTCTGTCTCATTGTTGTCTCCTGTGTTTACAGCCAGTTCAGCCTCTGCGAGTTCCGTACGCCAGGGATTGGAGGCCGCGGGGAACATTCCCCGCTCGGTCATCCGGCCGGCGGAGAAGAACAGGTAACTGTCCCAGCCGTAGAAGAATATATAACGCGAGCGCGCGAGTGCGGTGGGCGAGTTGCCGTGGTAGACGCTGACAAACCGCCCAGGACGCTCGCGATTGGCGAACGTTGCCAGCACGCTGTCTTCAGGCGCCATCATAATGCGCCGGTCATAAGAGAAGGACTTCTGATTGGTGGTGAATGTTTCAGGCGGGATGAGGCTTCCCAGCACATCCCAAGCCCTGTTAGTGGCGCTCCCGCCGAGTATGAAGACCGAATGCTCCTTCAGCATAGTTTCGTTAAATTCGGTGTCGGGCACGATGGCCAGGTCGCGCCCGCTGCCCTCGATGACAGCCACGAGCTTCAAAAGTTCAGCGGACAGCTCGTCGGTGCCTGTTGGGTAGACGACCACCGCGCCCGGTTCGTTCAGCACCATATTCAGGCACGGTTCCTGGGCGACCGCCGGCACATATCGCATCGTGTGCCATTCAGGATCGAGCTCGAAGGAGGAAACGCCCGGTGGACGCGCGTCGCCGCTAGGTATCGTTTCGCAGCCGACGGAAAGCCAGGTGCGTTCCGCAGCGGACAGCAGTTGGCCTGTCACCACGGATTCCCCGTTCAGGTTTCTACCGGCGAATGCTATTGGCATCGTCCAGAATGGATGTGCTTGCACCACGGTTGCGGTGAAGCTACCGTCATCTCCTCTGCCGCTCTTAAGCTTGAACTGAGGCACCCCCGGACGGTCAAGCCACTGGGCGAAAACGTCTGAGAGCTCCTGCCCGGAATGCGCTTCGAAGGCGCGCTGGAAATCTTCCCAGGTTGCAAAGCGCGCGCCACGCTCCTTGACCACCTGTCGCAGACCGGCGAAGAACGCCTCGTCGCCGATTGCCCGCCGGATGAAGTGGAAAAACATCGCGCCCTTTTCGTAGCCCACCGCTCCGTCCGTTTCATCGTTTTTGCCGCCGAACTCGCGCAGGGGATAGGACTTGCCCGGCGGGGCGTTCACGCTGAACTTGATGCTTGCATGCCTGCGCCATTTCAACGCTTCCTCTTCCTGACCGTGTGATTCCAGCCAGTAGTAGTTGGTCAGGTAGGTGGTGATGCCCTCGCACCAGTTGCCCTGGTCGGCGTCGAAGAACACGTAGTTGCCCCACCAGTTATGCATAAGCTCATGGGCGATGCCCGAGGGGCCGGTGACGTCGTATCCGCCGCGCCCGACCATCGCAATAACCGCGTCGCCCAGAAGGGTGTAGCCCGGCATCCCGTAGCCTGTCTGGAAGAAATTCTCGACAATATCGAAGCGGTTGTAGGGGAATTCGCCGAGCAGGTCAGTGTAAAACCGCAGGTAGTCTTCCGTCGCGTCGAGGAATTTATCCGCTAGATGCGCGTCATCTTCAAAAAAGTAGGTGGTGAGCGTCACGTCACCTACCCGCCGAGTCTCCGTCGTAAACTTGTTGCCCACAAGCGTGAAGCCGTCCTGCGGCACATCGCTACGCCAGTAGGAAAACACGCTGCCCGCGCCGCCTTCGCGCCGGACAAGGTTGCCCTGGGTGACCAGCGTGAATCCCTGGGGAGCGCGGAGCGAGAAGTCAAAGCCCGCCAGCATCCCGTTTTCTGCCGGATACCATCCGCTTCCGCCGTCAAGGTATAAGCCCTCCCCGCTAATAATGCCGTCTGTGCTCCCCCCGACAACGTGCGCCAGCGTGGTTTCTTCCTCGATGGGATCGTAGATAACGCCGCTGTAGCTAATTGTGATTTCAGATACACCGCTAGGGATCTCAAGAGCGTAGGCTGCGAGATGCTCTTCAAGATCCTCAACGGTAGCGTCGGCGTATTCAAACTCCTTCTTGCCGGCGGTCACCGATTCGAGCTCCAGATTCCGGTTCAGCACAAACGTAAGAGCTCTCTTTCCCTGCCCCCGGAGGGTAATGATGTCCCATGCGAAGATGCGGTGCTCGGCAAGGTCAAACTCCGCCTTTAGCTTGTGGAAAGCCATCAGGGCTTCGCTGCGCGCGGTTTTGCCGAATTCCGCTTCCGCATACGCGGCCGCTCCGCACCAGACTACAGTCACCAGACACGCTGCAAGTAATGCTAATAAACGCTGGTTCATTTTTGCCATCGTTAAAGCCTATTTTACAATAAAGAAAGCACCCGCCTCGGGGTGGAAATAGCGTTTGCGCGCGCGCTGGACATCCGTGACAGTGACAGAGCGCAGGGCGCGGTCGAACGCCGCATCGTCAATGCCCAGAAGCTCGGCCTTCGCCGCGAAGAACGACTGATTCTTACGCGTGATGCGGCGCATCGCCCGCCGGCCAACGTAGCTGTTCACAAACGCCTTGATGTCATCACGGGATATCTCTGCGGTCTCCAGCGCAGTTACCGTCTCACGTATCAGCTCTTTCGATTGTGGAACGTTTTCGGGAGCGGTGCCCATCGCCAGGCTGAACCAGCCGATACTACCAAACGTGTCGAAGCCCGCGCCGATGGAATACGCCAGGCCGTGCTCCTCGCGGATGACGAACGCGGCCCGGTCGCTTACGATGCCGCCCAGCACTGTCAGCGCGGCGAGATCGGTTTCATCAAATCCGTCGAACGCGTAGCCGAAATAGACGCCCGCCTGCGGCGAGCCATCGCCTTCCTCAATGCCGCTTGCCTTTTGCAGCGCCGGAATCGGTGCCAAAACCGCGCTGCCCGCCGGCAAGCTTCCGAACAGCTCGCGCGCGTGCTGTTCAATCTGGTAGTCCGGTGCGGCGCTCACGATGCTTATGATGATGTTCCCGCCGACCGCATAAGTCCCAGCGAACTCCTGCAAGTCCTCGATGCTTATCCGTATCACATCGGATGTCGCGCCTTCGATAGGCCTTGCCAATGGGTGGTCGCCGAACAGTGCGCTATACATCGCGAGTCTTGCGCGGGTGCGCGTGCTGCCAGATTTCATTCCCAGAACCCGCGCCAGACTCTTCTTCGCTTCGGTAAGCGCTTCGTCGGTCAATTGAGGACTGCCGAGCACATCAGCTATGAGTTGCAGGTTCTCCCGCCAGTTCTCGTCCAGACCCTCGGCTTTGATGAAGCTGTAGCGCGGCGAGAGGTACATATCGTCCATCGGGATGTAGGGATTGTCCACGAATTGCAGGCTAAGGCCCAGCGTGTCCGTGCTTTCTTCGAATTCGCCTTCGCCCATATTCGCCGGTCCCCGGCTTAGCACGCGTTGCCAGAGCTCCGCGATGCCGCATTTGCCCTCAGGCTCGGCGAAGCTGCGGTTGCGGAACAGCACCGTCGCGCCGAAGACCTCGCTGCGGGAGTCGGACTTGAGCAAGAGCGTGACGCCGTTGTCCAGGACGATGCGCCTGGTGGTCACCTTCAAGCTGAACGCGCGGCTCGTTTCGGGGTAGGGCAGGGCGATAAGCGTGGCCACCCGGTCATGGCCCAGGATGCTCACCATTTCCTGGTGTAACTCGCTCACGCTCACCTTCTCCAGCTCGTCTTCGAAGTCGCGCGCAAGACGCCAATCTCCGCGTGCGATGAGGTAGGACTTGAACATCCCGTAATACAAGAAGTTGTCGTACTGAGTGAGTTCTTCGGCGAGGAGCTGGCGGCGCTTGCGCTCCAGCCATTCTTCTTCGGCGAATTCATCCACGAGACCGGGCAGCAAGTCGTGTATCTTCGCTGCCAGCGTTCGCGCATCCGCAGCGTCTTCGGCGCGGACGACTCCGGTGATATATCCGCCCTCGGCGTATGATTCTTCGCTCAGCGATAGGTCAACTTCCTTGCCCGCGATATCTTCCAGGCGCTGCTTCAGCCGTTCTTCCATCAACGGCACGGCAAACATGCGCAGGATGTTCCGGTCGGGCCTAGGGGGCATCCGGGTGATAAAGGTGTCGGGCTTGCGCGGCTCCTGCGAGTCGCGGGATGGTGTGGAATACGCAACCGCCCAAGCAGCTTGCCCGCTATAAGGCACGCCGAAAAGCGACTTTTGTTCGCGGAGGGGGATAGCGAAGCGGACGCTTGGCTCGATCCCCGCAAAGTATTGCGTGTGAATGCCCGGCTGCGGATTGCTGACCGTGATTTCCGGCGAAGGAACCTGCTGTGGAGCGGCGTCGCCGTAATGCTCCTTCACCAGTTCCAGCATCTCCTGCGGATCGAAGTCGCCAATGAGCAGCAGCGTTATGTTGTTAGGCGCATAGTAGGTTTTGTAGTAGTCCCAGACCTTTTCGCGCCGCACGTGGGCGATGACGCTTTTGGGGCCCAGCGTGGTCATCCCGTAAGGAGTCCCTTTCCACAGCAAGCGATTCCACGCCGCGTCCACTTCGGAGCCCGGGCTGCTCGCGCCCTGGTTGATCTCCTCTATTACGATTCCGCGCTCTTTTTCGAGCTTCTCCGGCGGCAGCGTGGAATGTAAAATCATGTCCGCCTGCAGCGCGAAGGCTTCGGGGAAGGTGTGGCTCGGCGAAAGAATCATGAACGCCGTGAAGTCCGGGCGCGTGAACGCGTTGTTGAACGCGCCCAGGAAGTCGGCCTTGGCGTAAAGCTGTTCCTGCGTGCGGCTTTCGGTGCCGTTGAAGAGCATATGCTCCAGGAAATGGGTGACGCCGTTTATGTCGGGAGTTTCATGGCGCACGCCCGCGTTGATGACGGCGTAGGAGACGGCCATCTCCACGCGGCTGTCGGGGATCATAATCACGTGCAGCCCGTTGGGGAGCGTGGTCTCGTAGGACGGCGGGATGGCGTGCGCGGAAATCGCCAGGCCCAGAAGCGCAACCGTCAATGTAAACGCAAGGCGCAATGGTTTCAGCATCGGTTCCTCCCGGCAGGAGATTGCCTCATTGTAGCATTGCGCGGGCGCTTAGGTGGATTGCGCCCGCAAGGGAATATTACCCGCGCGGGCGCGTAATTGTCCTCAACCGGCCTGCCTGAACCCGCCGTAAGAGCGGGGCTGGTGAGCCGTTCGCCTGAACTCAGGCTGAAGCCCGGCGTACTCAATAGGGGTGGCAGGCTGCGAAAAAGGAGCTGCTCCTACTCCTCGGTTTTCGCGTAAGTCTCGAGGACGATCTTAGCGCTCGTGTGCAGCGCTTCGATCTCCTCGGGCGTGAATTCGGCGTCCAGGAAGCCTTCAACGCCGCTCGCGCCGATGATGGTGGGCAGGCTGATGGAGCTTTCCTCGGTGATGCCGTAGGCCCCGCCGGGGATAACCGAGACGGGCAGCGGGCGCTTCTCGTCGAACTTGATGGCGCGGAGAAGCTCCGCCGTTGCCACCGCGACCGCCCAGGCCGCTCCGCCCTTGAGCCGGATCATCTCGGCGCCGCACTTGCGGTTCTTGGCGTAGACCTCGTCCAGCGCCGCGCGGTCGACTCCGGCAAGCGCTTCGAAGCTCACGCCGGCGTAGCTCGCCTGGCTCCAGATGGGAACCATAGAATCCCCGTGCTCGCCGCAGAGGAACGCCTGCACGTCGCGCGGATACCAGCCGAAGCGCTCCGAAAGATACGAGCGGAAGCGGATGGTGTCCACCAAATTCCCCAGGCCGATGACGCGCTCGCGGGGGAAGCCGCTGCGCTTGAACGCGCGCAAATTGAGCACGTCCACCGGGTTGACCACGGTGATAATCATCGCGTCCGGATTGACCTTCTTGATGACGTCGATGGACTGGTCGAGGATGCCCACGTTGACCTTGATGAGCTCCAGGCGCGACTGGTCGGGCTTGCGCCGGCTGCCGGCGGGGATGATGACGATGTCGCATCCCGCGACAGCTTCGACTGTGGTCGCCGCCTCGATTTCGCACGCGCCGGTGACGGCGGTGCACTGCAGAAGGTCTTCGCGCTCGCCCTTTACCGGGTCCTCGAGGATGTCCACCAGGACCATTTTGCGGACGAGATTTTCCGTTAGCAGGTGAAAAGCTGTGGTGACGCCGACGCGGCCGGCGCCGCCGATAATCGCAATTCGCATGGTTCTCCCTCCTAATTCCTAGACCGATGAGGTCGCCCCCATTATCCTATAAATCCACGCGCCTGTGAAGCGGGTTACGAACCCTCCGTTAGAAAATGCCGTCGCTGGTGGAATTCCGGTCGACGTGAGGGGCTTTTGGGAATCCAGGAGGCTCCCAATGGGGAGGGGGAGGCTCTTCTACTCGTTCGCAGCCATAGTGTATAGCCAAAGCTGTGATGTCATCTATGGCGACCTTTGAGTCTAAGTTTAGGTCACCGTTGAGCCGCTCCCAAAAGGATAACCTCCATTCACGAGTGTTCTCATCCTCGAACCACTCAAAACTGAGGTTTTCGTTCGTGTATTCCAGCGGCTTCTGTACGCCGTGCTCCTTCCTGGATGTTGCGGGCACTCCCGCGCCGGATGCGGATTTCGAGCCAAGCATGGTCTCTTCAATGGAAATGCCATACATCTTATAGACAAGGTCTTTTAGCTTCTGTTCCAGGTAATCCAGACGCTCCTGGTAGGGCATGGCCATCAAGCGGAAGTCCTCTTCCGTGAAGACCGCTTGCGGTTGCGCCGGGGCTGCGCTCTGGCTGCTGGCGGACAGCTGAGGCCCGGACGGCCCCAGTGCTGGTTTGGCGGGGCTGCTCCGCTTGCCGCAGGTGGCAAGCGTTAAAACAATGGCCAAAAACAGCAGGCTCAATCCGGCTGTTCGTAAAATCTTCATTCTTCTACTCCTTCTTATTTGTTTACACTAATCGCGTTTGCGCTGAATCCCTCCGGTTCCTCCTGAACCGGAAGGCTATCTGGGATAGTTCTTAATCAGAAGCGCATCTTCCTCACCTCCTCCCGAATCGATTACGCCTTCGGGCAGATTCTCAGTGCCTTCAGCCACACTCACTATTCCCTCAATCGGGTTGGCTGTCCCTTCGGGGAAGCCGATTGTTAAGTCGGGTATGGAGAGCGTTCCTTCTACATCCGTCCATTCTCCAGCAGCGTTTATGCCTTCTCCGCAAATGTACAAAGACCCGTCAAGGTCATCTTCTAGGGCATAAGCGGCGTCCCAGTTAGGGCTACTCCATATTTTGCTCCAGAGGATATCGCCGTCCGTATTTACACTAAGAAGTAGAACTTCCCAGTTTCCTGTATCGTACCTGTTGGTTGCTCCTGCTCCTACAAGGGAACCGTCTGTTACGACTATTAGGTCATTCAAGCCCCTTGAGCCAACGTCCCCCCAAGTTCTTACCCAGAGAGCATTGCCCTCCGAGTCCCATTTCATTATCAGGACGTCTTTGTCCCCAACACCGTAGCTTGCAGTATTACCTGTTACAAGAATACTCCCCTCATATTCTGTAATTGAGTGAAAGCTATCTCCCTCGGCACCTTCGAAAGTTCTAGCCCAGCAGAATTCGCCTTCTATGCTGTATTTAAGCAGCAGCGCATCGCTCCCACCAGTGCCGAAGCTGTCTGTGTAACCGCAAACGTACACTCCATCAGACGCAGCGAGTACATCCGGGGCATAATCGTATTCACTACCGCCCCATGTCCTAGCCCAGATAGCATCCCCTTCCGGGCTGAACTTTACGAACAGGATGTCCGGCTCGCTTCCCCACACGAGGTACTGACCACAGACGTAGATATTACCCGCATCATCTATATCCATGCCGAAAGCCCTCTCATAACCAGCGGTTCCCCAGGTCTTGGCCCAGAGTAACGTCCCGTCAGCGTCATATTTCACGAGCACGACGTCG
>Ga0180434_10002693_pt1 | contig 23280 bp, 23 predicted proteins | sample SS_ome_7_FD_132453 | JGI IMG/M metagenome (GOLD analysis project Ga0180434, IMG submission 132453) | Hypersaline lake sediment archaeal communities from the Salton Sea, California, USA - SS_1_D_2 metaG | ecosystem: Environmental > Aquatic > Non-marine Saline and Alkaline > Hypersaline >...
ATGCTCGTACTGGCCGAAGACACGATACAGTGTACGGCGCCCCAAGCATCTGATGATCGGATGACGACCCGCTTTGAAGGATCTGGCTCCCGCGTCCACGGTGAGCGCTCTTTTCTTCGCCAATCTGATACTGACTCGCGCGATGAGATGATCGGCCCAATCGTCGCTCGGGGACTGTTCCGTGTCAATGCCACACGCTCGCAGGAGGTACAGTACGTGCCAGGAGGTTCAGCGGAAGCGGGACGGCCAGGGAAACGGTGGACATAAGCTGGCTACGGACCGCGGTTCTAAAGCTACGTTCCACCCTTTAGAGAGCTCTGCTGTTCTCTAACGTGAGGCATGTCCTTTCCGGGCATCTTGGCCCATCAGCGTAACCGTTCATTTGTTCGCTCGCCAACGTGTTAAGGAGTCAGCATTATGGAAGAACAACAGGAAAACCTCATCCCCGTCTATGTCATGGGCAAGCGCTATATGGTGCCGCCCACGCTGACGATCATGAAGGCCATGGAGTACGCCGGGTATACCTTGGTCCGCGGCGTAGGATGTCGGGGTGGGTTCTGCGGGGCCTGTGCCACGACGTACCGCATCAAGGGTGATCCTAAGCTGTACTTTGGGCTGGCGTGTCAGACGGTGGTCCAGCCCGACATGTATCTGGCTCAGATTCCCTTCTTTCCGGCGCAGCGTGCTTACTACGATCTCGGCGATATGTCGCCCACGCCCGCGACACTCTTCACTACCTATCCGGAGCTGCTCCGGTGTCTCGGCTGCGGAGCGTGCACCAAGGCGTGTCCGCAGGACCTGGACGTGAGAGCCTACATGGCGGCAGGTATGAAGGGGGATATCGCCGAGATGGCCGATCTCTCCTTCGACTGCATCATGTGCGGGCTTTGTGCAGCGCGGTGCCCGGCAGAGGAGGCCCAATACAACATCGCCATTCTGGCCCGGCGGTTGTGCGGACGGTATCTTGCGCCGCGATCCGACCATCTTGAAGCGCGTCTTGAGGAACTCGAGGTCGGTGCGTTCGACGACCAATTGACGGAGTTGAAGGAACTCTCGCGCGACGAGCTGGTTAAACGGTACGAGTCGCGTGAAATTGAGCCAGAGTAGGACAGATGTGCGTGGTCCCCTGGTGGATTTGATTTGATTGAGAGAGCGAGTGCAGGAGGATTGGGAAACGATGAGCGGTTATCCGGCTGAGATGCGGGAGTCCATCAAGAAGGTGGAGGCCACCCGCACGCGGCGCCTCGACGAGACCTATCCGCGCATGTCAATGGAGGAACGGGAGCGCGTACTCGATGCGTTCCATCCCGACTACATTGACGAGAAGATGCGAGCGATCCGCGTCGGGGTTAGCCAGGGTCAGCGCATGCCCCTCGAGTTGGTTGAGGTGCTTGAGGGACGCCCGCACGTGGGCGCTGATTTTGACCTCAGCGGTCCAAGTGCGGAGACGGATGTGTTGATCATCGGCGGGGGCGGGGCCGGTGCGTCGGCTGCCTTGCTCGCGCAGGAGCACGGGGCTGAGGTCATCATTACGACCAAACTCCGCTTCGGTGACGCCAACACGATGATGGCCCAGGGCGGGATCCAAGCAGCTGATCGCCCCAACGACAGTCCGGCCATCCACTACCTGGACGTCATGGGCGGTGGTCACTTCACCAACGATCCTGATCTGGTGGAGGCCCTGGTCAGGGATGCTCCCCTTGCCATCAAGTGGCTCGAAGATCTGGGCATGATGTTTGACAAGAAGCCCGACGGCACCATGGTAGAACGGCACGGGGGGGGCACCAGCCGCATGCGCATGCACTCCGCCCGTGACTACTCGGGTGCGGAGATCATGCGCACCGTGCGCGACGAGGTCCACAACCACGAGGACGACATCCGAGTGATCGAGTTCTCGCCCGCCATCGAATTGGTCTTGGACGATGAGGGGCAGGTCGCCGGCGCCATCGTGATGAACCTTGAGACCCGTGCCCTGGCCTACATCAAGGCCAGGGCAGTGGTGATGGCCACCGGCGGCGGGGGACGCCTCCACTTCCAGGGTTTCCCCACCACCAACCACTACGGAGCGACGGCCGACGGCGTGGTGATGGCCTACCGGGCGGGGGTCGAGCTTGGCTATCTGGAGTCCATGCAGTATCATCCTACGGGGGCGGCCTTCCCGGAGCAGATTGTGGGCCAGTTGGTGACGGAGAAGACGCGGGGATTGGGCGCTCAGCCGGTAAACGAGCATGGTGATCAGTTTGTCTTCCCACTGGAGCCGCGCGACGTCGAAGCCGCAGCCTTCATTCGGGAATGCGAAGAGAACGGAAATGGAGTAGTGACGCCCACCGGTCAGCCGGGCGTGTGGCTCGATTCGCCGATGATTGAGATCATCCACGGTTCGGGAACGGTCGCGGAGAACCTCCCGGCTATGGTGAGGCAGTTCAAGCGGTTCGGAATTGATATCACGAAGGAGCCCATGCTGGTCTATCCGACCCTCCACTATCAGAACGGTGGCGTGCGGCTGAATCCAGACGGCTCCACGAAGGTTCCGGGCCTCTTCATCGCCGGAGAGGTGAGCGGGGGTGTACACGGTCACAATCGCCTCATGGGCAACTCGCTGCTTGAAGTCACTGTCTTTGGACGACGTGCAGGGCGATCGGCCGCTGCCTACGTCCAGGATGTCGAGTTGAGCCGGCCGAATCTGTCTCACGTGGCTGCATGGAATCAGGAGCTTGACGAGACCGGTGTTGACACGGGTGTTGTTTCGCCCATCCTTCTGCCGGACTACACGCGCCACGTGTAGCTCGTGGTGCCGGGTCAGACATCCTGGCACAATTAACGCTGAGCACGGGTCGGGCTGATGTCGGGTCGGGATGATCCTGGCTCGGAAAGACCGGTGCCTACCAACGAAGCCTACGTCGAAGTAGAAAGGAGCAATCGTATGAGGAAGGGGAGTTGGGTCCAGAACTATCCTGGTTTCCTGGAGAAACTGTACAAATTCGCAGAGGGTGTCTTTCTCAGCCTTGATGGGCTCTGGTCTGCCATCGGGTATGATACTTCCGAGAAGCTGCTGAAGCCGGGTGAGGACCTTTTCAAGACCATCATCTTCGAGTGCAATGAGTGTGGGCAGTGCGTGCTGCACTATACGGGCATGACCTGTCCCATGAACTGCCCCAAGCAGCTCCGCAACGGGCCGTGCGGCGGTACCCGCACCAACGGCCATTGTGAGGTGCACGAGGATATGAAGTGCGTCTGGGTGGATGCTTTCGAGCGCTCGCAAAAGATGCCACTCTACGGGGGCGAGATTCTCGACATTGAGCCGATTCATAACTGGCGACGCGAGGATGAGTCCGCTTGGATCAACATGCTGCGAGAGAAGGACGGCACGTATGACGAGTCGACGCCCGAGGTCCTTGAAATAGACGACAAGAGGATGTGGGAGTAACATCATGGCAGGCAACAACGGAAATGAAATGATCTCAGGCAGCAACTTGGAGCGAATGCTTCGCGCCGGTCACTTTGCCGTCACCGGCGAGCTTGGCCCGCCTACCGGGGCGGACAAGTCTGTCATCGCCAAGAAGGCAGAGCACCTCAAGGGCGCGGTGGACGCGGTCAACGTCACCGACAATCAGACGTCCGTAGCGCGTATGTCGTCCATATCGGTAGCGTCGATGCTGGTGGATTTGGGGTTAGAACCGGTGGTGCAGATGACGGTCCGCGACCGGAATCGGATCGCGATCCAGGCCGACCTGTTCGGCGCTTGGGCGCTGGGCTGCCGGAATCTCTTGTGCCTCACGGGCGATCATATGACGTTCGGCAATCATCCCGAGGCTAAGGGCGTGTACGACATGGACTCTATCCAGTTCTTGAGGATGATGCGCGAGATGGGCGAGAAGGGGGTCGCCGAGTGCGGCGACGAGCTGGAGGGAGCTCCCAAGTTCTTCCTCGGCGCGGCTGCTAACCCCTACGCGCCTCCCTACGAGTATCGGCCGTACCGCCTGGCGAAGAAGGTGCAGGCCGGTGCGAGGTTCATTCAGACTCAGTGTACGTACAATATGCCCCGCTTCCAGGAGTACATGCAACGGGCGGGGGATCTGGGATTGTTGGATGACGTCTATGTAATGATCGGTGTTACTCCGCTGAAGAGCACGGGCATGGCCTGGTACATGGCGAACAACGTCCCTGGCCTTGACGTTCCAGAGGATGTGGTGGATCGGATGCGGGCGGCCGTCAGCGACATCCCGAAAGAAGACAAGAAGGCCCGGGGAAAGGCCCAGCGTGAGATGGGCATCGAGATCGCTGCGGAGACCATCCAGCAGGCACAGGAGATTCCGGGTGTGGCCGGCGTGCACATCATGGCGATCGAGTGGGAGTCCGCCGTTCCAGTCATCGCGGAGAAAGCCGGGCTCTTGCCGCGTCCCACCTTGTAGTGGACTGCCGGCTTTCTGGCTGAAACGGGCAACGTCCTTGGGTGCGGCGTCGGAGAGGAGGAGCTGGGCGGCGGGTAGGCCTCATTGCCGTTGACGGAGAACGGTCTTACCCGTCGCCTGGCCAATTTGATGGGGGAGGCCCATGACTGAACTGAGCAAGATTGCCATCAGTGGGAAGGGAGGGGTCGGCAAGACGACGTTGTCCGCGCTGTTCGCTCACATTTACGCTGAACGCGGACGGGACGTGATCGTCATCGATGCCGACCCGGTCGGCGGACTAGCTCAGGCACTGGGATTCCCGGACGAGCTGGTGGCGCAGGTCGAGCCAATCTCGGAAATGGAGGATCTCATCTATGACCGCACCGGAGCGAAGCCCGGCACGTCTGGGGGGTTCTTCACCATGAATCCTCGCGTGGATGATATTCCGGAGCGCTTCAGTATCTCCCATCAGGGCATCCGGTTCCTCCGATTGGGTACCATCGAGATCGGGGGCAGCGGCTGTATCTGCCCTGAGAGCGCGCTGCTCAAGGCCCTGGTCACGCATCTTCTGCTCTACCGAGACGAGATGCTGATTCTCGATATGGAGGCCGGTGTGGAGCACCTGGGACGGGCAACGGCCCAGGCTGTGGATGCGTTCCTTGTGGTGCTCGAACCGGGCCGACGGAGCTTGACCACGGCGCTGCGCGTCCGTGAGCTGGCGCAGGATATCGGAATCTCCCACGTGCACGCTGTGGGGAACAAGATTAGAGACGAACGGGATTGGGAGTTCTTGAAGGAGCAGAGCCCGGTCTCGGCTCTTGGATATCTATCCACGAATCGCGAGCTGAGGGACGCCGATATGCGCGGTGAAGGCATCTACCAGGCGGCCCCCAAGTCTGTCGAGGAAGCACGAAAGATCGTCTCGGCTTTGGAGGCTAGGTGAGGCTCAGGATCTCTTGGATCCTGCTTGGGCTGGGAGGGTTTCTTGCTCTCCTGGTGGCGCCTCCATCTGCCCGAGCGGAAGAGCTTCCACCAGAGGCCGTCGTGGATGGCGTCGTCGGCCATCCTCAGGAGCGGCGTCTCAGCTGTGAGTCACGGTCGGCGACCGATCTGGCTTCATTTTGGGGGGCGCGGTTCACAGAGGACGCCTTCTTCAGGCGGCTGCCTAAGTCGGACAATCCACAGCGGGGGTTCGTGGGTGACGTCGACATGCCCGCTGGTAGCATGCCTCCCGAAGGCTATGGCGTCTACGGCGAGCCTATCGCTGCTACACTGCGTAGCTTCGGGCTCGACGCAAAGGCCCACCGGGCTACGGAACTGAATAGGCTGAAGCAGGAACTGGCCGCTCAGCGGCCAGTTGTCGTCTGGGCCACCTATGACATGCAGTTGCCGGGAGCTGAGACCTGGGTCTCCTCCGATGGTGTGGCTTCGAGCGTGGTTCGATGGCAGCACACGTTCGTGGCTATCGGCTACGATCAGGCCGGATTGTACCTGATCGATGCATACGACGGCGTCACAAAGTACTTCCTGTATGAGGTCTTTGTTCCCGCCTGGGAGCAGCTCGATCGCCTGGCCGTCACAGTACGCGGCCCTCACGGAAGGTCCGCGGGACGGACCTGGCTAGCACAGCAGTCTGATGACCGCTGTCGGTTCCTCGTAGATGGTCGCTGGACTGTGGGCCCTGAGTAGGGCCCGTCGGCGCTAGTACCAGCCAAGATGGGTCGCACCGTCCTGGAGAACGTGTGGCCTGGACGGATGGCGGAGTCACTAACCACCTATCATACGACAAGAGGAGGAACGATGCGTGATCTACACGACGTTCAAGCTATGTTGGAGAAGGTCGGTATCCCTGGAACGGATGTGTACGATCTTCCTGATAGCACGAAGGCTTTCCCCGACGGCGCTCATTATCGTATGGAGATCTCCGGTGTGGAGCGACCGCAGGTGCTGGAGGCCCTCATCGATGAGATGGAGAAGCGGGACATCGCTATTCACAGGCTTATCTCCACTGTGATGGGTTCGACGCTCCTCGACGATGCTGAATTGAAGGACTTCGCGCAGATGGCCGCTGATCACGATTTGGAGGTCATCATCACCCCGGGTCCCCGCTCTGGGTGGGACGTGGGTCGCCAGCTGGTCACGCCTGAGGGCGGTCTTTCCGGTCTCCGGTATCGAGGTTCGGATCAGCTAACCTACGTCATTGCCGAGTACCTGCGCTGCATCGATCTGGGCTTTCGGGGCTTTCTCTGCATAGACGAGGGTCTTCTCTGGCTGGTCAACGAGCTACAGAAGACAGGTGACATCCCTGAGGATGTGGTCTTCAAGGTGAGCATCTACGCAGGGCACGCGAATGCTGCCGGGGGCAAGGTTCTGGAGCGTCTTGGCGCGTCCACGTTCAATCCAGTGGGAGATCTGACGCTACCGCAACTCGCCTCTATCCGTCAGGCCATCGACATTCCGTTGGATCTCCACATCATGCTGTCCGAATCTTTCGGTGGCTTCAATCGTTTCTATGAGGGGGCGGAGATGGCCCGCGTCTGCTCTCCATGCTACTTCAAGATTGAGCCCGGCCCGGCGCTGGCGGCCGGTGCGGGTGCCTGGTATAAGCCGTGGACCAGCCCGGATCTTCTGGCCTGGCAGGCGCGGGAGAAAGTGAAGTACGCCCAGATCATCCACGAGTTGATCCAGGCGACGAACCCCCAGCTGAAGCTCTCCGAGCTGGGCGCGGAGGACCTGGCCATTCCGCGCGTGTAGAGGTGGAATCGACATAGACCTGACAGGCCCAATCTGGTCCTGTCGGGTCCTGAGTACGGGAGGACAAGCTTGAGCGATCTAACCCAATCCTTCGTCGAGCTGGTACGCAGGGCAGCCACCGACCTACCCGTTGACGTGGAGGCCGCGCTGCGCGACGCCCGCGCAAGAGAGGATTCCGGCTCCGCGGCGGAGGGCGCACTCGGCACCATTCTGGAGAACGTGGCCATCGCCCGGGAGAATGCTACCCCCATCTGCCAGGACACGGGCGTCCCCATCTTCTATGTCCGCCATCCTGTGGGCAGGAGCACGCAACAGCTCCGTCGACAGATGGAGGAGGCGGTCGCCCAGGCCACGGAGCGCTCCTACCTGCGACCCAACGCCGTCGATGCAGTGACCGGGCGCAACAGCGGCAACAACCTCGGGGAGGGTTTTCCCACCTTCCACTTCGATGAGTGGGATTCGGATGCCCTCCAGGTGGACCTGCTGTTGAAGGGTGGCGGGAGCGAGAACGTTGGCGCTCAGTACAAGCTGCCCCACACAGGCACCGGGACTGTGTCTTTCAGTGCGGGTCGCGATCTGGACGGGGTGCGGAAGGTGGTATTGGACGCCGTGTACCGGGCGCAGGGGAAGGGGTGTGCGCCTGGGGTGCTGGGTGTCGCCATTGGCGCAGACCGGGGCGGTGGATACGTCCACGCCAAGGAGCAGCTCTTCCGGCCTCTAGGCGACGTCAACCCAGAACCGGAGCTGGCGGAGCTCGAGAGAACGCTACTCCAGGAAGCCAACGAGCTGGACATCGGTCCCATGGGCTTCGGTGGACAGACGACCCTCTTTGGCGTGAAGGTGGGGGCCTACCATCGTCTTCCCGCCTGTTACTTCGTCAGTATCGCCTACAACTGCTGGGCCTTGCGACGATCGACGCTCCGCGTGGAGGGAGAGGAGGTCAGTTTCCGATGAGCACCCATCACTTGAACATCCCCATCTCCGAGAAGAGTATCCGCTCTCTCAAGGTGGGCGACACGGTCTATCTCTCGGGCGTCGTGGTCACTGGACGGGACGCCGCGCACAAGTACATGGTGGAGACGTTCATCCGGTCCTCCGAGGTGCCTGAGGACGAGCGAGAGCTGTACGCAGATCTGAAGCGGCTGCTCGGAGGGGGCGTCATCTACCACTGCGGGCCCGTGGTGCGACGACTGCCGTCCGCTGAGGGAGAAGGCCGGTGGGCTTTCGTCGCTGCGGGCCCCACGACCTCCATCCGCGAGGAGGTCTACGAGCCGGAAGTGATCGAGCATTTCGGCCTGCGGGGTGTCGTCGGCAAAGGCGGGATGGGGGCCAACACCCTCCGTGCCTGCCAGGAGCAAGGCGCGGTTTACTTTCACGCAGTGGGAGGGGCGGCGTCCCTCATTGCCGATGCGGTGCGGGAGGTAGCGGCGGTGCACAAGAAGGAGGCGTTCGGGGTGCCGGAGGCTTTCTGGGTGGTCCGGGTGGAGGACTTCCCGGTGGTGGTGACCATGGATAGCCACGGGCGCAGCATCCACGACGAGGTGGAGGCGGCGTCATCTGCCGCCCTGGAGCGTCTGGTGAGCAGCTGAGTCTTTGCGTACCGTACTGTGAGTTCCCGCCACCCGCCACCTGTCGTCGCCTGCGCCCTCACGAGGGTAGTGAGGTTGGGTGAAGGGACGCTCCACTACGTGCCGCGCCGCTAGGTACAGATGCCGTCTTCGTGACCCAGACACACTTCCTTGCCGAATCGGGAGCCCGAGGATACCATGACCCAGCCACGTCGAGAAGCACCCAGCAGCGGAGCGCCGGGCCCCCGGTTGACCGCTGTGCCGATCTACAAGCTGAGCCCAGCCGACCAAAGGTCGGCCGCTCAGCCACCCGCCCCCAAGCCAGAGGCCACATGAAATACTGGAGAGAACCACTCGATTTGAAAGATATCCGCATCCCTCACGGCGAGATCCACGTGCTGGTGGAGCGCTGCAAGGGGTGCGGCTGGTGCGTTGAGTTCTGTCCGCGCGACGTGTTGGAGGTCTCGGATGAGATCAACAGCAAGGGCTACCATCCCCCGAGGACGGCTAGGCCGGAAGCCTGCGTCAGTTGCGGCCTGTGCGAGTTGCTCTGCCCCGAGTTTGCTATCTACGTCGTGGAGGAGGAAGGCGAGGCGGTGATACTGTGAGCAAGCAGAACCAGAACGGCGTGCTCTCGGGCGAGTTCTTCATGCAGGGGGACATTGCCTGTGCCGAAGGAGCCATCTGCGCGGGGTGCCGATTCTTCGGCGGCTATCCAATCACTCCAGCCACCGAGGTGGCGCAGCGTATGAGCGAGCGCTTGCCGCTGGTGGACGGGTCACTGCGTGGACCCGGGGCACCGCGTGGACCCGGGATGTACGTTCAGATGGAGGATGAGTTGGCCTCCATCGGGGCGGTACTCGGGGCCTCATGGGCTGGATGCAAGGCGATGACGGCGACCAGTGGGCCAGGGTTCTCCCTGATGATGGAGAACCTCGGCCTGGGGATCATGCTTGAGACGCCTTGTGTACTGGTCAACGTTCAGCGCGGTGGTCCCTCAACCGGGCTACCGACGCTCGTGGGCCAGGGGGACATGATGCAGGCGCGCTGGGGATCGCACGGCGACTACTCCATCATTGCGCTGGCCCCGGTCTCCCCGCAGGAGCTGTTTGACCTGACTATGCATGCCTTTAATCTATCGGAGATCTACCGCACGCCGGTACTGGTGATGACCGATGCGGAGGTGGGGCATATGACGGAGAAAGTCGTCATCCCCCCGGCGGAGGAGATCGAGATTGTGGAGCGACGGAAGCCCACCGTGGGACCGGACGAGTACCTGCCCTACCACGTGGAGCCCGGCGAATGGGTGCCGCCTATGGCGGTGGCCGGCGATGGGTATCACATCCACGTGACCGGCCTCACGCACGACGAGCGGGGCTATCCCGCCACCAGCGACGACAGCGCCCAGTGGCCTCTGGTAACGCGCCTCATTGGGAAGATCGAAGAGAACAAGGACGACATCATCATGCTGGAGAAAGATAGGATCGACGATGCCGAGGTGGTCGTAGTGTCCTATGGCATGGCCGCCCGCACGTCTCTCTGGCCGATCCAGATGGCTCGCGACGAAGGGATTCGGGTGGGACTGCTGCGCCTGGTGACGGTCTGGCCTTTCCCGGACGAGGAGATCCGCGCGCTGGCCGCGCAGGTGGACAGGATTGTGGTCCCGGAAATCAACATGGGGCAGATCGCCCGCGAGGTCGAGCGCTGCGCCGCGGGCCAGGCAGAGGTGATCCGCGTCTCGCATCCGGGTGGGGGGATCCACGACCCCCAGCAGGTGTTGCGCACCATTCGTGGGGCTGCGCGATCTGGTGTGTAAGCCTGACGCATAGCACAGGAGATAGACCCATAGTGATGGCCTTGGAGACGAAGCACAATCAGCTGGGTGGCACGCTGGAGGCAGAGGGAGAGCCCGAGGGGCTGGACGAGAAGATTCACGGACGTCATCCCCTGGATGATCTCCTGCGCACCGAGCGTCTGCCCCACATCTGGTGTCCCGGCTGCGGGTTGGGCACGTCCTTGACCTGCTTCCTCAGCGCGCTGCGCAAGTCGGAGCTGGATCTGGAGAAGACGGCGGTGGTCTCGGGGATTGGATGCACGGGGCGCGTGGCGGGCTACGTGAAGCTCGATTCCTTCCACACCACCCACGGGCGGGCGATACCCTTCGCCACCGGCCTGAAGCTGGGCAACCCGGAGTTGAATGTGATCGTGTTCTCCGGCGACGGCGATCTGGTGACCATCGGTGGCAATCATTTCATCCACGCTGCGCGTCGCAACGTCGACTTGACCGTCATTTGTATCAACAACTTCAACTACGGGATGACGGGCGGTCAGGCGGGGGCGACGACACCTGTCGGCGGGATCACCACCACCTCGCCCTACGGGAACTATGAGTACCCGTTCAACGTGTCGGGCCTGGCGGTCTCGAGCGGCGCGGTGTACGTGGCGCGCTGGACGGTGCTTCACGCCCGGCGGCTGGAGCGCGCGATGGTCGAGGCGCTGCTCAAACCGGGTTTCAGCCTGGTGGAGGTCATCTCGCCATGCCCCACCGGGTTTGGCCGCCGTCACAAGCAGCGGGAGGGCCTGGACACGCTCCGGTACTACCGCGAGCACGGCGTGATCGACCACGACGCCGATCTACGCGAGGCGGAGATCGGACTGGGAAGCTCCTTCGTCGAGGGCAATTTCGTGAACATCGACAAGCCGACTTTCCTGGAACAGCGGGCGGAGTGGCTGGCGCAGTCGCTTGAATAGGGATGCGCCGGGCCCGGTCTGGCAAGGCGCACCCACGCCCGTCGACCGGGGATGGACGAAGGTGCCCGGGTCCACACAGTGACCCGGGTCCACGCAGTGACCTGCGTTGGCGCAGTGGGCGCTAGCAGGCAGGAGGAAGATGTGAATCGTCTGGAGATACGGCTATCGGGTTTCGGCGGGCAGGGGATCATCCGCAGCGGAGAAATCGTGGGCAGGGCGGCGGCTCTCTATGACGGCCGATATGCCACGTTTACACAGAGCTACGGGCCGGAGTCTCGGGGCGGTGCCTGCGCCGCCCAGGTGATCATCGCCGATGATCCGGTGGAGCTGAGCTATCCGCATCTTATCGACCCTTCGATCCTGATCATCATGTCTCAAGGGGCGTACAACAAATACGTCCCCTGCTTCCGCCAGGACGGCCTGCTCGCCGTGGACGAGGACCTGGTGGAGCTAGATGAGGCGGCCGAGTCCCTGCGTGTGATGGGTATCCCGGCGAGCCGTATGGCGGAGGATCTGGGACGCCGGATCGTGGCCAATGTGGTTATGCTGGGTTTCGTAGCGGCGATTACCGACATCGTCTCGCCCGAGGCCATGAAGAAGGCTGTGCTCGAATCGGTACCGAAGGGGACAGAGGAGCTGAACACCCGCGCGTTCGAAGCCGGATTCGAGTATGGCCAGGAGCGGAGGCAAGTGGGCGAGGTCGAGCGGACCAGCGGAACCCGAACGTAGTGGTCGGGGCGCGAGATGCGGTCTTTCGTCTCTGGAGTCTGTGTCTGTGATCTATTCTATGGCGGGCAAAGAGAGGGAAGTGGTGGATACGTCCCCTGCGGCGAATGAGCAGCCGCCGAAGGCCGTTCTGGTTATCGGGGGGGGTATCGCCGGCATTCAGGCGTCCCTTGATCTGGCCGAGATGGGGGTGCACGTCCATCTGGTGGAGAAGAGTCCCGCCATCGGCGGACGTATGGCGCAGCTGGACAAGACCTTCCCCACGAACGACTGCTCCACCTGCATCCTCTCGCCGAAGATGGTTGAGTGTGACCGCCATCCCAACGTTACCATACACGCCCTCTCGGAGGTGCAGGCGATGGTGGGGGAGGCGGGCGATTTCACGGTCCGCGTGCTGAAGCGGGCGCGTTACGTCGATGAGCACGCGTGCACCGCCTGCGGCGACTGCGCCAATGCTTGTCCTGTCGTCAAGCGGGATGAGTTTCAGTTGGGCCTCTCGACGCGGCGGGCGATCTACATGCCCTTCGCTCAGGCCATTCCCCAGGCGTACGTCAGAGATCCTGGCGACTGCCTGGGGGACGAACCGATGGCCTGTGGCCGGTGCATCGAGGCGTGCAGCAGGGGTTGCATCGACTTTGACATGCGGGACAAGGTCGTGGAGCTCTCGGTAGCCGCGATCGTGGTGGCCGTTGGTATGGAGACCTTCGATCCGGCACCGCTGACGGAGTACGGGTACACGAGGTACGAGAACGTCATCACGGGTCTAGAGTTCGAACGGCTTGTCTGTGCCAGCGGACCCTCCGGCGGACAACTCATCCGCCTGACTGATCGCAGGGAGCCGGAGGTGATCGGCTTCATTCAATGCGTTGGCTCCCGCAATCTTAAGTATCAGAGGTTCTGCTCGTCGGTCTGCTGCATGCACGCCACCAAGGAGGCCGTCCTCGCCCGGGAGCACCTACCCAACGTCCGGTCCTACATTTTCTACACGGACCTGCGCGCCTCTGGGAGGGGCTTTCGCGAGTACATTGAACGCGCCAGGCGGGAGTACGGCGTGGACTACATTCGCAGTCGCGTGGCCCAGATCAAGGAGGACGAGGACGGGAAGCTGGTCTTCCACTACGAGGACCCGGCGACGTCCCGCCCCCGAGAGATGAAGGTGGATCTGGCTGTGCTAGCCACCAGTCTCCTTCCCGGCTCAGGTGTGGCCGAGCTGGCTGAAGTTCTTGGGCTGGAACTGGATGCGTACGGTTTTTTTGAGACAGATCCCTTCTCGCCAACGGACACGACGCGGGATGGCGTCTACGTCTGCGGATGTTGTCGTGCTCCTGTCGACATTCCTCAGGCGGTGGCTCAAGCGAGCGGTGCGGCCGCGCGGGCTGCGCAGCACGTTAGAGAGCGGGCGGTGGCGGAAGCGCACCGGCTGAAAGCCCGGCTGCAAGTCACATGGGATGGGCGATGATGGCAATGCCCCGGGTCGGTGTCTTCGTCTGTCATTGCGGCAGCAACATTGCGGCCCACGTGGATGTGGAGGCTGTGACGGACTATGCACGGACCCTGCCAGGCGTCGTCTTTGTCCAGCGCAATCTCTACACCTGCTCCGACGCCGGCCTTCGGGAGATCAAGGAGGCAATCGCCGGCGAGAGGCTGGATCGTGTGGTTGTCGCTGCGTGTACACCTCGTACTCACGAGCCGCTGTTTCAGGGGGCGTGCCGCGAGGCAGATCTGAATCCCTACCTGCTTGAGTTCGTCAATATCCGCGATCAGTGCGCGTGGGTCCATATGAAGGAGCCGGAGGCAGCCACCAGGAAGGCGAAGGATCTCGTGCGCATGGGCGTGGCCAAAGCACGTCTCCTCGAGCCTTTGGAGGAGCAGCAGGTACCGGTGGAGCCGACGGCGCTGGTGATCGGTGGCGGGATCATCGGCATGACGGCAGCGCAGAACCTGGCTGACAGGGGCTTCGCGGTCAAGCTGATAGAGCGGGAGCCGGAGTTGGGGGGCATGCTCCTGCGTCTTGATACGCTCTACCCCACGGGCGAGGATGCGCGGAGGGTGGTGCAGGAGCGCATCGCGGCCCTAAGGCGGCACGAGAGGATTGAGGTCTCCACGTCTTCGGCGGTGAGCAGCGTCACGGGCTTCGTGGGTAGCTACGAGGTGACGATCGAGCAGGTGGGTCACTGCGTGGACCCGGGCGCCGCGGAGACGAAGGGCGAACCCGATCAGGCGCTCGATGCGCCGGTCGGGCAGTCTTTCACAGCTGGTGTGATCGTCGTGGCCACCGGGACGCAGGTGCTTCAGCCGGAAGGGATGTACGGCTACGGCCGTACCGGCTACGGGCAGCGGGTCATCACGCAGTTGGAGCTGGAGGAGCGGTTCAGAACGGACGCGCTCGACGTGGGTCGCGTCGTGATGATCCAGTGCGTGGGAGCGCGTAGTGCCGAGCGTCCCTACTGCTCCCGGATCTGTTGCACGACCGCGATCAAGAATGCTCTGGAGATCAAGGAGGTTTGTCCCGGCTCCGAGGTGTACATCCTTTACCGGGATGCGGAGACGCAGGGTACGCGCTACGAGGCCTACTACACGCAGGCCCGTGAGGCTGGCATTCAATTCATCCGCTATCAGGTCGAGCGCCCGCCGGAGGTTCTGGCGGAGCGGGTGTTGGTGTACGACGAGATGCTGGGGGCGATGCTCAGCATCCCCTGCGATATGGTGGTGCTTTCGACTCCGCTGGTTGCCGGGGAGGGCGCGCACGAACTGGCTCAGATGCTTAAGGTGCCGGTCGACGAGCACGGCTTCTTCCTGGAGGCCCACGTCAAGCTGCGCCCACTGGATTTCGCTACCGACGGCATATACGTGGCCGGGACCGCCCGCTGGCCCGCTCACCTTGAGGAGACCCTGGCCCAGGCGTACGGCGCAGCGGCGCGGGCAGCCACCGTGCTCTCTAAGGACCAGGTGCAATCCTCCGGCGTGGTGGCGCTGGTGGATGAGTACTTGTGTCGGGGTTGCGGCCGCTGTGTGGAGATCTGTGAGTTCGGGGCGTCGGCGCTGAAGGAGGCGTCGTGGGGGATGAAGGTGGCTCGCGTCAACGCGGTGATGTGCAAGGGCTGCGGAGCGTGCGCGTCGGTCTGTCCCACCGGCGCGATGCAAGCCCGCCACTTCACGGTTGAGCAAGTGACGGCGATGGTACGAGCGGCTCTGGAGCCGACGGTGTCCTCTCTCGCGGTGGAGAGTCGTTGACGCTCTCAACGACCGCCATAATGCTGTCTGAATACCGGACGTTGCACATCGGCGATGGGTGAGTTCCAGCCTCGAATCGTGGCCTTCGCCTGCAACTGGTGCTCCTACGCCGGGGCTGACCTCGCCGGCGTGAGCCGGATGCAGTACCCGCCCACAACGCGGGTCATTCGGGTGATGTGCTCTGGCCGGGTGACCCCCGGGTTCATCTTAGAGGCCTTTCGTCGCGGGGCCGACGGAGTGCTGGTCACCGGCTGCCATCCCGGCGATTGCCACTATGTTTCCGGCAACGAGAACGCCGTGGTCACTGTGGACAAGACAGGGCGGCTGCTGGAGCTTCTGGGACTCGACGACGAGCGGCTGCGCCTGGAGTGGATCTCGGCCGCTGAGGGGGCGCGGTTTGCGCGTCTGATGACCGAGTTCACGGAGCAGGTTCGCGAGTTAGGTCCGAGTTCGCTGGGGCATGGCGGCGCGGCGCCTGAGGTGTAGCACGTACTATGAGCTTCGAGCAGATTCTCCATCAGACACGGGCCTTCCTCTGCCTGGATTGCGGTAAGTGCACCGGAAGCTGCCCGGTAACACGGGTGGACATCGCCTACTCGCCGCGCAGGACGATCGAACGGTGCCTCAAGGGGCAGCCAGAGGACTTGATCCACGATCGCTATCTCTGGTCTTGTCTGACCTGCGGGCTATGTACAACTCGCTGTCCCTCGGACGTCGACTACCCGGCGTTTGTCATCGCCGCGCGTACGGAGGCGCGTAGGGCCAGTGTGGAAGGTCCCTACGCTCACCACGGCGTCATGCAGCATCTAATGGGCATCATGGCCGAGCCCGTCGAGCAGAACCGGCTAGGCTGGCTGATAGACGAACTGAAGACGGTGACGCACGGCGAGGACTTCTACTTCGTCGGTTGTCTGCCCTATTTTGACGTTCTTTTTGAGGACCTGGGTGTCGTCTCCACCGACACGGCGCGGAACGGGGTGCGCTTGATGAACGCCCTGGGCATCACGCCGGTGGTGAGCAACGACGAACGGTGCTGTGGTGCCGACCTCCTACTCAACGGTGACGAGGACGGGTTTCGCGAGCTGGTCAGGCGCAACGTCGAGGCCATCAGAGCAAGCGGGGCGGAGCGCGTGATCTTCACCTGCCCGGAGTGCTACCACGCTTTCCGGGCTGACTATCCCCGCTACGTGGACTCACTTCCTTTCGACTTGATCCACATCACTCAGCTTCTGGCCGAGCACGTCGACGGTCTGGCGCTGGGTGGGCTTGCAGAGAGGGTCACGTTCCAGGATCCCTGCCGCCTGGGGCGCTACCAGGGAATCTACGAGGAACCCCGCCTGCTCATCGAGGCCACCGGCGCTGATTTGGTGGAGATGCGCAAGAACAGGGATCGTTCTGTCTGCTGCGGGTCTGCCGGCTGGGTCAGCTGTGGGCAGTGTGCCAAGGGTATCCAGATGGGGCGGTTGAGCGAAGCCCGGGCGACCGGAGCGACCAAGATGATCACAGCTTGTCCCAAGTGCCGCATCCATCTCAATTGTGCTATCAAGGATGAGAACGGAGACGATGCGCTTCAGGAGCGGAGCGGGAGCGAGATTGCTGTGGAGGACTTGACAGAGCTGCTCGCGCGAGCCCTGCCGTCGAATGAGTTGGGCGGCTAGCGTGAGGAACGGCCGGAGTCAGTTTGCCGTCAGAATTGCGTGAGATAGTGGGAATGACCGAAGAGACCGGGTCACCGTGTGGACCCGGGTCACCGCGTGGACCCGGGTCACTGCGTGGACCCGAGCCCATCTTTGATGTCAGCAACTTCGCGCCTGGGTTCCGGGATGAGATCGCGGCGGAACCGGGCGGGGAGCATATCCGGCGCTGCTTCTCGTGCAGCACGTGCACCGCTGGCTGTCCGGTGGCCGGCGTCACCGACAAGTACAATCCCCGGCGCATCGTCCACATGGCGCTGCTGGGGATGCGCGACCAGGTACTGGCCAGCGACTTCATCTGGCTCTGTTCGGTCTGCTACACGTGCTACGAGCGCTGTCCACAGGATGTGCGTATCCCGGAGCTGATGAACGCCATTCGTAACATCGCCGTCCGCGAGGGGCATGTCCCTCGCACGTTCACTAGACAGATCGAGGAGCTGCGGGCCCACGGACGGCTCTTGGAGATTGGCGACTACGAGAACGAGCGGCGGGCGCGCTACGGCCTCCCTCCCGTGGAGGAAGCGGCGGAGGAGGTGCGTGCCATCTTGAACAGAGCGGGCCCCAAGGACGGTCCGGAGGAGGGCGTGTGACCGGGTCACTGCGTGGATCCGGGTCACTGCGTGGACCTATGCAATACGCGCTCTATCTTGGCTGTTCTGTCCCGGTGCGCGGCATGAACTACGAGATGTCGGCGCGCCGGGTGGCTGAACGGCTGGACGTTGAATTGAAGGATGTTGAGGGTTTCTCCTGCTGCGGTTTTCCGGCCAGGCCCGCAGATTGGGAGGCAGGGCTGCTCATGGCCGCTCGCAACCTGTCGCTGGCCGAGGAGCAGGGGCTGGATATCGTGACGCTCTGCAGCGCCTGCACGGCGACGCTCACCGAGGCCAACTATCGGCTCCGTGAGGATGCTGACCTTCTGGCGTGGGCTAATGAGGAGCTGGCCGGCCTGGGCACCGGCGATGCGGCGCTCTCAACGCCACGCTATGGGGGGACGGTGCGGGTGCGTCACTTTGCCCGGGTGCTGTACGAGGAGGTGGGGGTTGAGGCCGTGCGCGAGGCGGTCGCGGAGGGCGCAGATGGGGGCCGACTGCTGGCGGGTTTCGGCTTTGCACCCCACTACGGCTGCCATTACCTGAAACCCTCTCACATCTACGACGGCTTTGATGACCCGGAGAACCCGCAGAGCCTTGATCGACTCATCGAAGCGACGGGCGCAAGGGTGGTTCGCTACGAGGACGAGGGACAGTGCTGCGGGGGCGGCATCCTCGGCTTCGACGAAGAGACGGCGCTGTTGATGACCGCTCAGAAGCTCGACCACATCGTGGAGGCCGGGGCAGACGCGATGGTGCTCATATGTCCCTTCTGCGCCATCATGTACGAAGCGAACCAGCGCCGCGCGGGGAAGCTCCGTGGGCAACCGCCCGGCGTCCCGTACGGACTGCCGGTGTTCTACTACCCTCAGATCCTCGGCCTGGCTATGGGTTTCTCGATGGAGGAGATGGGGCTGAAGTTGAACCGGGTGAAGCCCCGTAAGCTGATGCAGACCTTACGCGCGAGCGTGAGGTGACGCGCAGATGCACGTGGCGGGGTTGGCTCCTGTGTATCCATTGCGGCTTGCGCTGAGGAGGTGGGACATTGGCCAGTAACGAACTAGAGAGAAGCAACGCGATCCGAATGGGTGTCTTTGTCTGTGACTGCGGACTGAACATCGCCGGCAGCGTGGATACGGAGGCCGTGCGTGCGTATGCCGAGACGCTGCCTGGCGTCTCCGTGGCGGTGCGTAATCGCTACACCTGCGCCGACCCGGGCCAGCAGGAGATCAAGCGAGTCATCCTGGAGCACAACCTCAATCGGGTGGTGGTCGCCTCCTGCTCGCCCCGCTTGCACGAACCCACATTCCGGCACTGCGTGAAGGAGGCCGGCCTAAACCCCTACCTGTTTGAGATGGCCAATATCCGCGAGCACTGCTCCTGGGTCCACCTCCAGGATCGTCAGGCGGCTACCCGTAAGGCGAAGGATATCGTCCGGGTGGCCGTGGCTCGCGCGCGGTGGCTGCGCGCTCAGGAGGAGGAACGACTGCCAGTCACCGACGCGGCGCTGGTGATTGGCGGAGGCGTGGCCGGCATCCAGGCCGCCCTCGACCTAGCCGAGGCCGGTCACCAGGTCTACGTGGTGGAGAAAGAGCCATCCATCGGGGGGATCATGGCGCGGCTGGACAAGACCTATCCGACCATGGACTGTAGCATATGAATTCTCGGCCCCAAGATGATGGATGTCGGTCGACATCCGAGGATCGAATTGATGGCCTACAGCGAGATCGAGGATGTCTCTGGCTACGTAGGCGATTTCAGGGTGTGGGTACGCCGGAAAGCCCGTTACGTCGATGAGGCCGAGTGCACGGCCTGTGGTGACTGCTCGGACGTGTGCCCGGTCGTTATGCCGGATGAGTTCCAAGCTGGTCTGTCTACCCGTCGGGCGATCTACATACCCTTCCCGCAAGCTGTCCCCTCCTCTTACGTCGTCAACGCTGACGAGTGTCTGGGCAGCAATCCTATCGCGTGCGGCAAGTGCGTCGAGGCGTGCGACAAGGCCTGTATTGACTTCGATATGCAGGACGAAATCGTGGAGCTCCAGGTGGGCGCGATCATCGTGGCAACAGGGATGGAGACGTACGATCCGACCCCCATGGACGAGTATGGCTACGCCAGTTACGAGAATGTGGTCACCAGCCTGGAGTTTGAGCGATTGATCTCGGCGGAGGGGCCGACAGATGGGCATTTCGTCCGCCCGATGGATCGGGAGCGTCCCCAGCGCATCGGCTTTGTGCAGTGTGTGGGCTCCCGAACCGTACTCTCGGAATCGAACCCCGACGGTCAGCGTGGCAACCCGTACTGCTCCAACATCTGCTGCATGAACACGGTCAAGGATAGCCTGCTTCTTAAGGATCATTACCCGGAGACGGACATCACCGTCTTCTATATGGATATTCGCGCCTTTGGCAAAGGCTTTGAGGATCTCTATCGACGCTCGAAGGCCCAAGGCGTCCGCTACATCCGCGGCCTGCCAGGGGAGGTTGAGGAGGATTCGCAGACGGGCAATCTGAGGGTGTATGTGGAGAATACCACGACCGGTCTGCTGGAGGAGCATGAGCTCGACTTGCTGGTGCTCTCCATCGGGGCTATTCCTCGCATGGAGACCGACACGGTACGGCAGCTCCTGACATTGTCCGTCACGGAGGATGGTTTCTTGATGGAAGGCCATCCCAAGCTGAAACCCGTGGACACCCCGACGAAGGGTGTCTACATCGCCGGCTGCGCCGAGGCACCGAAGGACGTAAAGGACTCTGTCACTCAAGCGAGCGCGGCTGCCGCGCGGGCTGAGGGCCTGCTCAGCAGGCCGGAGATCGATGTAGAGGCGATCACGGCCGTGGTGGATGAGGATCTGTGCAAGCAGTGTGGACAGTGCGTTGACGTATGTCCGTTCTCTGCCATCGACTGGGAGAGGAAGCAGACGGCTCGTGTCATCAGTGCAGCCTGCGCGGGATGCGGGACCTGCGCCGCGGAGTGCCCCTTCGATGCCATCACTATGCGCCACTTCACCGATCAGCAGATCTACGCCATGATCGACGCTGTGCTGGGTCATGGTCCGGCGGATGAACGCCGTCCGCTTGACAACATGGTCGTATTCGCCTGCAACTGGTGCTCCTATGCCGGTGCCGACACGGCCGGCACCGCGCGGTTGCAGTATCCTCCCAACAGTTGTGTCATCCGCACCATGTGCTCCGGACGCGTCAAGCCGGACTTCGTCTGGTATGCTTTCCAGAAAGGAGCGCCGATGGTGCTGGTATCTGGCTGTCACTACGCTGACTGCCACTACATCGACGCCAACCGGAATACCGTGCGCCGCGTGGACGCCCTCTGGGAGGGGCTGGAGAGGCACGGTGTTGACCCATCCCGGCTCCAGCTTGACTGGTGCAGTGCGGCCGAGGGACAGAGGTGGGCGCGAATGATGCGGGACCTCGAGGGTCTGCGGGCCCGGGTGACCGTTCGGGAAGTTGAGGAGACCAGGGAGGCGATGAAGGGGCAGAAGGTGCCCCGGCGGAGCCAGGTGGCACGGTTGAAGAGGCCCACCGCGGCGACCATGGTCTGCTACCGCTGCGGCAACGAGTGGGGGGCCACATTTGATCCTACCGCTGACAGGGAGCGGATGTGTCTGGCCTGCCGCAGCAACAGCGTGCGTGTTATGCCGAATGGAAAGGAATGAGGGGCCAAGGCCTGCACGCCGATCATCACCCCCTTGTGCTTCTCCTCTTTCGCAAGGCGAGGTACTTTCTGATTGCGATGGAGACGAAGGGCGTCGGCGCGCCCATCGAATCTACAGAGATAGAGACCCTCTCGGCACGCTGGGTCGACTACTTGCGGCTGTTGCTGATCGTGGCAGTCTTTGTGGTTTGCACCGTAATCAAGTTCACGCGTTAGGATTCGGAACACCGATGCTTGGGGGGGAATGAGAATGAACGACCAGCCGACGTACGAGCAGCTTCGGGGAAGACTGAATGAGCTGCTGGCTCCCTGTCTCGCTCAGGACTGGCCAAATATGCCTGCGGCGTGGGCGGAGGGTGTCTACGTCTATGATCGTGACGGCAAGCGCTATCTCGACTTCTTGGCGGGCTTCGGCGCATGCAATGCCGGCCACAACCATCCGCGCATCGTGGCAGCGGCCCGCGAGCAGATGCAGCACATGGTGCACGCTCCGGCCGGCGTGATGGCCCACGAGCCCATGCTGCGTCTGGCCCACGAGCTCGGCTCCGTGGTGCCCGGGGGCGCGGACATGTTCTTCTTCGGCAACAGTGGGTCCGAGTCCATCGACGGGGCGTTGAAAATGGCACGCTACGTCACCGGGCGATCCGACCTGATCGCTTTCCTTGGGAGCTTCCACGGCCGCATGCTGGGGGGCACCGCGGTCACGGCGTCGAAGGTTAGCTATCGTAGGGGGCACGGTCCGCACCTTCCGGGCGTTCATTTCGCTCGTTTCCCGTATCCCTATCGCTCGCTGGCGCCCTCCGTGGATGCCTGTGTTGATGAGGTTCTGGGGGATCTCGATCGGTTGTTTGAGTATGTGGTGGCCCCCGAGGACGTGGCCGCGATGTTGGTCGAGCCGGTGCAGGGTGAGGGCGGCTACATCTTCCCGCCGCGCCGGTGGCTTCAGTCCTTGCGGGACATCTGCGACACACATGGCATTCTCCTCATCTTCGATGAGGTGCAGTCGGGTTTCGGACGGACGGGCGAGTGGTTTGCTGCGGATCTCTACGACATCGAGCCGGATGTCGTCTGCCTGGCCAAGGGTATCGCGAACGGCTTTCGGTTGGGTGCCTTCGGCGCACGGCGAGAGATTATGAGCCGGTGGGGAGCAGCATCCCACGGTACAACCTACGGCGGTAACCCTATGGCGTGTGCGGCTGCGCTTGCCACCCTTGACGTGATCCGCGAGGAGGGCCTCCTCGAGAACGCCCAAGAACAGGGAGAGTATGCGATAGAGCAGCTTCGCGACCTCAAAGCCGAGTCATCCATTGTGGGCGATGTGCGCGGCGAGGGGCTGATGATCGCTGTCGAGTTCGTCAAACCCGGCACCGAGAGGAGCCCGAACCCTGAGGCAGTCCGCCGCATCCTGGATCGGTCTCTCGAGGAAGGCCTACTCATGTACCCGTGCGGTCACTGGACGCAGACTATCCGGCTGATCCCGCCACTAAGCATCACGCGCGCCGAACTTGAGGAGGGCTTGGACATCTTCCGTCGCGCTGTCCTCGTCGACAGCTGACCCGGAGATGGGGAGTTCCAAGGAGGGTGATCCTCCTGGCTCCTCCTCTTTCGCTGGCTTTTGTCCAGCAGTTTTCCATTGGGCCAGCCTCGGATACGCGGTTCTCCAGTCGTCCCCTTTGTCACGCGGTCCTTCGCCGCTGGGTCCGGAGCTGGTTGTTAGTGCCCACTGCTGTGCTACAATGGCGGTGAGGGATGGCCGTAGATGGTCGTCCGTGTCGCGGGTGTTGACCATGAACAAGAGAGCTTCTGACCGATTTGCTGTGCTTCAACTATCCGGCTGTGCAGGGTGTGAGGTGGCGCTCCTCAATGCCGGGGAATGGGTGGAGGAGCGCGAGCTGGCCTA
>Ga0180434_10002695_pt1 | contig 23271 bp, 49 predicted proteins | sample SS_ome_7_FD_132453 | JGI IMG/M metagenome (GOLD analysis project Ga0180434, IMG submission 132453) | Hypersaline lake sediment archaeal communities from the Salton Sea, California, USA - SS_1_D_2 metaG | ecosystem: Environmental > Aquatic > Non-marine Saline and Alkaline > Hypersaline >...
AAAAGGATATCAAGATATATTGTGTGATTGCGAATATTTCGGAACCGGAAGGGATAAACACACTGATTTTTGCAATTATTCAAGATTAATTAGAGAAATTAAGGAGGTCGCCTTAGATGAAAGTTAAAACTACTAACGAGATAGTAAAAGAGGAGGCTTACATTAATTCTCCTTATGACGATATAGATTGTAATAATGAGGATAAGAAGTGGGTTGCGGTTGAAGATGTAAAGAATTGTTTAACTAAAGAGTTAGATAATCTTCTTGAAAGTAATGTTGACTCTTTAGAATATCAAGGAGCTTTAAGATTAGTTAGAAAAGTAAGAGGGTCGCTTTAGATGAAGATTGAAAAAGCAATTAAAAGATTAGAAGAATTGAAAGATAAGTTTGGAAATGTTGAAGTTCAGTTAGAAGACTTCAAGATGGATAATTGGAACGAAGAAGTCGTTGCCGTAATATAAGGGAGTGAAAAGGATGAATGAAATCGTAATGCCTAAAATAGGAGAACAAGTTCACTTCAGAGGAAGATTTAGGACTGTTAAATCTGTTATGGGGAACTATGTAAAAATGAATAATACTGGTGGATGCTGGTACACTTTCTGTCAAGCAGAAGGATTCAAGGAGGTCGCTTTAGATGAAAGAGCTTAAAGATTGGACAATAGAAGAATGCTTTGCTTATGCGATAAAGAAAGAAAAAGCAAACGCAAACACGGAAGGTACTGAATGATGAAAGATGAGATTATAATGGTGACAGGGGGTTTATGTTGTGTTATTTTTCAAATAATGCTTTGGTCAGAAATACTCAATCGCCAAATATATAATTCAGAATATTCAGGATTAGCATATTACTTAGTTATGGGAATTTGTTCTATAATATCTGTAATATGGGTCATATATGAGAGGTGTCGTAAAAGATGAAGATTGACATAGATCGGTTTTATACCGTAACTTGGATAATTATAGCTTTTCTTAATAGCGTGAAAGTATTTAATGCTAAAAGCTTCCTGATCTGTCTTGCAGCAATAACCATAATTATCAAAACTACGAAAATAGATGGGGTACGTGTTTGATGAATGAGAAAATACCTGAATTACAGATGGGATTGGATGTTATAGAAAATGAAAGATAAGATTATTACTGTTAAACCTTGCTGGAATAGTGAATACTATGGAAAGGAATGTTTAGAATCTGAAGAGAGTTTTGGTTTCTTCAAATCAAAGAACGATGTTAGACCTAGTAGCTGTACTTGGATTAAAAAGAATATCTGTAATAAGTTTATGCAAATAAGCTTAGATAAGTTTATTGATAAAATAAATGATGAAAAGGCAAAAGCGAACCCTGAGGGTACTGAATGATGAATAAAACAATAGAACAATCGCTCAATACAATTTTAATAGAGGTTGAGTGGATTAAAACACAATTAAAAGAGGAGGTCGCTCTAGATGAACATTGAAATGCTTTTAATGATTGGATGGATGGCAATTCCAATATCCATAGGATTGTCTATAATTATAGCAACAATCTGTTATAATTTGAATTACTTAATTAAAACAATAAAAAATAAACAAGATGCACGTGAAAGATGAATGAAAATGTAATTTCACATAATAATTAAAATCGTGCAAAATATAAGAATTTTGTCACTAACAAGTGTCCAGAAACATTTAAATATTGCAGGGTTATAACGTAAAACGCAAAGGTGATTAGCATGAATCATGAGGATGAAACTATGCTGCAAAGATGCTATAACGCATTAAGTGAACAACAAAGATGCAATGTAAATACCTTAGACCAAGAAGCGAGGGTCTGGTACCACAAAATGTTGATACTCGCTTCAAAGCCAGACTATAATGCAAAGATTGCTGCAGCAAGGCATGTATTAAGCCCAATAGATAACTTAAAGTCTAAATTGCTGCATGTTCCAGATTTAATCCACGGGATTGAAGAAATTGGAGCTGATTTTTCAAATGATTTCAATTTAGGGCATTATTATGGTATTTCAAGGAGAGCTTATGAAAGAGTAGCTACTCCTGAAAACAATAGGATGAAAAATTTAAGAAGAGCAGAGCCAGTTAAGTGCTTTGAATGGGGAATATATTAAGATGAAAGCTAGTTGGATGGTTTTAGCTATGGCAATAGCAATGGGGATTATAGGAGTTATATTATCAGAAGTAACTGTTTTAGGATTGTCGCACCCTTTAATTGGAGATTCGGTTATTATGGTTACGCTTTGGTATATAATTAGAACTGAGGAGATTTATAGAAGATGAATCAAAAACTATGTAAACACGAGTACAGGCAGAAGTTTATTAGAGCAGCAGCAGTAATCAGACAAGATGGTTACTTTTGCATACATTGCCTAAAGGAAACTAAAAATGACGTATGAGTTTTTCTGCGGAATAGTTTGCTTAATAATAATAGCAGTAATGCTAATATGTGAGACTAATAAAAATGACACAAACAGATAATAAAAAAAAGTATGATTGCAATAACTGTATTTCATATCAACCAGGAATGAGTTGTTACCAACACAATGATGATACTAGATTATGTGATAAAACCCCCGATGGCCTTAGAAGCTGGTATACTCTATTTGTAGAGTCTCAGATGCTTAAGAAACAAACAGAAGGCGGATTGGAAAAGACAATATATAACTTTAGTAACTTGGATTAATGAACAAAGAAATATTTACCGCGAGGTATGACCCTAAGACGGACAGGATTGAAGGTTGCACTCCCTACACAAGGGTGTGGCATCATGAAGATAGGCACAGGCAGCAGTTCAAGAACGAAAAGGTTCAGGGATGGAATTATGTGTGCGATATATCTGATTATGTAGGGAAGGCAATATGCGTATCATCTTTGTCACTATACTGGTTTCAACCAATGCTGTCCGTCTTTTTATTTATTATTGCGGGAATATTTATGTTGCCAGGGTTCATATTCACAGGCATAATAGAGCTTGACGCTGTATTATACGCGAGGAACAAATGAAAGAAAAAATAAAGTTTAAGGATTTAAGTATGGACTTAAAATTAGGATTCATAGGTGGTTTTATCTATCTTGCAATATTAAGTATGTCTTTTACATGGGGATTTCTAATCGGAATCATTTATTTAATTCACTATGTGGTATAATGAAATATTAAAGTTACTAACTGTAATAGCAATATTATATTGGGTATTCTTTATGAGAAAGAAAAAAGAAGATTAGGCTTAAACAGCCTTCTCTTTAAAATAAATAAATAATTCTTTTTTATTCATTTTTGGCAATACGTGAGTCGTAGTTACTATATTAAAACCGGCTTGTATCATGTCAAAGTATTCTTTTACTTTATGTGATTTATCCACCATGTTCTTCATTTTATTCTTAAGCCAATTAGGAGTTATTCTATCCTTCTTCATATTCTCAGCAATCTTTTCCTGCATATTAACTGAACCATAGTTCCAGAACTCATCCTGCATCTTATTACAAGATTCCTTACTTCCCCTATCTACAATTACAATATACTTCTTATCTTCTTGCTTAGGACATTTCTCTCCTGACATATTATTAACTATATTAAGCATCACCTTATTCTGAAAGTATCCCATCATTTTACCTTTAGGAACTTCACCGCCTTGCACAAACATAATAAACATATGCTCTGCATTATCTAATTCTTTATTTTGTTCCATGTTAATTTAATTAACCTCCTTCTACTCCATAATAAATATATGAATATTATTTCTATAATCCATCCTTGGTTATTAATCATCCAGTATAGATTAGGGTTAGTATATTTAATATACATCTCATTAGGGTAAATAAAACCAGTCTCCCTGAAACACCCATCCACTTTTTGAAACTCATTGTAGGTGCAAGCAACTGGTTTACCTTCTAAATCACTATTTTCATTGGCTACAAGGTACTCAGGGTTTGTTTTAAGCACTAAAGAGTACTCTAAAGCAACCAATATTACCATTAATATAATAATAATGTCTAATGAAAGAGTTAGAAACTTTTCTCCTTTCGAAGATTTATCTATTGGACGTTTCTTCACACTAGACATCTAGATATCCCCCAGTAATCCTTCTGCAACAATAATGTTGCTAACAGTCGTAGGATGCGTTCTCAGCCTCTTAGCTATCTGTGAGTTGCTCATCTCAGGATGCTTCTTCATAAGCTTCTTAACCATTGGTGCTAACTTATGCTCTTTAGTACTTTTGCCAGACCCATCTTTCTTAGTAGCGTCATATTTATCGAACAATTCATTAACTGTTGAGTTCATATTATCCATCTTACGTTTCTCATAAGCTTTAATGAATTCTTTGTTTTCATATATAGGATATGTGTCCAGATAATCCGGCTCTATTTTCTTACCATTAGGCATTCTCGCAAGCATAGGGTCAGGGTTACTGTTTCCCTTAGCCATACTTTGTAATGCAGGGATTAGTAATCTCATTTTACGCTTACCAAAGAATGCTACTTTTCCATAATCATAAACCCAAAACATACCAGTTATACGTCTTTTTCTAAAAAAAGTGTCCAAATCAAGTATATTAGGTACGATTAGGATAGTAAATAGATTAAGCCCTCTTATTACTTGATAAGCAATGTTTAAGTCTTTATTGAAGTCAGTTACAGCATTACGAGCGTATAAATCCTTTCCAGACTCATCATGCACAATCATATGGTATTTTTTATTATTGCTGCTAGATTCTTTTAATGCTTCAACAAATTCGTTCTTATTACTTGAAAAGTATTTGATATATTCTTTACCAAACTTATGTTCAAGTATATCTGTGTACCATTGCTCAAATATGTGCATTCCTAAGTTACTCTTACCTAGACCCTCATATCCGGATATACAGATAACTCTGTCTCCATTACGAGTTTTAATGCCATTATAACCATCGAAACAGGATTGTAGCCATTTCCTAATCATAAACATACTAAAGAATCTTGCTGCCATTATCTATTGTATTCATAATCTAGCTGAGTAGCTATATCATCGAACCTCCTTTGTTCTTCTGATGTTTTAAATGGACCCGCATTAAATAACCAAGTCATAAGTTGTTTTTCCATAAAGAATGTTTTTTTAATATCGCTAAGACCTAATTGTAGTTCAAAGTAATCATTAGGCTTATATTTGCAGCTTTCTTTATTCTTTTCCTGATTAATGTAATTATCAAAGTAAGATTGCACTGACATATAAAGCATATATAGATTACCTGTATATTTAGCATACAATTTAATATTATGCTTTCCTAATAGGTAATACTGAAGATAGTTCTTTTTAGCATCTATAAGAAGATAATAAAGGAAACGAGGTGTTTCTTTAATGTTCCAGTCTACTGCAGTTTCCTTAACCAATTCATATGGTTTCTTATCTAATTTTTTAGGCATATTTACTTAGGAACTCCTTTATTTCTTTTAGTGTATCTCTAGCCCTCTTAGACTCAGGTAACCAATTCTTTGCCTGCACACCTAAAGGGTCGAAGTTAAGAGAATCTGCTACTGTACTAAAGAAAGGCACTTCTAGCTCATCAACCTTCTTAACGCCATCCTTTATCTGGATGTTAAGCTTAAGACCGCTACTTGATTCTTTTTTTCCTGATTTACCCATCTTAATTAATCTCCTGTTTTAACTTAGCACATCTATTGATGTATTCTCTTAACTCTGTTTCCGCCTGTTGTCTTAAATAATCCTCAACATAAATGTCAAGGAAGTGTTTTAAATTATGTATCTTTACCATTTTCTAACCTGGGATTATAGTTGTAGCTGCTGCTTGAGATACCTTCCCAGCAATTCCTGGGAGATATTGTTCCATCATAACGTATATCTGATAACCTATGAATATGTTAGCAATTCCAATAATTCCTAATACCATTAGGCCACCACCGACATATAATAGTAGTTTCTTAATATCGTTAACATCTCCAAGCATAACTAGTTTACTAACTAAAGTATCTATTAAACTAGGGTCAACTCTGTATGCTGACTTATATTTAGTAAGCTTAGGGATAGTAGTATCATAAGCTTTTCCTTCAGAGTTAATAACATGATTAATCACATTATTCTTATCGTCAGTCTCATAGCCATATATCCCATAAACCTTTGAGGCATCATCCAAGTCTTTCATAGTAAAAGGCAGACCAAAGAATCTTCCTTCTTGAAACTCATTAGGGTGGATTGGGAATATCTTTTTCTCTTTACCCATCTTTAAACTAATACTGTCGTTGTCCATCATTACAAACTTAGGAAGTCTGAAATTGTTATCTTTTGTCTTAAAAAATACTAAGCCGAACTTCCCTGACATTTTTTTGAAAAAGAAGGATAGTCCGAAAAGCCCGAACTTAGCACCTAGGATGAACTGAATGAACAGTAGCATCATAGCGACATAAACGCCTATGAATAGTGGCGATGAAATTACTTCTACTAATGTTGCCATTTTAATTAATAATCCTGAGTTTTCCTCTTACGGAAAAACCCACTTATACCTTTACTATCGTCAGAGCTACTGACGTTAGTGCTTTGAATATTAGTTTTCTCAATCCTACGAACGAAACCGCCTTTACTTCCACTTAAAACTAAGTAGTGATTCTTTTCTAAGGATAACTTAACTCCCCACCTATTAAAGATGTCTCCGCCTTGAGATTCAGGAATCATAGTTAAGTTCTGTCTTGTTACTTCCATATCGTGCAACCACTTTAAGTCAGTTGCTTTTAGATTACCTAGGCTAAGGTTACGGTTTATTACACCACCCTCAGCATCTAGAGATTGCTCAGGCTCAATAAGCCTAGCTCTTATTTCTGTCTCATCTACAGGCATATTATTGTTCATAGCCTGCATGTTGTCAATAGCGTTCATTTCGCTTACGTCCATTTTAAATTACTTCCTTATGCTTTTTCTTCAGTCAATCCAAATATTCCCACAAATATCGCTGAAAGAGCTAGTAGTACGAAGAATATTGAAGTTAACAATACTCCGTTGAACAGCATTAAACCTGCTGCTCCCATCCACCAAATCCCCCCTCCAATTACGAAAAGGTTAAATGAAACCTTCTGTGAAGTTGAACCAAACCAAATTAATAATAGCCCAACTAGGAATATAAAGAACGTGATAATTCCTTCTGCTAACACGTCAATACCCTCCTCTGTTAAAATGTCAGTATTTACTGTATAATTAAAATTAGGTGATGTTGTTGAATAAACTTTATTACATGTACCTTCTAGATTTAACACACAAACATCAGTTGCACTATAACAAAGATTAACTCTACTTGCGGTAGTTTTCACATTATTAAGAGGAAGTAAAGCACATTGATTTTGAGTAGTATTACCGCTTATACCTCTTAGCTCTTCATTTTGCGATAAAAGAACTCTGTCCAAGTCATCATCTGAACCATCGCACCTGATATTATAATTAATTCTTAAACTAAGCCTGTCTTCATTATTATTAGAAATATTTACACAAACTGATGCAAATTTGTCTTCAAAATCATAATTAGCTTGGTCATTAATAGTGGAAACGTTTTCAAGCCAAGTAGATGTTCTAGCAATACCTATTGCATTACCTGCTGCAAAAACAATCTTAGTATTATTTGAGTTATAACAAGTCCTGTCAGTACCATCTATACAAGAACAAGTTATTGTAGAAATATAAGTCTTACCTTCTTCGAAAACGTTAGGGTCTAAAGGAATATTAAAAGAAGAAATTCCTTCATAAGACCTTGCTCCATTCATTACATCTGTAATTGGGGCGTTTGTTCCTGAGTCACTTAAAAAATTACTGCAAATAGCATTTGTTACTGTGTTATTATTAGAATCTCTTACAATAAAACTAATGGAAGAAGTTTCTCCCACTCTTCCTCTTGGTCCTGGTATGAAGTCTGTTAGTACAAGAGTTCCGTTTCCAGCACTAGCAATTACTGCTGCGGAATCAGAACCTTCTAGCCCAGTACCAGTAAGATTAGCATGTAATGTAGTAATTGAAGTTGGGTTAGGAATTAAATAAGTTTCAGCAAATAATTGTCCTGTGGTTGAAGGAGTAATTCCTAAATCAATCTCTAGAACATTCCAAGCTTCATCATACCAAGTTAAATCATAAGGTTCATTTCTTTCAGAAGGAGAGCTGCAAGTCATTTCTACTGCTGCTAATTCGCCTGCAATATATTCTGATTTTTCCATAGTAACAGTACAAACTGCGCTAGCGAATGACATGCTTAATAATAACATTAAAACCGCGGTAATTATTTTCTTTTTCATTTTAAATATAAAAGGCAGGGGGTGCGAAACCCCTGTTAACGCTTAAAGGCATTACTCAACTTTTAAGCTGAGTATAGTCTGGTTACAAGCACAATTCCTCCTACTAGGATTAATGTACCGATTGTACCAGCAATTAGAGCATCTGTTCCTGTTAAAGACAAATTATTAACTAAATTGTCAGCGATAGGGAATGCAACTGCTAAAAGTAAAACAATTCCTACAACAACAGCAATGATTGCACCAACGGTGAAGCCTTTCTTGCTTTCTGTGATAAACATTTTTAATTAATCACATCCAAAATGTCTTTTGGCATACTACTATTTAAAGTTTCCCTAATTTGTTGTAAAAAATTAACAACAACTATAGTAACATTTAAATAAAAGTTCTTCCAGAATAATATCGGATGTGTATTTAGAATCGCGAGACTAACTCAACAACAAAGAAGGCAACTGAAAAAAGCAATCGAGCTTAATACTCGCGAAAGGTCCAAATTCTTAAGAATGTCTCAAAAAGACTTGTCTGATTTATCAGAAAGAGCGCAAAGAGACTTATTACAATCTCAAATTATAAAAGGAGCGCCTTTACCTGTTCAACCGGCTAAATTCTTCGGACAGGTAGGAGGAGTTAAAGTTAAGAAAGCTAGCGAAGCAGAAATACTTTCTCAGAAGTTAGACCCAAGACGTATAGCTAGAGAAAGCAGAGTAGAGCAAATAGTTACTGCTAGAACTTTACCTCGTACTTCAGTAAAGGAAGAGCAGATTATACAATCTGCCATTAATCAAAGTAGAATAGAGTCTTTGCCTGCTGATTTGAGAAGAGAGGCAATTAAGCGTCAAGCTACTCAAACTGGTCAGATAGGTGGTAAAGTATTTCGTCAATTAACTCAGGAAGAAATATTGAAGAATAAACTATTACCAGGGAGCAGAGCTATTGAAATCAAGAAAGATACTGCTAGACGTGAAGAAGTTTCTAAAGCCACACAAAGGTTAAAAAGTGGTATTGATGTTACCTCTGCAGATATAATAACAGCTCAAGAAGGTTTAAGTGGTGCAAGTAAAGGAGTTACTTTACTAGTTGCTGGTGACCCTTTAGTTCTATCTAGGCAGAAAAGATTTACTAAAAAAGTAAGACAGAAAGAGCAGTTCGCAAGAGAGCAAAACGTCTTACCTCAGATTAAAGATTTCTTTTCAGATAATAAAAAGCAAGATAATATTAACGATACTTTAAGAGGATTAGCTCAGGAAGAAAGAAGTCCGACTCCATTAGCTGGTGATTTTACTTTACCTACTGAGGAATTAACTGGGGGATTAACCCCTCCTAATATTACAGACGTACAAGGCATAGGTCGTTTATCTCTTGAGAATAATCAATTTAAGCTAGGTTTACAATCTACCGCGACCATTTCAAGAAATAAAGGAGCATTGGCAGAAGGTGTTTTCCAAGTAAGTAAATTTGGATTAGAGACTTTAGAAGCTGGAAGAGTACTTGGATTAAAAAAAGTAAAAAGTGCTGTTTCAGAGGTTTCTTCTGGCTTAGAATCTTTATTTGCTGGAACTGATAAAGACAATGTTGAAAACTTTAAATTAGGGCTAGACGATTTTAGCAGCAAACTTACTACTATAGGTCAAGCTACTTCAAGTTCTTTAAAACAACCTGTAAATATAACAGCAGTAAATAAAGTAAAAGGAGTTACTTCAAAGGTTTCTTCTGATTTAAATTCTTTCTTTGAAAAACCAGCTAAAGATAGTATAAGAGACTTTAAATTAGGAGTAAAAGATTTTAGTGGTAGGCTTAAAACTATTGGTAGCGCAACTAAATCCTCTTTAAAACAGCCTATAAATATAAACCTACCAACTAGCAAGGGTTCAACCAAAAATACCGCTCCTTTATCTATTAGCGCATCTCCTGACGTAGATTTTATACCATCTGGAGTTAAAAGAAAGCCCATAGTTTTAAATTCAACAAATACTGACTTCTTTGGCGGAAACTCTGGATTAGGCGGTAATACTTCTCTTTCATCACAATTTAGTTTTAACGCTAGTGACTTTTTTGGGAAAGCTAAGAAAGCACAAAAAGAAAATATCCTTATACCTTTTAAAATTGTGAAAGGTTCTTTAAAGACTACTTCAGGAGGTCTTGAAGCTGGTTATAAGAGCTTAAAAGCGGGTTCTTTTCTTCCTGCTGTAGAAGTATTAGATAGAAAACTTTCTGATAAAGACGTACAACAATTCTTAAGAGCAGGAGCAGTAGTAGGGGCTGGTAGTTTTGTAACTCCAACGCTTATTAAATCAATAGCTGTTCCTACTGTATCAGGTTTAAGTGCTTTTTTTGGTGTAAAAGGTATTGGTAAAGTAGCTCTTGGTAAAGAAGGAAGAAAAATAGCTAGACAACAATCTTTTCAATTAGCATTAAGACAAGCGAAAGCTGATACTCAAGATGAACTTACCTCTAAAAAACCAATTATAGGTAGAGTCTCAGGAGTTATCCCTACTGCCACAGAATTTCAAACTAAAAAAGAATTAAGAAAAAACTTAAGAAGAAGATTAAAGCAAAGAGGTTTTTCAGGACAAGAGTTAGAAAACGCGATTATAGTTGGAATCCAAGAGTCAGCTTTCACATCGTCTGCAGAATTAGGTGGTCTACTTGCTATTGGTGCAAGTACTGAAAGAATAGGTTCTAAAGCTTTTAATCAACCTAGTGTCCAGAAGTTATTTACTCAAACTGATGACGTTCTGATTAATTCATTAAAAACTGGTAAAGTATCAAAACCCAGTCAGAAAATACTTGGTGGACTTACTTTAGAAACTAAACCTCGTTTATTTACTAAAACAGCATTAGAAATTAAAAAAAGCAAAAAAGCTGTTGAAATATTGGCTCCTTTAGGATTTGGAGAAGGTTCAGCGGGTAGCATACTTTCTGATGTTGCTAAAGGCGAAAAAGTTGACTTAAAAAAAGCTACTCTTCAAGGATTCTTTGGTTCAGTAACTGCTGGAGCTTTAGGTTCTGCTATTGTTACATCAAAAGGAGCAAAAAGATTTAGAAGAGAAACTTTCGCTAATATTGTTGACCCATTTGAAAAACCTGGGGACATTGTAAGCGATATTGCTGGCTTCTTTGGTAAGAAAAGCCCTAAGATTCAAGTTTTAACGCCTTCACTGTCTATTGACCCAGAAAGCGATTTATCTAAGTTCTTAAAGAAGTCTAAAGTCGTAACTGTTACTCAATTACCAGCAGAAGATGGTATTTTAACTTTCGGAACTAAAAGTTCTTCAACTACAGAAGTAATTACTAGTAAAAAAGGCGGATTGCCTAAAGTACCAAGTCTTAGTTTAACTACTGTTAAGCAAAAGAAACCTGGAATTAGAATACCTACTCTTAGTTCTTTCAGTAATTTCTTTGGAAAACCTAAGTCTGGTAAACTGCCATCTCTTTCAACATCAGAATCTTTGACTTTGGAAACATCATCTAACGGAGGGAATATAGTTACTTCAACTACTATTCCATCTTTAGTACCTTCTACAGTCCCAGCTACTGTTCCTTCTTTAGTTCCTGCTACTGTGGCTGTAGGAGTTCCCGCAACTGTTCCAGTAAGTGTTCCTGCAACAGTTCCTTCATTAGTTCCAGCAACAGTTCCTGCGACTGTTCCAGCAACTGTTCCGGCTACAGTACCTGCAACACTACCCGCTAGTGTGCCTGTAACTGTTCCAGTAAGTGTTCCTGCTACAGTTCCTGCTACAGTTCCTGTTTTTACAGGAGATATTAATTTACCTTTATTCGCTCCAGCTAAGCAAGTAAAAGGCAAACCATATAACGTATTTGTTAAATCAAAAGGTAAGTTCAAGAAACTTAACCCTAAGCCTTTAACTAGGAACTCTGCTTTTGATTATGCTAATTTCTTAGTAGATAATTCCGCAGCAAGAACTTTTAAAGTAAAGAGAAGCTTGAGAAAAGGAATCAAACCTATTCGTGCAGACTTTAAAGGCTCATTTGACAAAAAAAGATACACTAAGAAGAAAGATTCTTATATCGAAAAGAGCAAGTTTGCTATTAATACTCCTGGAGAGTTAGAAGGAATTACTGCTAAAGGATTGGCTAAAATAAACGCTAGGCGTTTTATAACTAAATCATCAACTAGGAAAAAAAAAAAGAAACCAAAAGTATCGTCCAAAAAGATAAAAATTAGAAGTAAAGGTTTATCTTCAATAAGAAAAAAACAAACATTAAAAGGTTTCTTCGGAAACAAACTAAAATTATAAAATGAGTAAGAAAGGTTCAGTTCAAGCGATTGTATTTATTTTGATACTAGTTACACTAGCAGCAATACTTCTAAATACATTCTCACCCCTGATAGATTCAGTAAGAGACGATGCATTAGCTACTTCACCAGTTGATTCAATTCTAGGAAGAATAATTCTAATAGGACTTAAGCCAATAATTTGGATTGGTTGGATTATAATGTCAATAGTTATTATTTGGTTCACAGTTCAGTCTGGCGCGGGAGGTTCAGTATGAAAGTAAATAAATTTTTAGTAGTATTGGGGATGTTAATACTTATGTCTATGTTAGTATCAGGTTTTGACCCTAGCGACCCAGATATTGATTTCTTAATCAAATGTGAGAATGCATCTAACTTAGGTCAAGATACAGTAGGAAAGAATAACTTTACAGTAAACTCAGTTACTCAGAGCAACGATAAACCAAGGTCATCCGGTAAATCTTGTTATTTCGCAGGTTCAGGAGGGAATAACCTTAACCTAGCTTCATTCCAATTAGATTCAACTTACACTGTTGGGTACTGGTTTAGAACTAATAGTTCAGGCTCTCAAGAAGCAGGTCTTATGATGGCTAATGCAGCATTGTCTAGCAGAAAAATATTTCATTTTACTACCAACTTTGGTTCTTCTCCGGCTATGCAAGGTTTTAATGCTCCTGCTAACCTTTGTACTATACTAACAAACACAAACTTAAGTACTTCTGACGATACATGGCATCATCTTGTTTTTATGGTTAACGGAACAACTATTACTAAAATGTTTGTGGATGGAGTTCAAAGAGCGGCTGATGGCGCTCCTGGATGTTCAGGTACAGATAACTTGATTTTTAGGATTGGAGAGGGTACTAGTGGAGCTCAAAGCTATAATGGTTTAGAAACTGAAACTTTTTTAATTGATAGGGCATTAACTGATACTGAAATTCAAGATATCTATAACATTGGTTTTGCTCTAGCTAATTTCACAATAACTGCTGAGACTTATAATGGTTCTCAGCTAACTAACTTCACCGCAACAGTTAACTATACTTCTGGGGGTCTTCCTTTTTCAGAAGTAATAAGTACGACTACAGGTTCAGCAGTTACAAGCCTTACTGGTAGTTCAATAGGAAAAGTGAATGTTACTATAAACGCAAGTGGGCCTGAGACTAGCATATCCAGAACATACTTCAATGAATCAACATTAACAGGTCTATTCACTTTTGATTATGCAATAATAAACGTAAGCGCATATGATGTAAGTAATGGAACTCAAGTTCAGCAGTTTAATGCAAGGTTCGAAAGAGATGACGATACTTTATCATTCAACGTTAACGATTTTAGCAAATTATACTTCGGTAATTCTGATACTTATAATATTACTATAGATGGGGACGATTTTGCAGCTGAAAGTAATATCTTTACAGTAAGTAATGCTTATCTGGGAATTAATCAATCATTGCTTCCTGATAAAAGTGTTAACATAACTATAAGAGACATTACAAGCGAAAACTTAATACTTCAGAATGTGGAAATAAGATTGACTAGCAATACAAGTTCTACTGATTATAATACTAGTACTGGTAGTTTATTTGTAGATGGATTAGAACCTAACATTTATACTATTAGGATTGAAAGTTCAGGATTTGAAATTTTAGTTGACCAGCTATTAATTCAAGAAAATGTTAGCCTAGATTCTACTTACTATCTCATTAACTCAAGTAATCCTAACTTTGAATTTATAGTTTTTAATGTTAAGGACCTTACCTTAGAACCTCTTTCAAATGTATTAGTACGAGTTAGAGTTAATGTTAATGGTACTATTACTCAAATATCCCAGAGACTTACTGATAATAATGGACAGGTTGGTTTCGGTCTTGATACCTCGGAGTCTCATTTCTTTGATTTTAGTAAAACTGGTTTTACATCTCAAATTGATGTACAGTACGATTTAATAGAATCTACCTATGACGTAATACTTAGAAACGCCTCAACCTTAGTTACTGAGAATGCGTTCTTAGGTATTAATTATTACTGGCTACCTACGGAACCTGAGTTAATAGTTAATGAATTACATAACTTCACTTGGTTCGTTGAAAGTGGGGATGATAGTGAGATTGAAAGTTTCAGGATAGAACTTAACTTAAGTAATGGCACTATTTTCTCTAATGCTAGTTCTAATGATGGCGGAACTTTAACTCTTACTGATTTAAACTTCAGTGAAGTGGAGAATGAAACCGTTACAGCATTTTATTGTTATACTAAAGAAGGATTCAGCCAAGTATGTTTCCAAGTAGGTTATAATGTAAGAATAGATACATCAGGAGCTAGTAATTTCTTAGAAATGAAGGATTACATAAATGCAAACGTACCTATTATGCAAAGGATAGTTCTTTGGATAGCTATTACTTTCAGTATAGTTATAGTACTTATGGTAGTGCCTTTCTTCAGGAGTATATTTTCAGTAGTTCCAATAGGGGTATTTGGAATATTCTTCGCATGGTTATTATTGCCAGCAGCTATGATGATTGTAATAGTGATGTTTGTTTTCGTAGCAGGAGCTTTAGTACTAGCATCCTCAGGAGGTAGAATATAATGGCAAACGGTAAAGTAATATTATTATTTTTTATTATGCTTAATTTAATAAGTGTGAGTCTGGGAGTAGCTTCAGGCAACAGCGATGTATATAGTGAGTTTCTTAGTAACAACTTCCAGATACAGGCAGTCCGTAACCCTGGTGACGTTACTGACACTCTTAAGTTTAACGGAGGTCTTAACGGTAGTTTGGCTACAGAGTATGACCAGATTACTAATCAGGACACAGGTTTGCTTACTACTGACTTATTCAAGATAGTTGACGCGATTAAATTAGTAATAGGGGTAATAAGTGTTTTAACTCCTTTCCCTTTCATGGCAATATTGTTATCTTTCAATATGTATTGGTTAGTCGAGTTATTCCTTGGCCTACCTTTGATTGTATTATGGTTATTTGGGTTCGTAGAGTTCCTAAGAGGTGTTAACTTATGAGCGGAATAGTATTATTAACAGAGATATATAACACGATGCTTGTTGATTTTGGGACTATGTGGATGGTGACTTTATTCTTATCTGCTGGTTTCTTCGGACTATTACTAGCAGTTACTAGAAACTTAGAAGTAGCGTTAGTCTTCGCCTTACTTCCAGTAACTTTATTCGCGATGATAGCCGCTTCATTATCAGTAGTATTAGGTTATGTTGCAGTTTTACTAGCTATAATACTGACAGTTTCAATAGCGAGGTTATTTTTCAGATGAAAGAGAGCAAACAATTTTTCGGAAAGCTAAGAAGAGTTAGCAAAAAGAACAACTTCCTTAGCACAGATTCCTTCAAAAAAGAGATGGACCTTGCGAGTAAAAGGATGGCAAAAGAAGTTATGGCTGGTGGCAAAATCAGATTATAATCAGAGGTATTTAAAATGTCAAGTCTAAAACAATACGAAAAAGAAACAAAGGCTTTCTTTAATAAGAAGGCTACCGATATATTAAAAGATGCAAAAAAATTCAAGCAATCAGGGAAAAATTTCTTTGATGAGAAACCTTTAAAAGTGGGGAAACTATAAAATGGATAAGATGACTAGTATGAAAATAGGCAAGCTCTCAATAGAGAACAAAAAGAAGTTAATGGTTGACGATAAGTCTTTTAGAAAGATAGGAAACCCAACAGCAGACAAGAAGAGCTTTAAGTGGTTCGGTTTTAACGGTAATAAATAAAATGCCAAAGCTAAAATTTTATGACGTTAAAGGTAAGAGTAGTTTTACCACTGATAAGTTTAAGACTGTAAAAAAGATGACTAAGAGAGGTATGATGCGATTTGCAGTAGCTAAAGCACCTTCAGGTATTGAAGCTTATAGGATTCTTCCTAAAAAATGAATTGGTTAGAAAGAACTAAAGCTAAATTCCTAATTGAAATGGAAAAGAACCGCCAGAGGGAATTTGAAAGGACTAAGAAGAAAGCAGCGACTCTTGAGGCTAAAGCTAAGCACGCTGAAAAGATGAAGCCTTACTTAGACCGCATTGCTGAAGCTGAGTCTAGATTGGAAGCTGCTAAGCCCCTTAAATTCGAGTCTCCTAAAACTGGCGAGTCTAAGAAACATAACTGGTTAGATACTGAAGTAAAGATATAATTCTTTTCACTCATTAGTTACAGCATACTTTTAAATAGAAGTTATGCTAAATACTTTTCTATGAATGCGGATTTACGTGTGCAACTTGAACCTGCTTATAGGTTCTTTAGCGATAATGCAATTAACGATTATTTGCGCGTTAATCTGGTTAGGTGAGGTTTTAAAAATGATTAAAACACATTATGAATGGGACGAAGTAAATGAACAGTTTACAAGATACAAATGGAACGAAGAGGTGGCAGAACTTGAATCTAATGAGTAAGAAGGAACGAGAAGCCTTCATAAAGGACGCAAGTAATGAGTTTTTTAAGTTTAGCAGTACTAAGTACCCTAAAAATATCGTTGATTCTATGGAACATATAGAGCTTTAAAATCAACCCTGATATATCAATACATTGCAAACCCCTAAAGTGTGAATGTATAGCCAGTCGATTAATTTTCGGCTGGTGTTTTTCTTTTCAAAATTTGTTATCACTACTAAGTTTTTTTCGAAGCCTTTAAATACTTGTGTTCAGAGAGATATCGTATGGTACAATTAATCAAAAAAGTTTGGGAGAAAAAAGCTGATGGAGTAAAGATGGTAACAATCCCTAAAGACTCCGATATTAAAGCAGGTGATTACGTAAGAATAGTTAAGGTAGAAGAATAATGACTGATTTAGTTTACCTAGGAAATGAACCTAAGAGATGTTGGCTACAAGAAGCTTGTAACAAATATGGTGATTTTAAAGTATGCTACTCTTACATAAATCAAGAAGGGGAACATAAATTTACAAAACATAAATCAGTATTGGATTTATGGCAAACAGATTTGAAATTTCTAGATAAAGTAAACCACAGACAAATACTTCCTCACGAAATAATTTTGGATTTAGATGATAAAGAAGCAATAGATAGATTCCAAGAAGTATGTGATGTTTTGGATGAAAAGGGAGAAACTTACTATTGCTTTCACACAGGCTCAAAAGGATACCACATACACATATTAGACCATAAATTAGTTTTGATGCCTGAGAATTATGTTAAAAAGATTAGGACAAGTCTTTACAAGTTATTCTCAATACCTTTAGATTTTCATAAATCTAGCTCTAAAGTGCTTATAGCTATGGAGAATACTGCTCATTGGAAGACCGGAAAAACAAAAAATTTAGTGAGGAAAAGCAGATGGCTGATTTAATAACACAAGCAAAAGATGATGCTTTTGATGAAATAATACAAGAAAGAGGACTTGATATGTATGAGATAATGGCTAGAGAGTTTCTTCATAAGATTCCTTGCTATTATGACGAGAATAATAATATTTTCTTATATCATAAGAATCAGCTTAAATGGCTTAAATCTGATAAGACAGACCTTGTAAATATAGGAAAACATATTTTAAAGAAGAGCGGACTTAACGAGTCTAAGAATAGAGCATCATTTATGAACGCAGTTTTAGATATGGCAAGGTGGAAAAAGCCAGAGGAGATATCTGAAAAATGGATTCAATTTGATGATTATTTTTATGATTTAGATACAGACGAAAGAATCAGAGTAGATAAAAAATATTTCAATCAAATAAAGATTCCTCATAAGCTAGGGGAGAGTGAAGAAACTCCAATTATAGACGCTAAGATAAAAAGTTGGGTCGGTGAAGAGCAGTATAAGCTATTTGTTCAGATTTGTGCTTACTGTATGTATAAAGCATATCCTTTCGCAAGATTTTTCATTTTCTACGGAACAGGAAGTGATGGAAAGAGTACTGCTGGTGATTTTATATCTAACCTTGTAGGGATAGAAAATTCTTGTAATGTTGACTTAGACCAACTTTCAACTAAGCAATTTGAAGCACAAAAGCTTTACCAGAAAACTTTTGCAGTTTGTGGAGAGGTAGACTATAGGTTATTAAAAGATACAAGAAGATTGAAAGCAATAACAGGCAATGACCCTATAAGTATTGAATTCAAAGGAAAAAATGCATTTAGCTACAAAAACTTTGCTAAATTACTTTGGTATGCAAATGGTTTACCTCCTACGTATGATAAAACAGATGGTTTCTATAGAAGAGCAACAGTTCTTAAGTTCCCTAATAAGTTTTCTGAATGCGTTGACCCATTAGCGGATATTCCTGAAGAAGAATATGAAAACTTTTGTTATAAATGCATGATTTACTTAAAAGACCTACTTAAGAATTGCTTTGATGAAAAATCTTTAGAAGAAAAGAAAAAAGAATATGAAGAATTAAGCAACCCTGTAATGAAATTTTTCTCAGAATGTGTTAAGGAAGAAGAAACCTCTGAACTTCTTATGATAGGCACTCTTTATGAGGAGTACCAAAAATATGCAAAAAAGAACGCTTTCCGTAATTTTTCTTACCGTGAGTTCTTAACAATGGTAAATAATCTAGATGATATAGAAGTTGAGAAAAAAATGGTTTATTTGGACGAAAATGAAGGAAAAGCTTACCGTACTAGTAGCCATATTTCCGGAGTAAAACTAAGACGAATGAAGTCCTTTATAAATAACCACTCATTCTGCACACCATGTTCACCATGTACAGCCAACTTTAAGTCAGAATCCTATATAGGGATACAACCTGAAACTGGGTGTACAAGCTATACATGCTGTACAACTAAAGCTAAAAAAGAATATTTGACTAGCGAAATCTTTGATTTGATAGTAAAAAGTGGAGAAGAAATAAGTCTTGATTTTATATCTAGATATGATAATGAACAAGAAGGTAAAGATTTAATCAATCTTTATCTTACTAAAGGAAAGTTAATAGAAAAGACACCTGGAAAATACATAAAATCATAATCACAAATAAAAAAATAAAGGTAAAATAAAATGGAACAAGAAAATAAATACGAAATTGTAAAAGACGTAAACCTAGAAATTGGACAAATGAAATGGAACGAAACAAAAGAAAGACTGGAACTACAGACAAATAAAGGGCAAATAACAATTAAAGGAAAGAAATCTGTGACTGAAAGCGTAAGAGGACTTCCTGTTATCAAATCGGCTAGTTTTACCTTGGATGATTTGCCACAGAAAGTATTTGACTTCATCAGAGTAATCAACGAGAAGGGCTATATTATAGTAAAAGCTTCTTACACTTGTATGACTACCATAGTAGATGGAGAAGAGAAACAATACCGTTTCTTAGACTTTAAACAGTTTGAGAACTGGGAGCAAGAATCAACCCCTTCGGGGGCTTCCTCTTTACCTAAAGTCACTGATTGTATATTACCTAGGAACGACATAGAAAGAAGAGCGAACGATTATCTTTACGCTAGAGAGGCATTAAAGGATAAATTAAGCCTTAATATGATAAGTAAAGAAGAATATGATTCTGAACTACTCAAAATAAAAGCAAAGCTTAAGAAGGGTTTAAATGCGTCTGAGTAAAGAAAGCTATGAGGATTTAATTGAAAAATATCGTAAAGGAAAGATATCTAAGCGAGTTTTCGATTATATTGAATACAAATATTACAAGAAAATGCTAGAGAATACTCTTGTAAAATTTATAAAATAAAAAAAAATAATGATTTTAGAGGATTTACTTCCTCATCTTTCGCGCCATTTTAAATCGCTTTGCAGCAATTCTAGCCTGTGCAGGTGTGAACAAATGTCCTTTCCCTGCAGCAAACACTTTAACACGAACTTTCTTTCCATCTTTTTCGATAGAAACCGCTCTAACTCTTTTAGCTGGCATGGTGTTGTAAATTTTGTACTACATATATTTAATTGTTCCCTCAAAGTAGGAAGGGGTACTAGTAAGTGGTAACAAACATTTAAATAAAAGATAATATAATAAGTAATTATGAACAACAAAATATATATTTTAGACACAGCTACGACCTTTTTATTTTTATTTGCAGGTGGTCTTCTTTATATAGATAGTCCTTTAGGTTTAACTTTTTTTTTAATAGGAATGTGTTTAAATTTATACAAATGGTTTAAATTAAAATGAATAATACTGAAGGATGTAAAGGAGAAAAATGCCCTGAGTGCGGCCATGAAAAATATCGGTTTGTCAAAAGGCATTATTTCCAAGGTCAAGGAATGAGGGCTTGTTTGAAGTGTAACGCTTACTACCATCCCTCCATACCTAAAGAAATGTACAGGTCATTTTAATACTCACCTCTTTCCCTGAGACTAAGGAGTTTCCCTCTACGATACTTTCAAAAGTCTCAGGGTTTTTATTTAAAATGGATAGAATAAGCAAGCGACACGAAAGACTAGTAAAAGAAGCAATGTATAGAAGATGGGCTTATGAATATGAAAATGATTGTAAGAATAAAATAGGTGGAAAAATAATTGCTATGCGTTGGGGCGATATGATTTATTTTACTGACGGAACTAGGATGAGGAAAAATTTAATATGAGTAATAAATGTTTAAAAGAATTAAAAGATTTTAAGAAAAGAATTGTAAGATGTTTGTTTTTTTCTGTTTCTGCGATTATTTCTTTTGCTTTAACAGCCTGTTTTTATGTATCTGCAAAGTCATTGGCATCAACTTCTTTTATTTTTGCAGAACAGTTTAATAGTTTCGGAGTAGTTTTTTCAACGATGTTTGGAATCATTTTTATTGCTTGTGCGATACAAAATTTTATGGAGGCTTTTGCCTCTTGAATTATGATAGGAGGTACATTACTCCTCCAAAGATGTATTGCGCAAAACGTTTAAACCCACGAAAAATATATATATTCCCTGTTTATTTAATTGTTTTAGTTGCTGAAAAGTTGCGTGGTTTTAGACATAAGGTGAAAAGGAAATGAATAAAAAAGTTAATATATTGATTGGAAACCCGTTAATTGGTTTAATTTTATCCTGCTTATTATTATATATGGGTCAAGAAGCCTATGTTATCACAGGAGAGATATATTATATGAATAAAGCAATATTGCTTTCCTTAGCTTACCCTTTTTTTAGCATTATATGGATATTCTATAAAAAATGAAAAAGACAACTAAATTGAATAATTGTATTATTAAAATGACTGAGATAGTATCTTACTACAGATTAACTCCTGAGCAATATAGATATGTTTCAAAGAAAGTAAGAGAAGGAGTTGGACTTAAGGTTGAAAAAAGGCCAAAGAGACTTCCTGATTACTTAACATCTGCAGAAATATACGGTTTGCTAAATATTAACCAAGATAAACCTTTTGTAGTTTTGCTTTGCGATTTCCTTATACAAACAGGTTTGAGGATATCCGAACTTAATAATCTTATGATTCAAGATATTGATTTTAGAGATTTGCAAGTAAAGGTAGTTCAAGGTAAGAATAGGAAAGATAGAATTGTTCCTATTACTCGCAGTATGGCTCATAAGTTAAGTCTTCACTGCGGAAAAAGAAAATCTGGCTACGTATTCTGTAAAAATAATAATACTAAGTATAGTAAACGTGCTTTGCAGCATATAGTTAAGTCTGCTATAAACCGTTGTAATTTTAATAAGGATTTAACTACTCACAGTCTGAGACATACTTTTGCTTGTCTTATGAGGCAGAAAGGTATGAAAATTCAAGATATTCAGATTCTTATGGGTCATAGTAGCGTTACTACTACTGAGATTTACGCTAAAATGAGTCTAGGGCCAATCAAAGAAGAATATCAGCTTTTAATGAGAGATAATGATTAAAATGAGAAATATAATTAGACCTAAGAGTTTGGAGGATATAAGTTACGGTATTGATTTACATAGTTACTTTTATGACTCCGATATTATAAAGTTAGTCCAGTATGACCCTAATACGCTTATGCGTACTGGTGACAAGGTAGTTTATCATGATAAGATTGAGCCTATCTATGAGGCCAAGGTAATTAACGCTCAAAGCGAATAGGCATTTGTCTTTTTATGAAAGGTGAACATTAAAAAATGAGTAGAACGTATTATGTAAGGATAGATTTTAAGAAAATCAACAAATATGACGGAGGGTTTGACAAGAACCCGATAGATAAGATTTGGTTTAAATTAATTAAGTTTTGTGGGTTCAAACAGATATTAAAAGTTGACGAATCTGACATGTGTAATAGTAATGAAGTTAATTATAAAGCCCATATTATAATGGGTTGTTCAGGAGGAACTCCTTGCCAAGAAGGGGTTGACGAAATCGTAGAGATATTTGAAAAAGATGTTCCTGTAGAATCTGTGGTGGCATATTATATTGAAGACACGACTGAAGGAGAATATTTTGCTGACGAAGAGAACCTGTAGGAAATGCGAATAAGTTACTATCAAAATCTAAGCTAAAACGAAACATTTAAATACTACTTAGTATACTCAGTATACTATGACTACTAAACACGAAGAAAGGCGAACAATCAAGATTCGGGCTTCGACTCATGAGAAATTAAAGAAGAAAGCAATCTATGGTGAGACTATGGACTGTGTGATTAACAGATGTATGTTTGAAGAAAATAACAAGTCTAGCGATACTAAGACAGATAAGAAAATCAAGAGGTTACTGTAAGATGAAAGTAGATAAAGTATTGGAAGTATTAAAAGGATATCAAGATATATTGTGTGATTGCGAATATTTCGGAACCGGAAGGGATAAACACACTGATTTTTGCAATTATTCAAGATTAATTAGAGAAATTAAGGAGGTCGCCTTAGATGAAAG
>Ga0180434_10002696_pt1 | contig 23271 bp, 11 predicted proteins | sample SS_ome_7_FD_132453 | JGI IMG/M metagenome (GOLD analysis project Ga0180434, IMG submission 132453) | Hypersaline lake sediment archaeal communities from the Salton Sea, California, USA - SS_1_D_2 metaG | ecosystem: Environmental > Aquatic > Non-marine Saline and Alkaline > Hypersaline >...
GATCCGCACGGTAACGTCACTGGGCTCGCGGACACTGACGAGGAACCAGTCTTCGTCCATACCTTCAAGCTGATGCTGTCCGGGTTGGATCGCGGCAGCCTGCTCGGGCGTGTCGTTCTCTTCAAACAGGTCATCGCTCGGCGGCGGAGGAGGAGTGCCACCCTCAACGGTAATGGACAGCGAGTAGCTGCTGGTCATGCCATTGTAGGGCCTTACAAGCACATACACATCACCGGCGTCTACTGCAACCTGAACGCTTTCGTTCGAGTCGGGCCCGACTGATTCGGAGAGCAGAGTTCCGCTGCTGTCGAACACTCCCAGATCCAGATCTCCTGTCGGGCCGGTGATCTCTACGGTGACATCTCCGGCTTCGGCGACATGGAAGTAGAAGAAATCATCGTCGAGGCCCTGCAATTGGTAAGTTCCTGGCTGAATCGCGGCGGCTTGGGTTTCGTCATCGTTCTCCTCATAGTCATCATCCGATCCTTCACAAGCATCGCCGATACCATTGACATCGGCGTCGGCCTGGTCGGGGTTGTAGACTCCGGGGCAGTTGTCCACGTCGTCACACACACCGTCCTGATCGACATCGGTGCATTCGGTGCAGTCTGTGGGGCAGGTCTGTTGCTCATTGTCCTCACAGATGCCATTTCCGCACACCGCCACTCCTCCGCACCCGGGGGACATGCAGATACTGGAGAGCGCCCCGGCTCGTATAACCTGGGCGACTCGCGGATGGAAGTGCATGTCCGTGCCCATCGAGCCCAAGTGACAATAGCTCATCACCGTGCCCAGTTGGTCCTGCTGAACGCACCCGCATTCGTTTGCATAGCAGCAGTCGATCGGCGGGTCGTAGCAGTGTGTATGCTCAGAGCCGAAGTTGTGCCCCATCTCGTGGGTGATACAGTTGATGTCCCACGCGTAGCCCTGCACGGGGAAGGTCGCATCCAAGTCCAGATTACTCACGGCATAGCCGAGGTACTCGCTGCAGAGCTGGTCGATCCAGGCGATGCCGCCAGCTCCGTCCAGGTCGGCCAGCAGGTGCCCCAGATCACGCTGAACACCGCCTCTGTTCTGCTGGCAGTAGTTCGTGTATGCATTGAGTTGGCCCTCCGAGTCATAAGCCTCGAACGGATCCGGACCGGTCCACACGACCATGTGGCTGACGGTCAAACAGATGGCAACGTCGCGAGAGTAGATGGCCGAGCTTGCGGCAAACAGATTCGCGGCATAGGTGGCAGCGGCATCAGCATCCCCGCCAAACTCATTGGTGAACAAACCGTGGTTGATGTCGATCATGATCTCGGCCTGGAGGGGCTGGTCAAAGCCCGCCATCGGCGCATCCGGCAGGTTGAGGAAGCGATCCACAACGCCTGAACTTTGATGGAGCTTATCCACCGAACAGAATGTTCCGGTATATCGTCCGGCCAAAGAAGAGCGCTCCACCAACATGTGCTGTTTAGGCCCGATCCCCGTCGCCGTAGGACAGATGTATGCCGCCTTCGAAGGGGAGCGAACCAGCATCCAGATCTCCTCGTCATTGACGACCGAGAGGAAGATGTCCGAGGATGGATCTGTCACGGCGACACCGCGATAGAGAAGGATGGACGGTCGCTCCACATGCCTGTGCTCGTACCCGTCGTACGCCAGCACCTGAGCTTCCTCCGAGAAGATATCAAATGGTTCAATGATGAAGTCTTCCACGTGCCCATCACCGGTCGGCACTTTCTTCAGTTCGATTCTTGCAGGCGCGTCGCGCATGTTGGCCAGTTCAACCGGTGAAATGGCGATCTCGGTGGCCCGGTCCAGGTCAGATTCGACCATTCGTGCTCCGGTCGCAAACAGGTTACCGACCGTCGTTGTGGAATCTTGAAAGGCAAGAGCACTGTCGTCGTGCCTTGCCAGCTCAAACGAATCATTGGATGTCTTGCCCAATCCTCCGAACACGTCGGTATCCCGTGCCACCGCAAGCCCGGACATCGTCAGAACCAGGGTGATCGATCCAACCCAGGCGAACAACCAGAAGCTCCCGTAACCACTCTTTGTGTTTCCGCTTGTCGTTGCCATTTTGCTTCTCCTTCTTTCGCTGTGTTTGCCTTGGCATGTGGTTCACTTGAACCGTTTTGCCTTTACTGCCAGGGGGTACCCCGAGAGTGGGAGGTTCTGCCGCGGTGACACAGTTTTTTTGATGGCTGCGGAAAGCTCAGAAAAAACACGGAAAGGTGTGGCAGATACGCGCGGCAAGTGGGTACGCTCTCTTTTGAGAAAAGGGGTGAGGTGGGTGTTCCACGATCTTGGCCGATTTCTCCCGTCAGAATGCGAAGTCAGGCGAGCCGGCGCGTGTTCCCACTTGCACGCGAGCTGATTTCGAGACTAGAATGAGGTTACCTTGAGGCGGATCAGGCTTGTGGCACTCGGGGGCCCCAGTCGAGCGCCAAGCGTGGTGAGACGAATGCGTCCGTGCCGTGCCAGACGCTCTCGTTCAGGATGCGAGCTCGATGGAAACGACTAGGCCGAGCCTTCTCGTGCGTGTCGGTCAGGACCAACCAGACGCGTGGCGTGAGTTCGACATGATCTACCGGCCGATGCTCTGCCGTTTCGCGCGCTCTCAGGGACTCGGCGAGGACGACTCCGAGGACGTGACGCAGTTCTGCATGGGCGCCGTCCACAAACACATCAAAGGGTTCGACTACGATCCCAGCAAGGGAAGGTTCAAGGGCTGGCTTCGCACATTAGTCAATAACCGGGTGCGGAATCTCCACAGGAAGCGGCGCGATAAGGCCGCCGAGACGGCGGACTTCCGGCGGGAGCAGGCCCGCGAGCGGAGCCCCGAGGAGGACTTCGATGCCATATGGATGGAAGAGCACCTCAAGCAGTGCATAAGGATGGTACGCTTGGAGGTTGCAGCCGCCACGTTTGAAGCATTCAAGCGCCACGTGCTGGATGAATGTCCTGTCGCCGACGTATGCGAGCAACTCGGCATGACGCCAAACCAGGTCTACAAGATCAAGTGGCGGGTAACTCAAAAGCTCAACGAGAAGATGAAGGAGCTGTTCGGCGATTGTCAGGAGTTGTAGAGGGCTTTGACTCGCCGGTCTGGTTCCAGCGTCACGCGAAGGGCGTACACCGCTTCTTGTGCGATTCTGGGGATGACTCTGCAATGAAGCGCAATCGTGTGGAAGATTCAGGCGCCGGTCGGGTACCCTTGTGTGCGGCAGCGGAAAGGCCGTGCTTGATGTCTTCACCGTGACGGCATTGCCATAATAGCGGAGGTCGACGAGGTCAATGAGCGATTGCCCGACGGATTCCGATCTTCATCGCTTCCATGCCGGAGAGATGAGCGATCCGGAGGATGCCGCAATTCGGCAGCACATCGAACTGTGCCCGGACTGCGCCCGCCGAGACCAGGCTTTACTCGCGGAACACACCGGGATGCTGCACCTGCTGGGAGACCTTGGAAGCCTGAACAACGAAGACCTGGAGTTGGCCGACATGGTGATGAACCCTGTCGCCGGTGAACAGATCGGTCCCTACAAGGTGCTGGAGGTCCTTGGCGAAGGTGGATTCGGCGTAGTGTATCTCGCCGAACAACAGAAACCCGTGCAGCGACGTGTAGCCCTGAAGATCATCAAGATCGGAATGGACACCAGGCGCGTCATTGCCCGCTTCGAGGCCGAGCGGCAGGCACTTGCCATGATGGACCACCCCAACATCGCAAGAGTGTTCGACGCCGCCACGACCGAGCAGGGGCGACCTTACTTCGTCATGGAACTCGTAGCCGGCATCCCGATCACGGACCACTGCGACCGGCACAGACTCAACATCGAGGATCGGCTTAACCTATTCGTGCAGGTCTGCGAGGCAGTCCAGCACGCCCACCAGAAGGGCGTGATTCATCGAGACCTGAAGCCGGGTAACGTCCTGGTCGCCTTGAAGAACGGCAAAGCTGTCGTGAAGATCATCGACTTCGGCATCGCCAAGGCGTTGAGCCAGCAGCTCACAGAAAAGACGATCTTCACCGAGCAAGGTCAGTTGATCGGCACGCCGGAGTACATGTCGCCAGAACAGGCGGAGATGACGGCGCAGGACATCGATACGCGCAGCGATATCTACTCCCTCGGCGTGCTTCTCTACGAGCTGATGACCGGCATGCTTCCGTTTGACCGCCAGACCCTGCGCCGAGCTGGCCTTATTGAGATACAGCGCATTATTCGAGAGCAGGATCCGCCAAAGGCGAGCACGAAGCTCTGTTCCGGGTGTGGAGAGGGCAGTGCCACGGCAATCCTGGCGGCGAATCGACGATCGGACCTGCGTTTGTTGGCGCGCACGCTCCGCGGCGACCTCGATTGGATATTGATGAGGGCGTTGGAGAAGGACCGTACGCGGCGGTACGCATCGGCCTGGGAAATGGCTGCGGACATACAACGCCATCTAAGCCACGAGCCCGTGCTGGCCGGCCCGCCAGGATCTGTCTATCGCATCAGGAAGTTCGCCCGGCGACACCAGGGCTTCGTCGCCGCGGCTTGTGTCATTTTCGCCATCCTGATCGCGGCGACCGTGGCGACAAGTATGGCCTGGCGTGACGCAGTGCGTGCCAGAAACGCCGAGGCGATACAACTTCAGCTTGCCCAGAAGCGCCAGATCGAGGCATTGCGAGAATCCGCCAAGGTCGAAGCCATCAACCGGTTCCTACAGAAGCTACTGACTGGGGCCGATCCCGAATACGCCTTGGGACGTGAAATCACGGCTCGTGAACTGCTGGACGAGGCGGCGCGGAGAGCTCAAACCGGAGCCCTGGAGGCCCAGCCGGAGGTCGAGGCGGCGGTGCGCTCGACTCTCGGGAGGGCGTACGCGGCGCTTGGGCACTACGACGTCGCCGAGGCGCACGTCTCCTTCGCCTTGGATGCCGCACGAAAACGGTATGATCCCAAAGACCTGCGCGTCGGCCAGGCCATGCTGCACCTTGGTCGACTCTATCATGAGCAGGGCAAGTATGCCGATGCCAAACCACTGCTCCGACGTGCTTTGGAGATCGCGCAAACGCAATGTGACGAGACGACCCCGTTTCTGGCCAGATGCCATAACGACCTCGGCCTTCTCCTCAATGCCACTGGCAAGTTCGAGGAGGCGGAGTTGGCGCTGCGGCGGTCGCTGCAGTTGAGGCGAGACGCTCCCGATCCTGATCGCGAATCCGTTGCCACCAGTTTGAACAACCTCGCCGAGCTACTGGTTATGCGGGGCGCGCTCGATGAGGCTGAACCCCTCTACCGGGAGTCTCTAGATATCCTCCGGGAGATGCTGGGGCCAAACAGCCCGACCGTCGCTGGTTCCCTCAACAACCTGGCGCTTCTGCTGCTGCAGCGAGGGGAGTTTCATGAAGCGGAGATGCTGTTGCGCGAAGCGCTGCCGATCCTGCGCGACGTTTATCGCGAACCTCATCCGCGTACGGCAATCTGCGCGAACAGCCTGGCGACTCTGCTGTATGCCAACCGCAAGTACGACGAGGCGGAGCCGCTTTTCCGTGAATCCCTCGATGTCCTGCAGAAGGTGCTCGGCCCGGATCATCCGTCAGTAGGCACGGCGCTCAACGACTTGGGGCTGCTCCTCCAGGCGAGAGGTGACATCGCTCAGGCCGAGGTAATGTTACGGGAGGCGCTGGCCATTCGCCGCAAGTCCCAGGGGGACGATCACATAGATGTCGCCTGGGGACTGTATGAGCTGGGACTACTCCTGATGGACAGCGGCGACGCGGCTGCTGGGGAACCCCTCCTTCGCGAGGCGCTGTCAATCGCGCGCCGGCAACGTCCCCCTGGGCATCAGGACATCGGACCTCCATTAGCGGCGCTGGCGGAGTGCCTGATCAAGCTGAGGCAACTCGAGGAGGCGGAGCAGTTGATACGCGAATGCCTTGACATCCGCCGCCAGCTGCTACCGGATCATTGGCTCTATCACAATGCGATGGGCCTGCTGGGAGAGACGCTGGTCGGGCGCGCACGGTATGAGCAAGCCGAGACGATTCTGATCGAGAGCCATGATCGGCTGTACGAGGATCCTTCAGCGCCGCCCGCTCGCACGGCGGACGCTTTGCAGCGGATCATCGAGCTGTATGAGGCATGGGGCAGGCCCGATCAAGCCGACACTTGGCGGGCGAAGCGAGCGAGAGAGACGGACACGGACTCGCCGTAGCACCGTGCTTGCTGACATCCCCTCCCACAACGTGATGAGACTCCAGAGCCGCACGTGGTGCGGCTGTTACTCACCTCTTGCTACTGGTTTTTCCACCGGTACAATCTGCATAGTTCTGCTGGCCCGCTCACCGGGCATCGGTCGTTCCCCAGAATCGCGGGACCGGCTGCGCAGGCTCACCAGGAGAAAGTCAGCCATGAGATCGCTCATCCTGCTTATGAGCCTCTTACTGCTGACCGCTTCGCTCCCGATGGCCAACGCTGTCGACATCACCATCGCCACAGCCCGCGAAGGAAGCTGCAGGATTCACCGTGACACCTTCTTCGTCCCTTTTCCGTCCAATGGAGGATCAAATCATGCGCTTGTTCTTCACTCTCGTAACACTCTTGGCTCTTGTGATCGTCGGATGCGTCCCGCCAAAGACGGAGGACGACAACACTTTCAGCAGGGGGCTTACTTTTACCGATCCGGATGTCTACGGAGCTGTTCCGCTGTATCAACCGGCGGTCACCTTTGGCGCCGGTGGTCTTCCCGATCGGATTGATCTGACAGAGTCGGGACGATTCCCCGATCCGGGTGATCAAGGCAGACAACAGTCATGTACCGCGTGGGCGTGTGCTTACGCGCTCAAAACCTATCAGGAGGCTACTGAGCGGAACAACACTCCGACGTCGCTGGGGCAGGTTTTCAGCCCGGCGTTTCCTTACTACTTCACCAACAGAGCGCAGGGCGATACCCAGCGGTGTGTGGGGGCGGCGGTCACCACGATCAAGACCGTGATGGATTTGCTCAAGACCAGGGGAGCAGCGACGCTTGCAACGATGGGATACGATCCTGCCGTCTGCGCCGTTCCGCCCTCCGATGCCGCCCTCAACGAAGCCAAGAACTACGTGATCCGCGACTACGCTCGACTTTCCACCAAGGAGGAGATCCGTCGGGCGCTATCCGAAGGACATCCGGTGGTCATCGGGCTTATGGTGGGCTCTACGTTCGAGGCAGCTTGGGGACCAATGTGGACGGCGGCGGACTATCAGGCTGACCTTTATGATCCAACCGGAGGCGGTCACGCCTTTCTCATCGTCGGCTACGACGACGCTGCTCGGACCTTCAAGGTGATGAATTCCTGGACGATGTCCTGGGGCGACGGCGGTTTCTGGCAGATCTCCTATGACGTGATCGACTTGGCCGGTCAGTTGCTCGCGCAGGGACAGACCGCTTTCGAGCTATGGATGGCGTGGGACAACGTCACCGAGGAGGCTTTTGAGCCTACACCGGTTGTCGATGAAACGCCGCCTGACTCCGCCGGTGAGTCGATCGCCATATCGAACATCCTTTTCGGCGTCGATGCTGTCGACCCCGAGACGGGCCTGGAAGGGCTGGACGTCATATTCGATCTGGACTTGGAGCCGGGCCTTTCCGGCGACGAGATAACGCTCGTTCTGACGGTGATAGACACTGCCGCTGAAGAGGTGCTGCTCGATCGTGACGGGCAGTATAGCTACGATGGGTATGTGGCTCAGATGGGGACGATATACGTGGCGGATGTGTTCTCGTTTGGGCAGTTGACCATGTTCCTGCCCTACGACGCGTTTGATCTCGATTCGGGAAGCTACGTTCTGACGCCGGCCTTGCTCGGTGGGAACCGGGGCGGTAGTCAGGTGGTGGCCGCCGTAGGCGATGGGACGTTCACGCTGAACCTGCTTCTTCCACAGGTTAACACGAGTATTCCAGTCGGCGACTACACGGGAGTCGACAGCGACGGCTGGCTTGTCGACTTTTTCGTAGAAGGTGATGGCTCGGTTTTTGCGGGGCTGAGCCATCCCACCGAACCGTACTTCTTCGAGGCTGTATCGAGTGGTCTTACTGAGGACGGCAGCGTCCACATGCAGTTTGCTATAGATGACTTTGTTGGTGGCGTAACTTGTGAGTATCTCGGTGGATTCACGTACGAGGGCGGCGGCGAAGGCATCTGGGCGTGCAACAACGGATGGGAAGGTACCTGGGAATTCGAGTCCTGGGATATGTTCGTTGACTTCGACGATTACGACAATTTCAGCGACTGGACCGGAGACTTCGTCTCCCTCGACGAAGACCAGGAGTACGACAACTTCGACAACTTCGACGAGTACTTTGATGAGCAATGGGCTGACTATTGGGAAGGCCAGGACTTCGATTGGGAAGACTTCAATGACTTCGGCGACTTCGATGACTACTGGTCCGACGCCGAGTGGTGGAGTGATTCCAACGGATATGCCGACTTCTGGGGTTACTGGGAAGATGGTTGGTATGATGGCGGTTACTGATCTTAGAGGGGCTTGCCGTAGGGTCTCTTTGTTCAGCCGACGCCGCTTCTCCGTATTTCATCGAGCTTGGCCAGGGCTGACGGCGTAGTTCCACAACACCCGGCTTGCGGATTTCAAGCGGTGCAATGCATGTTGACCCGTGGAATATCCTGCTCATTGCGATCGTAGGATGGATGGTCCAGGAGCAGGGCGCCGTTGTCGAATATCTCATTGAGCGTTAACGCGAGCACTACAACCGAATACGTACCCATAGTTCGCCGGGCTACCGGTCGCTGGCGCAGGAAGTCACTGCGCTCAAGGCTCTGGCGGCGGGATGCGTTACGCTACGCAGGGTTTCGCTCCGCCCGCCACCGATCTTGCTTTCGGAGGATGTCGGACTGACATAGGGAGTGGTGTCATCGACGGGGGGCAGGTCACTTACTCACCAGTGAATGCGCGCGTGACCTCGGCGACATCTCGCAGGTCAATGTCATCGTCGCCGTCAAAGTCGAACGCGCTCAGACACGCTTCCACACATGCGGGGTCGGCGGGAGCCGGAAGCGTGTCCGGGCCGGCCCAACAGTCCGCAAACGCTGCAAAGTCATCAAGGTCGACATCAACATCAACATCGAAGTCGCCGCCATCTATGGTCTCGCAATCATCCAGCAGGCTATTGCCATTACAGTCTTCGACCATTCCTGCCGCGATTTCTTCGGCGTCGTCGATGCCGTTGCCGTTACAGTCGCACGGAAACTCCCTGAACCATTTCAATGACTCGCTTCCTCCTCCATCCAGTGTGACGAAAAAGTAGCGGTCGTGGTCGATGTCGCGCGTGTCGCTGTGGGTCAGGGCGATGCCCTCCATGTTGTCATTGTCGCCGACAGCGGGCGGCGCACCGTACTGGCAGACTGTGGTGAACTTGCGGTCGTCGCCGATGATCGACGACGTCAGGTCGGTTACCTCGGTTTCGTTCCACGTTGTCCCCTTGGAGTTATGGAAGATGTAGAGCAGGCCGTTTGCCAGGTCGAACTCCAGAGCAGCTACTTCATCCCGACCGGTGGCGTATTCGCCGACGAAGTCGAACACGTTGTCGCTGCTCGGGTCGAGATCGAACACATACACGTGTCCGTCAGCCTGATGGCCGACGAACATCAGTCCACCCATGCCGTTGACACTCATGTACGGTTGGCCGCTTCCGTCCACAAACCCGCCCAGCCACTCATCCGGCACGAATGCCATTCCCTCGGGCCCCATACCGCCAGATTCGTAGGGCATGTCGCCGTTTAGCGTGAGTTGCCAAGACCGCAACAGACTTGAAGAACCTCCCGACACGTCAACGTGATAGACCGTACCGTTGTCTTCGTGAAGCACACAGAACGCGTCGGGTTCTGCCGGATCGATCTGCGTGATAGCCTCGAGGTCGCCGCCCGTCGGCAGGTCCGTCCAGTGGCCCACAACGGTGAAATCCCCGCCGAACTCCTGCATCTTCCACACCTGTAGGTTCTGGCGAACAACCCAAAGTGAGGCGTCGATCGGGCTCCAATGCGCACCGCTGAGATCGCCTTCCATCCCGACAACTGTAATGTCCTCGGCGGAAGTGAAACTCTCCGCGGGCCAGTCGTCGGCGGATGCGGGTAGTGCCAAGGCACATAACACGGCGGCTTGTCTCAACAACCTCAGCATTCTCTCCCCCGGGGTGGGTCCAGGTATGACAGGTCCGTCGCGCCAGCTCTCAAGCAACGGAGGTGTCAACACATCCATGGTAGGGATTCGGCGGTCGGGTTTCAAGATTGATGGGCTTCCAAACGGGTCATCACCCGCCAATCCTACGAACGAGCGTCTCTTGCCGGCTTTCAAATGCAGCTCCCGAACCGGCGCTCCTGCGCGCGATGCGACAACACGCAGGTCAGGCTCATCCTCGCTCTGCACCGTGGTGGAAGGTCACTGGTCCGACCACGCGTCGCCGAGAAACACGCGGGTCGGCGTACCTGACCACGAGCGCCTCTGGTAGGTGGTCATCTCGTAGGGCACCAGCCCCGCTTCAGCGACCCTTTCCTGCAACGCCAGGATATCATCGAAGCTGATCTTGCAGAAGTAGCGGTACCAGTCTCGGGTCATGCTGAGCAGATCAGTTGTGTAGTTACCATCGCCGAAGTTCCGGTACTTCTCCCGGCAGGCGGGATGATCGCGCAACATCCGGTTGGCTTGCGAGCCGGGAAAGGGAATCAGGCTGCCCCACTCGAGGCGATCGAAATTGTCGAACTCCGAGATGCGCTTTAGAAACTCCAGGGTATTAGCCAGACTCTCCTTCGTCTCCTCCGGCACGCCGATGACCACACCAACAATTACGCCGATGTGATGCGACTGCAGTATCTTCATGGCGCTCAGGTTGTCTTGCGGGCTCGATCGCTTGTTCATGCTTTGCAGCATCGCCGGGTCGCCTGCTTCCATGCCGACGAACACACTGCAACACCCTGTCCGCGCGAGCAGGTTGCCGACCTCCTCGTCGATAGCCATAGCATCCACGTAGTTGGTGTAAGGGATGTCCAGTCCCGCTGGTTTGGCGGCACAGAACCGCCTGAACCACTCCTTGTCACCGACCAAGTTATCCGACGGGTCCCAGATGAGGTCAGCCCCGAAAGTGTCGATCAGATACCGGATCTCATCCCAGACAAGCCCGGGCTCGCGAACGCGCAGGTCGTAGTACGGAATAGAACAGAAGATACACCCGCCATCCGGCTCGCTGCGCCAGACGCAGCCCTTCTGAGAGCAAATGTTCACCGGACGCCTGAACGGCTCGCAAATGGGATAGTCGCTTTCCTTGCTGTTGCGGAAGTACGCCTCCATGTCGACCAGGCTGCGATCCGGAGTCGGCAACTCGTTGAGGTTCGTAAGCCTTACGGGGTTCTCCCTGATCTCGCCGTCGGCGCGATAGACCAGGTTCTCGATGGACTCCAGCGCAGCCCCTGATACGTACTTGGAAAAGGCGATCTCTCCATCGTAGCGGACCACCGCATCGACCGAGTCATGATGCGTTAGTATCTCCCTGGCAAGAGCAGTAGCCCCGGCTCCGCCAAGCACCACCGCAGCCCCGCGCTGCCTGGCGATGCGGGCGATGGACACGGCGTTTTCATAACCTACAGCCGTCGTCGATATGCCGACCACGTCGGCATCCAGCCTCTCAACCGCCTGCTCAAGACTGAGCACGTTGTTGGCGTCGAGGATCTCGACCTCCACATCCGGGTTGTTCTGGCGCAGGTAAGTTGCGATGGAAATGATCGCCAGCGGCTGAGGCCACCTGGCGAACTTGATGACGCTGGTGTCCGGTCGAGCCGGCGGTGGAAGAACCAACTGAACCTTACGGATCTGTTCAGGTCTCATCGCAACGAGAGCCTTCCGTTTCGACCTATCTTGCACACAGCCCCACAACGTCGCCGGACACGGTCCTCGCTTATTGTACCGTGCCCACACAGCGCGATCCACTCGGCGAACGTTGTGCACGACCTGCTGGGCGTGGTCATCTTCTGCGGCATGGCGGATCTGTCGACCGGCCTGCGGTGTCTGCCGGCAACGGGCAATGCCCAGAAGATGCTGGCGTGGACGCTCACGGACCTTTCTCCCGGGATGTACTACTGGAGCGTGCAGGCGGTGGATCCGGTGTTTACCGGTCGGATTGGGCGGAGGAGGACTACGTAACTACTGATGTAGCGCTCGGCGACCTGGACAGCGACGGGGACGTCGATATCGACGACATCATCTTTTTCGATCGCATGATGGGGCCCGGTACCGACTATCCCGGCGGATGTGAGGATGCCGATTTTGATGGCGAAGGTGATGTGGATTTGCTGGACTTCGCGAGGTTCCAGCGAGCTTACCCGGAGCCGTAGAAACCGAATCGGTCGAGCGCTGCTCAGGTTTGCGGGTTGCTCGCCGTGCTGGTCCGTCGCCACTTGGTGGTAGCTTGTTATCGAGTTGTCAGTGACCTGCAATCGTCGTTCTTAGCCGGTGAACGCACTGTAAATGTCTGTGTCTTGGGTGCCTGCGCGCCGGCTCGAGAACTGTTGAGCTGGACGTCATTTTGTCTTGCCAGATGAGGATCGAGCCAGATGCTGGACAGCTGTCGTCCGACCTCCGCCTAGCTTGCAGAGGCGGTGTGTTGGTCCAGGGAATCTCGCGCGGCGAAAGAGACACGGCAATGAACGCCGAATTCGCCTGTTGGTCGCGTGGAAGCAGGGAGCCTGGCACATCCTTGGTTGGGAAGTGCCCCAGAGTGTCACCGTTAGCGGCGCCTACGCCGCACGCTTGAGCGAGACGATCGGCAGATGTTGCCTGCCGTAGTGGAGGTCGATCTCGATTGGGGATCGATGGCCTGGTTGTCCGGCAGCCAGAGTACGCGGCTCGGCTTGCCTCAGGGCAAACGCGAGCTGTTCCTCCGTGAATCTGGACCTCTTCATCCGAATCCTCCTCCCGAGCCGGGCCCGGTTCTGATGACCGAAGCATACCAGAATTCTCTCATTATGAATGGATCAAAAAATCGGGAGAAGACCACGCTCCCGCTTTCCCCGATGTCGCGGTACCAGGGAGCACCCTCGGCAATCCTGTCCGCCAGCGGGTTGGCTATCGATTCCGCCGGGTGGTCTGGTCTTGACTATGCTGTGGTTCCGTGCCGCCCAGGTCTCTTTAGTACTTCGAGACGGCAGAGGGCCAACACTACGATCTGTCGCACGCGTGCGTACTGCAACTGCCTTACCTAAAGGACAACCAGCGTTTCCGAATCCACCGGTGCTTTGGCTAGTACGCACTTGAAAAACGCTTGGCCCTTTTGATACACTACTAGGAGGTGCGAAGGCGGGACTACTGAATATCCGACTCGTCTTATATGAACCAGTTGGCTGTTGAAGAGGGCCAAACCATGAGAACTGCGCTGTGTGTCTTTTCACTCGTCGCCCTCGCCTCCATCGCGCAGGCCGACCCAATAGAGCACTGTCTGAGTGTCTCGATTCCCCGGGCAGAACACACAATCACCGAAACCAGTTGGGGGCACCGCGTGTCCACGGAGGGCTATGGAACGTTGCACGAACCGGGTGTTCCACAACTTCCCGTGCGGATCTTTCCGATCGCTATTCCACCTGGGGCCGAGGTGGTGCGGGTAAGCTATACCGCTACCGAACCGGTTAGGTTGCCGAGGTACTGCAATGTTGCTCCGGCACCCGTCTGGGAGCCGATCGGTCCGGAGAACCAGCAGGCCCGCGCTGCCGAGCAGCGGCGTTTTGACGCCAACCGGGCAGCGATCTATGGGACGGACGAGCCATACCCGCCGACGCCGATCCAGTTCGTGCGGACGGCAGGACACCGCGGCTACAACCTGGTCGACGTCCGAGTCACGCCTCTGGCATATTGCCCTCTGTCCGGCCAACTGCTGCACTACGAAGACATTATCGTTCACGTGCAATATCGCTTGCCCGAGCAGGGAAGCACGCCGATCGCCGAACCCTCGCCCGCCGTCGAGCGAAACGCCCGGAATCTGATCCTCAACTACGACCAAGCCACCGCCTGGTATTTGGGCGAGCCCCGGGATACCGAGCGGTATGAGTTCGTCGTGATAACGCTTGAGGATCTGGTCGACGCCGTCACGCCGCTGGTCGTTTGGGAGCAGCAGAAGGGCCGCAGCACGCAGGTCGTCACAACAGCGTGGATCGCCGCAAACTACACGGGTGTAGACCTTGCCCAGCAGATCCGCAACTTTCTCCGCGACAAATATCCCGCCGACGCCTGGGGTATCGAGCACGTGCTGCTCATCGGACAGTACAGCGACCTGCCCATGCGTCTGGTCTGGCAGGACCTTGGTTACGGACGTCCGTACACAGACACGTACTACGCCGAGCTCTCTCTGCCCGATGATCAGTCGTGGGACATCGACGGTGACGGGCGCTACGCCGAAGATGAGGATGAAATCGACTTCTACAACGAGATCTGCGTGGGCCGCATTCCCTGGAGCGATCCGGTGGTGGTGCAGCACATCTGCGAGAAGTCGGTCCTGTTCGAACAGGACCATGACCCAGCTTACAAGCAGAATGTCCTTCTGCTGGGCGCGTTCTTCTGGCCGGACACTGATTGTGCCGTGCTCATGGAGACGATTACAGCGCTGCCGCACCTGGCTGACTGGACGAGCATCCGGATGTATGAGTGGGGCTATTCAACGTATGCGATGGACTACGACATTACGCATGCGAATGTTGTGTCCGAGTGGTCGGGCGATAAGTACGCAGTGGTGACCTGGTGCGGCCACGGTTCACCGACGTCGGCAGCTCGCTATTATCCAGGCATGTCTGCCTTCATCACGTCGGCTGACTGCGCGGTGCTCAACGACAGCTACCCGTCGATCGTCTTCGCCGATTCGTGCTACACGTCCTGTCCGGAGTATGCGAACTTGGGGCGAGAAATGCTGTACCAAGGCGCGATCGGTTATGTCGGTGCCACACAAGTCGCTGGTGGGCGAAGAGGGTGGGAGGTGCCCGCGGATGGATCGAGCCAGACATTGAATTATCTGTTCAACGGTTACGTGACGTCCGGTGTCTACACGCAAGGCGAGGCACTCAATCTTGCGCTCCGCCAGACATACCTGCAGGGAGCCTGGCGCTGGCCGACATACGAAATACTCGAATGGGGGGCGCTCTACGGCAACCCCGACCTGGGCATCGGCCTGCTGCCCGCTTTGCACATTCAGTTCCCGGACGGTCTGCCAGACCACGTCGAACCCGGCGCTGAGATTGCGATTGCCGTGCGCATCGACCCGGTGCAGGACACGCTGGTCGCCGGCTCGGAAACGCTGCACTATCGCCTGGATGGTGGTTCGTTCCAGACCGCGCCACTCACGTCGCTTGGCGACAAATGCTACGAAGCCGTGTTGCCGGTGGCATGCTGCGCTGACCTGCCCGAGTTCTACGTGAGCGCGCAGGGTATGGCGAGCGGTTTGGTAACGGAGCCGGCAAGCGCACCCAACGAGGTCTTCAGCACTGCCGTGGGCACCTTCGCGGCTGTCTTTCACGACGACTTCGAAGAGAGTACGGGGTGGATGGTGGAGAACCTGGGCGCAACCGACGGCGACTGGCAGCGCGGCGTGCCGGTCGACGACCCCAATTGGCCCTATGATCCCTTCTTAGACGCCGATGGCAGTGGAAAGTGCGCTCTGACCGCCAATCGCCTCGGCGACAGCGACGTCGACGGCGGCGGCGTGCGGCTAACCTCACCGGTCCTCGCTATGACCGCCGAGAACATCGCACTGCAATACAGCTTCTACCTGTTCGCAGAAGATCAGAGCGCGTCTGATTACTTGCTGGTTGAGGTCAGTAGTAATGGCCTGGCGGGACCCTGGCACAAGCTGGTGCGGCACATCCGCAACAATGGGTTGAGCTGGCGGACCGATTCGTTCACGGGCGTCGAGCTACAGGACCTCGGAATCGATCTGACCAACCAAATGCATGTGCGATACACCGCCCACGACGGGGGCACCAGTCACGTGGTCGAGTCGGGAGTGGACTCGTTTGACGTGCTGAGCTTCAGCTGCACCGACGTTCTTCCGGGCGACCTGGACGGCGACGGCGGCGTGGATCTAGACGACTTCTTGCTCTTCTTCGGGTGCATGGGTGGTCCGCATGCAACTGAGCCGCCACCTTTCTGTGATCCGGGCAGTTTCATCAACGGAGACGTCGACGCTGACGGAGACATGGATCTGACAGACTTTGCAGCCTTCCAGACAGCGTTCACGGGCGAGTGAGCGGCATTCATCGCAGCAGTCAACGCATGCCGTGCCCCGGTGGAATCTCGTCGCATGTTCTCCCGGTGGCGCAGGCGGATGGTTCCCATAATGTTCGCAGCACCCCGCAGTCCTTCCTGAAAACGCCATCTCGGCGCAGATGAGCGCGCCGAGCAGAGAGTTGGCGTAGTGTCCAATTGTTCGATGGTGCCGAGGGGGCAGGTTTTCACGGAATTGGCGTGTGGCTTCGACGGGCGGGACATTGAGTATTGCGCACCGAGTCTGTCGCTGCTCGGCATCGCCCATTGTCGTCTTGCTGCTATGCCGCGTCCCGGTGGTAGTAGCGGAGTATCCCACCGAGCCGTTCTCGGCAGGCAACGGAGCCTTCGAGAGAACCGATCTCGTGCTGCGGATCAATCAACTGATTCCCAAGGCCCTGATGATTCCGTTCGTGATGGTAGTGAACAAGGAACTGGTTGATCGCCCTTCGCAGCGAGCCCTCGCCAAAGAAGATCATGCGGTTCAGACAGCTCTCTTTTATGGTCCGAATCCATCTTTCGGCATAAGCGTTCAAGTTGGGCGACCGTGGCGGAAGACGCACGGTTTCACGCCCGCATTCTTGAGCAACTCGCGAAACGCCTCAGTGTGGAGTGGGTCGCGATCAAAGATGGGGTAGCGGGCATCCGTAAGAAAGCCGTCAACGACGTCGGTCACGTTGCGGCCAATCTGCTTCATCCACTCTTCGTGGGGATACGCGATGATGCCAGCAATATGGACACGCCGGCTAGACAGTTTGATGAAGAAAAGCACGTAGCATCGCGTGAGGCCAACGGGTGACCAAACTTCGACGGTGAAGAAGTCTGCTGCAGCCATGGAGCCCCAATGACTCTTGAGGAAGGTTGACCACGGTATCCGTTTGCGGCGCTCAGGCGTCGGCACAATGCCGTGCTCCTTCAGAATGTTGCGGACTGCTTCACGAGCCCCCGTGTAACCTATGTTGAACAACGCCCCGCGTATTGTCGTATAACCCCAACCTGGATTCTCCTGAGCCATGCGTACCGTCAGCTTGGCTATCCCATCCTTGACGCGCGGTCTGCCCGGCCCACGCTTTGCGCTGCCGTCATACTTTTTGGCTATTAGCTTGCGGTGCCAAGCCAGGATCGTATTCGGAGTGACGATCGAGGCCACCGCCAGGAGCACCTTTCTACCCAAGACCTTGCCCTTGACTGCGAGGCGCCTGCGTTCATCGTCGGTGAACCGAATCCGCTTACCCTTGAGCTTGCTCTTCAGGATCCGGTTTTCCTCCTGAACGTAGGCGATCACGTCCTGTTGCTGCCGATTTATCCAGCCGGCCTAGGTCACGAGAAGGAGTTGCCATGATCACAGTGCGTTCATAAACACGATTCTACCACGCCTGGAGGGTCAGCTGTAACGCCTGTCATAGCAAACGCTTGCGCGCGTTCGTGGCCTTACCCCCGGATTCATACCAGTCGTTACGTTAGTCCGAATACGCTCGGTTGGCCAGCGGCGGGCGGAGCGAAGGCGAGGGTGATCGAACCCCGTTGCGTGCGTCGCGCCGCTACAATCGATGAGCTTCGCCGGCTGTTGGCTGTCTCGGGCAAGCGGGCGTTCGTGTATCTGGTCGCAGTGCTGACGGGCTTACGCCGGAAGGAGTTACAGCAGCTCCAGTGGGGCGACGTGATCCTCGACGCCGAACGGCCGCATCTGGCCCTGCGAGCTGTGACAACGAAGTCGCGGCGGGCAGATTCGGTTCCCCTGTCTCCCGAGGTTGTCGAAGCCCTTCAGAATGCTCGCCCTGAGGGCTGGGCACCCGAAGATCGGGTGTTTGCGTCCATCCCCAAGTCGAGCACCTTTCGAGACGACCTGAAACGCGCTGGGATTGAATATGAGGTGGATGGCCATAAGCTGGACTTCCATGCCTTGCGAACCACCTTCGGCACTCTGCTGGCCACCAGCAAGGTCGACATCCGCGAGGCGATGGAGTTGATGCGTCACCGTGACATGCGGCTGACAACGAGAGTCTACACCGATCCCAAGCTCATCGACACGCACGGAGCCGCAACGAAGCTTCCGCGAATAGGAGGAAGTTCCCCAGGTAGTGAACGGTGGCGAGCAACGGGGACCAATGATTTGGTTTCGTCGTCTGCCTCCGGGCCGGACCCCGATTTGCGCATGGCGTCCTGCATGGCGGAACTGTGTACCGCTGCAAGGAAACCCGAGACATCTCCGTACACTCTACCTTCAACACAGGCGCCGGAAGACAACAAACAGAAATGCCGTAAAGCGCTCCCTACAAGCACCTTACGGCATCTCAGGACATCAAAGGACAACAATGTCAAAGATGTCCGAAATATGGAGGCGGGGGGAATCGAACCCCCAGGCCCAAGAGCGCAACTCTTGGAGGAGCAAGGACTTAAGTGCCCCCCTATTTCGCGCATGGCGTCCTGCATGGCGTTTCTGGAGACCGTGGATCCTGAGCTAGGCTACATCCTCTCCGTCTGGCCCGGGCTGCCCACCGCCATGCAAACGGGGATCCTCGCGATGGTCAGAGCCACGGCTAGCAGAGTTTGACGTGGGATCATGACGATGTCTTGCGCAGCGTTGTCGTGAAGCCGGACGGCAGCCAAATGTACTTGGTCAACTTTCTTAGCGGCACGTTTCCACGTGTGCAACCCTGAGGGTGGGAACATCCCCCATTCAACCGTCACAACCATCACCACGTACATCGGAGGAAGAAAGAACGGCCTGATGGGCCATATTCGCCGGTTGGTCGTGTGACGGTTGGGGGCCGTCATGATGTGGAAACCGACATATGGCCATCTCGCCTGCAGTCATTCCAGCCGTGTTGGTCTTGTCGTAAGTCGTTTGCCGGCAGCGAGTACGGGATACTCGGGATAGTTCACTGTAAGCTCGCCGAGTCCCAGCGGCTGGAAACGAATTGTCACCTGCAACGATCAACGCCTTTGTCAGAGTACCGCCAACGTGCCGAAAGCCAGCAGTGCTATCGTGGCAGGCTCAGGAACTTCGACGACGCGAAAGCCGAAGACGAAGAAGTACTCGCACGGCGGGAACAGGCCTTCGCTGCGAGACGAGGCGTGCAGAAAGTCGCCGCTGATGAAGTACGACCAGCCACGGCTGTGCGCTGTTCATCGGCCCGAGCCGCGACGTCCCGCACTCGAGGCTGAGCCAGCTCCACGATTCCGCTGTCCACCATGAACCGCCCGAGGGGGCAGGTCACGGTCGGGTGGCATGTCCGCGCGACGTGTAGACATGCTCGCCTACGCCGAGCATCCCACCCACCGGAGGCGGCTAGAACCTGCCCTACAGCGTGATTTCTATCCCTCGAACGCTCGCGACCGCGGCACTGGGCTTGTTTTGAGCGCCCCCGACACGCAAGAGTCGTTGGACTGGCACAGCCTGACGTGGTCATTCCAGGCGACCTGGTGGGTGACCAGCCCAAAAGAACGGTGCCAATGCCCTCGGGTTGCAGCGGGTATTGGGGCTCGGCAGCTGCGAGTCGGTTTGGACGTGGCTGCACAAACTGCGTCGGGCCATGGTTCGGCTGGGTCGGGACCGGCTGAAGCCAACTCCCAGCGTTGCAGCGGGCTGCTACTCTTCTGGGCCCGGCACCCAATCATCCTCGGAGTCGTCCCAGTGGTATAACTCACCGCTCATCCACAATGCGAGCCCTTGCATGGTCCCCGCTTCGTCGTCATGGTTGCCCCGGAAGAACGCGGCTGCGTAACCGATCGCCTCGCACATCTCGATCCGGTCGTCCTCGCAGGTGGCACAGGTGCAGTCGCCGCCCCAAGACTGTGCGTGGTCGGCCGGATGCGGCGATGGCGGGGGAGGAGGTGGTGGTGGCGGCGGCGGAGTTTCGCAGGTATCGGTATCCTCGTTGCATGTCTGCCCGGCGGTGCATGGCGGCGTGCCGTCCACGCAACGCCCAGCAACGCAAGTTTCCTCGCCGTTGCAGAACAACGGCGGGTCTTCACAATCCCCGGCGGTGTTACACGGGACGTAACAAACGTCTAGGATCTCGTCACATTCCTCATTCGTGTCGCACGGCTCAGTCCCGAGCGTGCATGCTCCCGCTTGACAGGTCTCCTCGCCGTTGCAGAAACTGCCATCCGTGCAACTGGTACCGTCTGGTTCCTGGTTGTCCAGGCAGGTCCCAGCTCCATCGCAAGTATTTGCGTGATCGCACTCGGTGTCAGCTGAGTCACCACACGCCGTTCCTTCCGAACTGGGCGACCAGCCGTTGGCATCTGTCGGGGGATCACATTCCTGGCAATCGTTTGCCGGGTTCGCGTCTCCAGCCGAGTAGCACGTAGCCGCGATCAAGCAGTAGCCCGCATCCAAGGCGTACTCGCAATGGTTCTGCTGGTTGCAGCTGTCTGTTGTGCAAGTCAATCCGTCGTCGCAGTCGTTGTCATCAGCGCAGATACAGACGTCAATCACCTCGTCGCAGTGCGCCAGGTCGATGCAAGGCTCAGATCCCGGCTGGCAATCCGCCACCGGATCGCACGTCTCCGTTCCGTCGCACCACAGTCCGTTGTCGCACAGAGCATCATCCGGGATATTGTCGCAGGAGTCCGTGCCTTCGTTGCACGAGTTCACCGTGCAGTCCACGCCGTCGCTGCAATCCACATCCGTTCCGGGCTGGCAATCGGCCAGCGGATCACACGTCTCGGTTCCGTCGCACCACAACCCGTTGTCGCACAGCGCGTCATCCGGGATATTGTCGCAGGAGTCCGTGCCTTCGTTGCACGAGTCGGCTGTACAGCTCACACCGTCATTGCAATCGATGGCCGTTCCGGCCTGGCAATAGCCTGTCACATCGCACGTCTCGACTCCGTTGCAGAAAACCCCATCGTCGCACTCGCTGTCGTAAACACAGATGCACACGTCGCTCACCTCGTCGCAGTGTGCTAGATCGGCACAAGGATCCGAGCCATCGACACAAACGCCAGCTTCGCACGTTTCGATTCCGTTGCAGAACAATCCGTCGTCGCAATCGCCGTCTGTGGCACAATCACCGCCCTGCCCGATCAGCATCCGGCTCGTCGTTGATGACCCAGGACCGGAGAACACGATCGTCCCCTCGCAGGCGCCCTCGCCTGACGGGCTGAATCGAACAGCTACTGTTGCGCTCTCGCCTTGCAGCAGGCTCAGGTTCGTCGGCCCCACTAGGCTGAACGCTCCGCAAGCATCTGCGCCTTTTGCGACAGAAACGGCCAGAACTCCCTGGCCGACATTCGCAACGGTGAATTGCCTGATCTCTGAAGTGCCCGCAGGTATCTGGCCGAAATCAATGAAGCCCGGGGTGACAGCAAGCACGGGGCTAACGTAAGTTGCGCGTATTCGCTCAAACCAGGCAGGGTTCCAGTATCCATGAAAGTAGTATGAAACCTGACTCACACCGTTCTCCCTGCATTTCTCTAAACACCCGCTTAGGTAGACTCTTATATCTTCCTCTGGCCACCAGGAGCCCGGATGCGGCCCGTAAGGGTCTACATAGCTCGTAACGCTAAGTACTGGAATGAGTTCCGTCGGTGCTGCAAGCTGTCTGCCGTAGTGGAGTCTGTCGGATATCCACTGGAAGACCGCTGCGCTGTCGTATGGATCACCGGCCCATCCAGTTTGCCAATACAGCATAGGCATTGGGTTGATTTGAAGGTTGATGCCCGTTACCCCGTAATCCTCATATCGCTGACCGGCCCAAGTGCGGTTTTCGTAGCCTAGCAATTGGGCAGGGCCAGGAAACAGATATGCACCCACAGCAGCTGTCGGTGTCCGGGCTAATGTAGCATCTCGGATGCTTTCGTTGAAGCTTGAGATTGCGTCAGCTCTCCAGTTGACCCAGTCTAGCCAATGGTCGCCACCTGGCCCTGTAAGGTCAACGGGATCAAAGCCCGCCGTATGAGCGGCGAAGGTTTGACGAGCAGTGGCGCTCATGTCGGTCCAATCGCTGAGGTAACGGGAATGATCAATTCGCACACCATCGAAGCCGAACTTTGCCAAAGCTGCATCAAGGACATCAACGTGATGCTGTCGCACCCCCTGTGCAATCGGGCTCACCCAGTAGCCGTTATCACCCATTACCTTATAGGGCTCACTACCTGGGCTTGCTGAATCCCGCTCGTACATGAAATAGTCCTGGCTGTCGCCCTCAGCAAGGTGTCCCAGCAACTCGTCGTTGAACATGGACATCCACGCGTACACTCTCAAGCCGCTGTCGTGGGCTTTTCGTGTAAGGTCCTCAAAGAAGGAATCCACGAAACGGTCATCGTTGAATCTCCGAGTGTATTCCAGCGGGCTGCCATACTCATCCGTGGCATCGAAAAAGAGATGGCCAACGTAGCCTTCTGGATCACCTGGATAGCTGTGGGGGTCTTCGTCCTTGATTGCCACACTCATGGCAGGTATTCCGGTCGCAAGGCAATGGTCGATCAAGACTTGTGGGTCCTGGGTAAGGAAATTGTCATAGGTGTGCACAATGATCTCCGCCGGCTGTACAAGCACCGGGGAAGGATTGTCGACCACGGGAAAGGCAGAGTCTATGAAGTCCTCGGCTACGAAGTCGCTGCCGGATGGTGCTTGAAAGACTTTGACATAGAATCCGTATGTGCCGGGGGCAATTGATTGGTCTGGAGCCCAACTACGTGCCACTGTCCGAGTTTCGTTCACGTCAAGGGTAAGGCTGCTGCGGAACGGCGACCAGTCGTGCCAGTCTTGTCCTCCTGTCTTGACCGATGAGGCGCCAACGTAAAAAGTGAAGGGAACTGGGCTGGTGTTCCTGATAGCAATGTAGGCGGTGATCGTCTCAAGCCCGCGCACCACCTGTGTTAGGTCGAACGCGATGGAGAGGATTGCTGCGGAGATTGGGGCGGCATCAACGTCGAAGTTCCGGTCATCGTAATCCAGGTGCTCGCTACCGGGATCACCAGGCCACTCGCTCCACACCGCGCACCGAGCGGTGTACGTGCCTGCGGACCAGCCGCCAGGTATCGTATGGGAAAAGGA
>Ga0180434_10002698_pt1 | contig 23263 bp, 18 predicted proteins | sample SS_ome_7_FD_132453 | JGI IMG/M metagenome (GOLD analysis project Ga0180434, IMG submission 132453) | Hypersaline lake sediment archaeal communities from the Salton Sea, California, USA - SS_1_D_2 metaG | ecosystem: Environmental > Aquatic > Non-marine Saline and Alkaline > Hypersaline >...
AGAATGGACAGCCGGTCGGTCTCGATCTGGCCGCCGCGAGCCCAGATCGGTCCCCAGACGCCGGATTCGTGCAGCTGCTTCTGCTCCGCAATCCAGATGAAATCCGTTGGAGCCATCTCGCGCACGAGTTGGCAGACCCCCGCGAAGCGGGCCGTGCCCGCCGTCACGAACAGCGTTCGGAAGCCCCGTAGCGGGTGGCCGCACTCCGCTTCGTAGCGCTTGTATGACTTCCCCTGGAAGTAGGCCTGGTAGTTCAGGATCTTTTGGCGAATGTCCCGCCGATTGCGTCGAGGACTAGCGAGCGGCTCGGTCCCCATGTCGACTTCAAGAAAGAAGAGCACCGTCCGATCCTGATCCGCGCAGTGAATCCAGAAAACGCCGTCCGGAACGAACCGGTGCTCCTTGGAGCCGTCCCCGGCGAGCGCTGAATCGGCGATTAGAGTGGAGCCGTCAGCAGACAGGAACGGGGATTCGGCGGCCAGAAAGCGGGTTTCGAGTCCGGCAACAACCGATTCGATTCGGCTGACGTGGATCTGAACCCAGTTCGCGAGCAGCTGATGCTGGGTGCAATGGATGCCCTTGCTCGTCACTGATTCGTCCGGGACATCGTCACTGAGCATGTCGGCCGACCGCAGAGCATCCACGCCGGCTACCGTTAGCGAGACAATCTTCTCGGGGCGTCCACGGCGACGTCCGTGGCCGCGCTGTTGCGCCAGAACCAAGCCGGCATCCTGCAGGTCCCGTAGTCGTCTGTGCACGGATTGTGCGTTCTGTGCCAGCACGCACACAAGCTGTCTCACCGTCAGGATGCGATACTCGGCGATCGTCGTCATGATCCGAAAGTCGCTGCGTTTGAGTCGAAAAGCCACGAGGCTCCTCCATTCCTGATTCCGGCACCGTGTGGCGCGGGCAGTTTCAACCGCTATAGCGGCCGGTGGTGCCCGTTCGTTTCAGAATCGCGGCCTGAACGTCGGCCAATCCTGACGAAGCCACGGCAGCGTCAAGACGCCGCAACTCGCTGTGTGATGGACGCTTGCGCGCCGACAGTGTGCCGCCGCCTCCCGATCAGGAAAAAACTCCGGCATCCGGTCGATCGAATAGGCCCCCATTGCGATTTGTGGGTGGAAGGCCGCGGTCAGCGAGCCCCGGCGGTGGGACTCGCCGACGCGTGAGCCGCGACACCCAATGTGCCCGCGGGCCTGGAACGGAAAGGACGGAATCCATGTCAAAGCGTCGCAGAAAGCGTACCCGTCGACGGTGCAAGTGTACGCCAGCCCCCAGTTCTTCAGTCTGTAGTTCGGATCCCTCCTATTTCTCCATCTACGAGTCGGAGCTCCGCTTCATCGCGGGAACCTCTCTCGCTTGGCCGGACCTCGAGACTGGAGGGCATCTGTACGGACTGTGGACGGCGGGTGGCCGAGCTGTGGTGGGTTTTGCAACGGGGCCGAGTCCCGATGCAACGCACCAAGCGACCCACTTCGCGCAGGATGTCGAGTACTTTCGCAGAATCACGAGGGAGCTGCACGAGGACTACGGACTTCAGCTCGTTGGTCCCTGGCATAGCCACCATCGGCTGGCGCTGAACAAGCCGAGCCCAGGCGATGACGAAACGACGAAATCGCTGAGCCGTCGTAACAACCTGACGCGTCTCGTCGAAATCCTGATCAATCACGAGGCGCCCCCGGTTGCGTCGACCAGCATCTGGGGACTGGGCAGGGCCAGTCGACTGGGGAAATCGAAGACCGCCGATCGCATTGGATGGCGCGGAACGAAGTCTGAGGCAGGAAGAGATGCACTCGTCCGGGTCAACTCGTTTCACCACGACAACCCGCAGGCAGCTGCCTATCAGCGCTGTCCGATCAGGGTAATTCCCGGTATCAGCCCGATTCGACTCAAGATGATCACTCAGGGCCTGATCGACGGAGGCATCCAACTGCACAGCCAGATCAGCTTCCCCATGAGTCGGATTCGGTTCGACTCGGCGGATCCTCCCGCCGCACGAAGCAAGAATGGCGATCCCGAACTCGAAGTCCCAACGTCATTGGCGGCGCAGCTCGCAGACATCCCCGCTTCGATTCGGAAAAACGTCACGGCCGTCGTGGCCGATGGGATCATCGTGTTCGAATTCCCGGGATGTGGTTCGGCTTCGATTCAAGTCGCGTGCGACAAGAAGCCGCCGCACGGGATCCGCGCGGTGTGCAGAAAGTCCCAAGTCGACGGCCAGTTGGTCGACATCACGACGACAACACTCCAAGGAGACTCGGGCACGACGCTGGGGGAAGTCCTCCAGAAGGTCATGGAGCGAATGAACGACAAGCGCGTGGGTCCGCTCACCGGTGATTCAGTGTTGGATCGCGTTGCGCGGATAGAACCAAACGGTCCCCGGACGCCGAACCCGAATCTCGGGTCTTACTGCTGCCGGTACGGGCAACTGTGATATACGGAGACACACGACAATGTGGTCACCACAACAGCGCCAACGCCTTGCACTTGAGAATCGGATTCTGGTTCGGAAGATGCCACAGTTTCAGTTCTGCGACCCGCGCGGCAACACCTATGTTGAGGGGACGCCGCTTCTGAGTTCCGGAACAGGCCGATACCGGCTCCGAGTCGACATTCCGACCGACTTTCCGTTGAGCTGCCCGTCAATGTACGTATCGCATCCGACACCGTTGTGGAAGCATGGGGGGCGCGAAAAGATCGATCCGCGTCACTGCTCGCACGCATTTCACATGCTGAGCAATGACAACAACGACTGGATCAGAATCTGCTACACGGGGAGTTGGTCGCCATCGATGAGCCTGTTTGCGGTGCTGCTGCGCGGAATTCTCTGGCTGGAGGCATACGAGGCGCATCTCCGCACCGGCCAAGACCTGGCTGATTTTCTGTGCACCTAACACGAAACGAAAGGACCAATGCAATGAAATCCGAACAAGACCGAGTGATCGAGATCATGCGGCAGATGAACCAGGGGAACGCAGCCGGCCGCCGACTTCGCTACAGCGAGGATCTGCGACGCATCGTCCCGGTAGACGAGAGTGGCGATCCTGCGAACACCGATCCTGACAATGAAATCACCGTGACACCCAAGGACATGGAACACTTCTGTTTTCCCGGGGCGCCAACACCGGTCATCGTGCTGAGCGGTGACAGCGTCGGAAAAACACTCGAAGCAGGTGAGGCAACCGAACTCGCTTTTCATTGCTACGACAATGACACCGTGTTCTCGGCGCTGGGCGCGAACCCCTCGCATTCCGGCGCTTGTGGGACGATTGAACTCGCATCCTCCTTCGATGCAGGGTCGCTCACGCCGACGGACGCATGGCGTGGCAGCGTGCACGTCGTGCTGGTCGGCACCGGAGATGGCGGGCAGTGCGCGCACGACGCCCAATCACCCGGCATTCGAGGATATGTCCGTCGCGGCGGTCGCTGGGAGGACGCTCGAGTTGTGGTAACGCCCGTGCGCGACGAGCTCTTCTCGCGGACGAAGGGGATCATCGAAACCGGTGTTCTCGCCGAGTCTCGCGTTGCGGTCTTCGGTGTCGGCTCGGGAGGATCATTCATCACCTGGGAGCTCGCGAAACAGGGGATCATGCACTTCGCGCTGATGGATTACGACCGTCTGGAAGTCGGCAACGTTGTCAGGCACATGGCCGGCCTCCGCGACGTCGGACGCTTAAAGACAGACGTGCTCAAGGACATGATCCTGGACAAGAATCCGTACGCCGAGGTTCAAACGTGGTCCGAACAGGCGAACACAGCCAACATGGAGCAGCTGCGCGAGATCGTCCGTTGGGCCGATGTGGTCGTGATCGCGACCGACAACCAGGCGAGCCGGTTGGTGCTCAATCAGATCTGCGTCGAGGAACGCACCCCGTGCATGATCGCCGCAACCTATCAGCGCGCCCACGGGGGACAGGTGCTTCGCGTCCGGCCGCATGAATCCCCATGCTACCAATGCTTCCTCTCGGCCTTACCGACCCAGGCCATGGACCAAGAGATTGCCAGTCCGGAACAAGCTGAACGAGTGGCGTACGCTGACCGACCTGTGGCTGTTGAGGCCGGGCTGTCGGCCGACATTGCGCCCATCAGCCTGATGGTGGTCAAGCTTGTGCTGCAGGAGCTGCTACGCGACAAGCCGACGACCCTCCGTTCCCTCGATGAGGATTTGACGTCGCCCTGGTACTTCTGGCTGAATCGCCGGGAGCAGGATACGGAGTACGCGCGTCTCACACCGCTCGCGGACAATGTCGACGGGATGCACGTGTTGCGTTGGTACGGAGTGACGTTCGAGCGTAACGCCGCCTGCCCCTGCTGTGGAGACTACCTCAGCCACACGGCGGCCGAACATGGTGTGGAAGTCACGGAGGCTGATGCGGCGCTCTTTGAGGAAACGGCGACTCCACGATGAGTTCTCATAAACTCGCATACCGCGTGCGCCATCTGCCGGATCCCGCATATCCCCGCTTTCGAGCTTACGCGAGCGGGGATGTGCGCTCGGCAATTCACTCGGCACATGCGCATCTACTGCGCACGGTGTCCTGCTGTTCACCGCATTCGCTGGCCCTTGCTCTGCGCATGCACTTCAGACCGCGCGACTCGGGCACGAATCCACAATCGCGCTTGTCGCTCGAGGTCATCGCGAATGCCATAGATGGCGCGCTTCAGCAAAGCGTTAAGGTCCTGGTCGAAGGTTCCGCGTTAGCAGAGTACTACGACCTACAGGCTTCCGCACCAATGGCGGTTGATTTCGAGTCGTTCGGCGCCGCCTGCGACGTCGTGCGCGACGAGTGCGCCATCAAGCCGCTCTTTGCGCCGGAGTTCAACCCGCGTATCCCGCTCGCGTATTACCTGGCGGCACCGTTTACGCCGCGGTCAGGAAACGACTATCTCGCGGTGGATCGCGTGCTCGGCCGAATCCAAGAACCCGTGTTCATCGAGATCTGCCTTGAGCCGACGTGCATACAAAAGGAACAAGCCGCCCACACCGCTGATATGGCACGGCTGCAGTCGATCAACCGACCGTACGAGTGGCGTGAGCAAGTGGAAGAACTTGAGGATGATCCCTTCGCGTCCGCCGGCACGACCCGTTGGCATTCCAAGGGGACCCTCGAGCCCCTGCAGCGTCGTGATCCTCTCGCTGAGGACGTCCTGCGGCGCAGGCGCCGTTTTCACGAGACGCTCACCCAACCGCACGTCATGTTCCACATCCGGGTCTTCGCCAAGAGCGCGGCGGTGGCCCATCTACTCGGCTCGGTTGTCGCGGAGAGCGCTTTTTCCGAAGGTAGCTACAAGCTCATGCATTCCCAGGCGGGCGACTCAGTCTTCAATGACGCCGTAGCAGCATCCCGGGCGGCGCGTGTCAGCGGTATTCCCACCCACGAGACACTCTTCGGGCAGTCTGACACGCCGGATGTGGGACTGGCGCGCTTGGGCCATCTGGCGACTGTGGAGGAGCTATCCGCAGCGTGGTTGCTGCCAGTCGCGTCGCACGGGTCGCCGCGGTGCATCCGAAAGAACACGGATCCGCCCCATGTTGAGCAGAGCGAGTTGATCCGTCTGGGAGTGGACGATGCAGCTCAATCGACGGACGAGCCCTGCTCGCAGGTGTGGCGGGGGATCTCACAAGCGCAGCTGGCGAAGCACTGTGCGCTGTTCGGCATGCCAGGCAGCGGCAAGACGAACGCCACTCTGGCCCTCCTTCTGCAGCTGTTCGATCGCAAGATCCCATTCCTGGTAATCGAGAACGCGAAGGCGGAGTACCGTGTCCTGAAGGCACTCGGGGAATGCGACGATGAACGCGCCCGCGGCTTGGCGCGCACAATGCAGGTTTACACGCCGGGTTGCGAGCGCGTATCCCCGTTTCGGCACAACCCCTTGTATCACCACCCCGACATCGATCATGACGAGCACATCGAGCACCTTCTCAACTGCTTCAGGGCCGCGATGCCGATGTCAGGGCCGCTGCCGGCCTTGCTCAGCGAGGCACTCGAACGGGTCTACGCTGAACACCCGGATGTGAACGAACCACCGGTCATGATGGACCTGCGTCACGCGGCGAACGCGGTGTTGGCAGAGAAGCGCTACTCATCCGAACTCGCGTCGGACCTCGCCGCGGCGCTCCTGGTTCGTCTTGGCCCCCTTACTCGACGTACCATCGGCCGCATCTTCCAATGCGGAGTAAATGCGCCTTCGCTGTCAGCGCTGATGGGTGGGTACTCGCTCCTGGAGCTGGAGGCGCTCCCCTCCGAGCTCAAGTGTCTCCTAACGCTCTTTCTGCTCACGGCAATTCGCCAGCATGTTCGGGCGCTGGGGGCCCCGCGTGATACACCGCGGCTGGTGCTCGTAATCGAGGAGGCGCACCACGTGATCGGACGTGGTGGACAGGCTGCCGCCTCGGAGGACAACCCGGACCCACGCGCGTTCGCGGCAGAGTACGTTTGCCAGATGTTGGCCGAGCTCAGAGCGCTCGGTGTGAGCATCGTGGTTGTCGATCAGCTCGCGACGGCGCTTGCGCCGGAGGTGGTCAAGAACACTGGAAGCAAGCTGACGTTTCGGCAAGTCGACGCCGAAGAGCGTGAGATTCTCGGAGATGCCATGCTCTTCGAGGACGTTGAGATGGCAGAAATCGCGCGCCTCAGGCCCGGGCAGGCATACCTTTACACGGAGGGGTATTACGGGCCGCGCCGCATTCGGACGCCCGACCTCAAGTCCGATCTCGATCTCCCACTTGCCCCAAGCAACTCCGAACTCGCTGAGCGCATCCGCCGCGAGTCCTGGTTCCGGGAAGCCGCACTTGCCCGTGCAGGAGATGAGTTGCCTCGGCTCGCTCGGGCACTTGATCGTTTTGACGCGCTGCGTGACAGCGCTCATGCCGAGATCAGGGGGCTGCTCAAACAGAGCGGAACACGGGCTGAAAACTCCGATGCGGGAGACTCTGCCGCAGGGGCTGTGCGACGTGTGAAGAGCCTCCACGAGAGCCTCGAATCTGCCTTCCTGGAGCTGGAACGTGGCCCTTGGCGGAATCTGCTTGGCACAGAGCTCCCCGAAGATGTCGAGGACTGCGGGTTGGGTGCGGCGCGAAGCGCCCTCATCCATCGCTTCGAGGGCGTCATGCGGCCCCAAGTCGTCGAACTGGCGGAGGTGCTACGGGGACTGGTCAAGCGACTTGAACGTGGGCAGTCTCACGGCAGCTGAGCAGTCGAGCAGTCGGCGTTTCGCTTCCGCCCTCCGTCGCCTGCATCGTGGTACAGGTGGGCAATTCTACGCGGATATTCGGCCATGGATGCCGCGCCCATTGCGATTGACTGAATGGAACCCATGCATGGAGGACCAACATGCGGAAACACACACGTGATACGCGAACAAGAAGTGATGTGACGAAGACCGTCGACGACCGATCAGCGGAGCTAAAGGAGAAGACCGACGTCGCGGGCCAACATGCAGATGACGTCGCGACAGAGCGAGAGACGCTGGAAGGCGTGGATCTGTCTGGTACGCAGGAGGCAGCGGATGCCCTGAAGGACTCGCTCGAGTCCGCACAGGAGGTCAGTGCGAAGGAGTTCACGGAGGAGGGCGAGTCGCTGGAGCAGGTCCAACGCGAAGGCGAAGAGTTCGAACAAGAACTCCATGAGAGGTCGGACGCAACGGCCGGGGATGTTCAGAAAGTCTCCGACGCCCGCGAGCAACTTCACAGCCAGGAGGCCTCCCAGGAACTCGAAAGAGCACGGCAAGAAGCGGAGCGCGACATTGAGTTCCTGAATGAACAGGAGCAACGCGCCCGCGACGCCCGTGAAGGAAGCCGCCAGGCTTTCGATGATCACCGATCACGCGTCGAACAGGCGAGGAAATCCTGACATGCACCAGCCGCTCTACAACCTCGGCTCGTACAACCTGGGCACAGCTCGCCAGTTAGCCGAGCTCGTCGATCAACATATCCAGAAACTGGTGGAGGCATGCAACATACTGCCTACGGTGGACCGGGAGGGGTTTTCGGAATGTCCATACGCGGAAGAGCTCTATGCGAAGAAGGAAGAGCGTGCAAAGGAGCTCAGGAACTTGCAGCAACTGCTGTTCGAGTACCGCGCCGCCGCCGAGAAGGAAATTGAACGGCTTCGTCACAACCGAATGACCGTCGCACATGACGCCAGTCAGCTGGACAGTGCGGATGCCAAGGGGCACTACTCGAAGGCGGAAGACGATTTGGAGACGCAGTACAACGACCACGATGCAATGCGAAAGCGGCTCGTTCAGAAGATCAATGCATCGAAGAAGGCGCTCTCCGACTCGAACGACCGCGTGTGGACTGGAGGGACGCCGCGCCAGCGGTCGCAATACCCAGCGCCAGCTGCGACGACCGGCGGTGACGCTTCAGGCGTGGGCGATGCGCGTCTCGACCAAAAGGAACTTGACGACTTGTCCTCGCTCGATGAATCGCAGCGACTGGCGATGTGACATCATGCACCAAGCCTCGTACGAACAGATTGCGAAATCCTCGGCCCTGCTGGGTTGTGGAGGGCAGCAACCCGGCATTCGGCTGGTCTGCTCCGGAGGAACGGAGACGCAGCCACTCCTGGGCTTGCCGGCCGGCGCAAGCGTCTACGCGCTCGACGTGGATGCGGAGGCTGGCTTGGTTGCCTTTGGAACGCGCGACGGCCAAGTCAGCCTGGCATGGCGGGACACGAGTGACTTAGGCAAACAGGAGTGGCACAAGCGCGCGTTGCCGCAGGGCGCGCCCGTGCTGGCGGTGTGCCTCTTCAGAAACCGGCGGCTGATCAGTTCTGATGTGGCGGGACGTTGCCTGCTCTGGCCCCATCAGCTTTCGCCGGACGCGCGGCCAAAGATGTTGGACATGCGCGGCGGTTCGATCTGCTCGTTGTGCGATCTCGGTACGGGGCGGGTACTGGGGCTGTCGTCGCAAGGGACGGTTCATCTGTGGGACGTGCCCAGTGGCCGGCTGCGGCAAACTGGTGATGGGCCGCGACCAGCACCGACATACGGCCTCGTACATCTGACGCCATGGACCGGCGCCCACGCCATCGCGTATCCGTCTGAACGCGGGGACCTGGTGCTTGTGTGCCCGGACACGCTGGCGACGACCAGCTATCCGGGTCACGAGGGAGGCTTCTATGCGCTCGCCGCTCTCGATCGGCAGCTGATCACGGTGGGCTGCGACGACGGACGCATGGCCATTTGGACGGCCTCGGCAGCGGCGAGCGCCGCCGCGGTGGCTCCGGATCGCCATCTTTCGGCGCCGTCGGCGGTCATCGGCTGCTCAGCACTGTCGGATGGAGAAAGCTCAAGGGTGCTGCTGGTGCACACGGACGGGCGTGCGTCGCTTCACACGATTGACGACGTTCACTTGCACCACGAGTGCTTTTTGAACGGAACCTACCATCGAGTTGTAATCACAACTCGCTCCGACAGCGTGGCTGTTAATCGCGCCAGACTGCACGAAGATCAACGTGCATTGAGGGCCGTCATCGCGCAGAAGATCAATGCGCGTGAGTTCAGCGTGCTCGAAGACCTGTTCCGCAAAGTCGATTCGGACCGCTACCCGTTGGCGGTGCTCGGGCTACGGGCGCAGGAAGCTGCTGCGAAAGAAGATGTATTGGCGGAGTTGCGGTTCCGGAAGGCGCTCATTGACTCTCTGCCGACGAACGATACAAGGTCCACCGCGTCTGTCCGCCGCTACATCCACCTTCTGCTGCGAATGTGCTTGTTTGCCGAGGCGGATGAGGTACGTCGTTCCGCATCTCCCCCCGGTCAGGGCGTTCTGGACAACGTTCACTCTGATCACCTGACCGCCGTGTGGAGTGCACTCCGAAGCTCGTACGGGTGCATGATTGCGGGCCTGCGTCCTGAGGCCCTGCGGCTGGCGGTGCAGGCGGCGGACGTCCTTGGCGTACCGCTCGTGGGGAAATGGATCATCGAGGAATCCAAGCCCATTGCGTTTCCATATGGTGAAGTCGATGGAGGCTCAATCGTGACGAAGTACGAAGCGTCACGTGCAGAGCACGGCCTGACCGGACTGCCCCATGCAAACGCGACCTCGCTCTGGCGAGTCGCACGAGAACGTCTTGAGCGTTTGGACGCGGTCGTTTTCGGTGCTGGCCCGGGCTCTGGTACGCCTCGGTTGGGATTGGCCGTATGCCTACGGCACGACGATTTGCAGCCTGTGATCGTGCGTGCGGTCTTTTTGGATGCCGGCGGGCAAGTGCCTCTGAACGAAGTGACTCAACACAACCGAAGGCTGCTGACCTTCCTTCGTGACGAAATGGGCCAAGTCTTGGAGGGTCCCTGGCTGAGCAGCCTGAAGCAGACCGTCAACCAGGCCCTGAAGCGCCTCACTTCGCAGGCACTAGCGATGCGAAGCAGTCGACAGGAGATACAGCCGTGTCGCAACATGTGACCGAACAGACACGTTCAGAATCCCGTGCTGGCCCCAGTGATTCTTGGTCCGCCGCGAAGCCTGCAACGCCGCGCCCTCCCGATCCGTACGTCTCGGTCGCGGATACACCCCGGGGGACGGGAGCCGCGCTTGCCCCGGGCACCCGCCTCGAGCGATACGTCATCAAGGACCAGGTGGGTGCCGGCAGCGTCGGGACCGTCTATCGCGCCTGGGATGAGCTGCGCGAGTGTGAGCTGGCGATCAAAGCCGTCGACGTTGGTCCGTTCAGCCCTCCGGAAGTAGCTGCGCAGTTGCGCCGTGAACAAACGATCTACAGCCGAATCGAAGATCAACGGCACGTCTTAAAGGTCCACGATCTGCACTTCATGCCACACGGCGGCACAAACCTACTGATCCTGTCGATGGAGTATGCGGATGGCGGGGATTTCCGGAAGTGGCTGCGTGTTCACCGTGATGACGTTCATGAGCGCCAGACACGCGGTATCACCCTGTTCAAGCAGGTGTGCTGTGGCGTGGCCGCCATCCACGATGCCCGCGTCGTGCATCTTGACCTCAAGCCGGAGAACTTCCTCTTCGTCGGCCAGACGTTGAAAGTGGCGGACTTCAGCCTGTCCGGATTCTTGCACGGCCTGACGGCGACGTTGCCTTCGGGAGGCACCCCGAGGCTCTGCAATGGCTGGCTTGGGACTCCGCTCTATATGAGCCCGGAGCACTTTCTGGCGCCGCATATCGAGGATTTGGACGAACGTGCCGATCTCTACAGCCTCGGTGTTATCCTGTACGAATTGTTGCATCCGAAGTGTCGTCCTCCGTTTGGGGGCAACTTCGCCCGGCTGCGCGAGATGCACACCAGCGCGCCGGTTCCTGCCCTCTCCGGGATCCCCGAGCCGCTAATCTCCGTCGTGAACCGGTGTCTCGCCAAGGACCCGTCCGACCGCTTTCAGTGCGTGGAGGAGCTGATTGAGAGCCTCGACGGAGGCCGTGAAGCGCCGACGGCCGTGCCCGCCCAACCAGTCGCGGCTAGCGCCGAGGCCGTCTGGGAGCGTGCGTGCGAATTCGTGGAGCACGGCCAACTGCGCGATGCAGAGCGTACATGCAGCCATCTGCTGGAGCTGGAGCCAGACCATGCACACGCACGGGAATTGCAGGCAGAGATCCAGCAGCGCTTCGAGGAGGCCAGTGCGCTATACGAAGCCATCGAACGCGACGCTGCCAACCATCCGCTGGAAGAGCTGACCGAGCTGTTGACCGAAGCATCCGAGCTTTACCCCAACCACCCGGCCGGCCGGTTGGTCCAAGTTCGCCTGACAATGAAAGCCCGGCAGTACCGCTCCGCCATGGAAGAAGGCCTCCGCCAGGTGGGGCGCGCGAAGTGGGACGTCGCCCTGTCCTGGTTCGAGCGCGCCACGCGGATCAACCCAGGAGGGCCTGACGCCGAGCGGTCGGTACAGATGGTTGGGGACATCATCGAGCACATTCGACGAGAGCGGCAGCGTATCGACCGCGCCGCGGAGGCAGGGCAGCGACAGGAGGCTCTTACGTTGGCCCGGGCGCTCGACGAGTACATCGGTCGGCTGCGCGATCGCCTCCGCGAACGCAGGGAGGAGGGGGCCGAATGAACCAACCGGTGGCTCCCAAGCTATCGAAGCGCCGTACTGCGACGCGGCCGTACGGGAACATCCCGCTGCTGTCGCTCCTTCGCCTCATTCGAGAAGAAGGAAGTAGGGATGCATTGGATGAGCTTCACACGCACAGATCGGTCTTCAGAATCGAGGGCGGTCCTCCCCAGCTTCTCTTTGAGTTTCTGGGCAACCTCCGAGACAGCCCCGCGCCGCGCCGATTAGCGCGGTTCCGTATGCCCATCCTGGAGCGGGCGTACGATCTGACCATCGACAAGTTCACGATTCTCCCCAATCCCGACGATCCGCTGAAACGAAATGGCCCGGACTGCCGCTTGTACTTCGGAGCCGTTGTCGACCGCGTTCTGGCCGAGCGCCAGGCCGGCGTGCGAATGGGGCTACTGGCCGAAGAAGCCACCGTCGCGAGGCTCCTGCAAGGGCAGGTGACGAGGCACTTCGGCTACTCGTGCCTGGAAGCCCGGCGCGAATCCGATGAGGCGCGATCGAGATACACCTGGTACGTCAACGGAGGCGCGATTCCACTGCGGTTCCCTCTTTCGATCAGCGGTTTGGATCGGCGGGCTTGGCTAGAGGACCATGTTCCCGATCCCGATCCGAGGCGAGCAAACGAGTCACAACGGGTTCAGGAGATAGTGGATCGCCTTCTCGGCGTTCCCGGGTCCATCCCGTTTGGATCCCTGGTGCGTGAGGTGGCTGACGAGCGTGCTCCCAATGCGGACCTGCAGTGGTTACTGGAGTATGAACTCACGACCGTTGGCCTGGGTGCTCTCGTGGCCGACGAGAAATGCCGGAATCTCCCGACCCTGCGCCCTGCGATCCGTGCGCTGGGCGACAAGAAACTGCGGCAACTGATTCTGCGCGTGTTTGAAGAACTGGGAGACGGGACGTTTCACGACACCGCATTGGCCAGGGACTTTGGGGTCAGCAAGGCCACGCTCAGTCGCTTTCTGGGCAATCGTTCAGCCGTTGGCTCCGATTCATCCATCGGCGACCTGTGGCGCAATACCGCGCAAGTGCTTGCTTCGACACCCGCATTCATTGAGGCAGCACAAGTTGCAGGCGTCTGGTCTCGCGTGGTTAGCTTGATCGACGGCCAGTCTCGGGAGGTCACGAGATGATCGACGGGCGCCATGCGATCAACTTGCTTGCCAAGGCCTTTGATGACGCTGATCCCCGTGCGGCATTGCGGACGGCGCTTGATCGGATTGCAGCGTGGGAGCGCAACTCTGACCGGGCACACGATCACTTTGCATTCGTTTCGTTTCTGATGGATGTGTTGGGCAACGCCAGGTCGCTGCCGGAAGGACCCAAGGCACGGCTCCTGTACGATGCGGCGGCGCTGTTCGTGGACCGTGCAGTCGACGGGACGGAATCCGATTCACCGTTTGGCGATGGCCGCCGCACGCGTTGGCGGACGCGTCCACTGCACGAGTGGCACGAGGCGTGGTCGGCAATGCGGGACATGTCCAGCCGGGAGGACGTTCGGGAGGCCCTCCTGCAGAGCGGAGGCCGGACTCTCGCAACACTCTCGCAGGACGATGAACTCAAATCCAAGGCCGTCCCCAACGTGACGCCGGGGGAATACCGACTCGTCCTGGAGACCGGCCTGGTGCTTTGGTGCGCCCACTTGGATAAGCGCGAACTGATTTGGTCGCATGCGTTCTCTGATCGTGCACTGCAACTTGCCGCGGCGACGCCCGGAGCAGTGACTCCAGCCTCGCTCGAAACAGCTGTATGCGATGGCTTGCTGAGAATCCGCGTCTTTCCTGGCGTCGAGGCGGGCACCATTGCGATTAGCTGGGTGGCAGATGGGAGCTGACGGCAATGCGAAAACCACCGGAAGCAATCGGAAAAGCCAAAGCGGTGCTCGTGTTCGGCCGCGGAGCGGGGGCACTCGCCGTCGTAACAACGGTCGTGGCACGGCTGGGGCAATCGCGATCTCGCCAACGCTTGGAGTTCAGCGGCTCCGTACGTTTCACTCGCGGTGTCGCCCGCCATATGAACCGCATTGTGCTAGCGACCGTCAACGAGATTCTGGTCCAATTGAGGCTTCAGCCGCGGAGCTTCGACATCGCGTTGGTTCCGATCGGTGCCATCGCTGCGGCCGGACTTCGTACGCGCGTGTCGGGCTCTTCCGCGGACACAGCCGCTTTTCTGGCGATGCTCTCGGCGGCGATTCGTCTCCCACTGCGCCAGGACGTGGCAACGACTGGCGCGATCGACTCTTGGGTCCAGGAGATTGGACCGGTCGAAGACCTTCCCGCGAAGTTCGCTGCCGCGGCAGCGGACCCAAGCATCCGCGAGTTCTTCTACCCCTTTTTGGATTCTGATCGGTCCTTGATGACGCTCTCGCCAGAGGCATTCAAGCGTGTGTCTGCGGCCATTGGAGAGGCCAAGCAGACTCTGCTCGCCTACGAGGTACTCGGTCTGCAGCCGTTGGTCGATGCAGCAACGACCCCACGCGCGCGCGTGTTGGCCGCCCTCAAATCTGGTTACTACGAAAGACCGATCGAGTCTGAGAACCACGGCGACAGTCCCGACAGTGTGGCCCGCTTCCTGTGCACCCAAGACCGGATGCGCTTTCGGGAGGTCCTTCGAGCACAAGCCGTGGCGGGTCGGACCCGTGAAACCAAGCAGCTACTAGCCGCCCTGGCTGCGTTCAGTATCGGGCGCGGGGTCTATCCCGAATCCCTGGGAAGCGACTTGCAGTCTCTGGTTGCCGGCGTACCAAGTCCGATTCGTCGTCGCCGGTCGTTTTACCCGCTGCTGCCCGAAGATGTGTGCGTGCACCTGGGCAAGCTGGCATCCGCAGAGGACGTCGACGATTACGAGGTCTTGCGGGTCGTAGCTATCGGTAAACCACAGCAGTCCCGCGTGGACGGGATGGATGTGCGGGGGGGCAGTGCGGCGGAGTCAGCCGACGTAGAACCCCTGGTACAGGCCGTTTTCGCAGAGATCAGCGCCGACAATCTCGCGCAGCGCATCGACCAGTCTATCGACGCCGCACGAGCCTCGTATTCGCTGGATCGTGTGACCTTCGACTCTGACGACGAAGTCGTCGATTGCGTCGCATCCTTTTATGTGCATCTGCTTTGCCGGGATGGAGGCAGCCTCACGGCGGCCCAGCTCGACGCGGCAAAGAGCGATTCAGAGTCGCTGCTTGAACGTACGTTCGTTAACGAAGACGGAGTCGCCGCTGCGTTTGCCGAAGCGCGCTATGGCACGCGCGGCGGCATGCGCTTCGTTCTTGACGCCGTGACAGAACGGCTCAAAGCGGAGGCGCAGTCGGAGCACGTCAGTGCCATCCTGAAAGACGCCCTCGATCCCCTGCATAGAGAGGCGAAGGTGGCGTTCATGGAAGCGCTCCTGCGCCGGGTTCGTCCTCAACTACCCGATGACCTTCAAGACGAGCCTCCGGAACGATTTGTCCGGAAGCTCGGCGCCCTAGCCAGCGCGTATGTACGCTCGCTGGACCGTTTTTCACAGATAGTCCGTAGCCTTTAGCCGAAAGGAGTTCAAGCCATGGTCGCTGCCCAGTCTGTCCTGGGCGCTCTGGAGGAGCGCCAGATTGCCCGAAGAATCGGAATTCCCCATGACGAAGCGCGCATGCGCTACCCGCTGGATCGTAACACGGTTCGTGACTTTGACGAGTTTTCAAGTGTCATGGGTGACTACTACAACCACCACTTCTCGAGCTGCATTTCCAACGGCGGAGCACTATCCCGAACGGAGGCGGTTGGGCGGGCTAAGGAGGCACTCGAGCACCATTATCGCCGGCGGAACGGCGATATAGTCTCGGCCTTCAACGATGCGCACGACGGCACGAACGGCGGCCTGCGGGTGATTCTGGACACGCTTGCTGAGTTGCTCAAGGCCGAAGCCGTGGAGCGGTATGTCCGTGACGTCTTCGACCGTCACGTGGCGCCCAACTCCTGGGAAGACAAGGTGGAGCTTATTCGGCAGTTCATCGAGCGGTGCGGTCCCGACCTCTCCACGTCGCTTGATGCCGATCATCCCGAGCGCTACGCGCGCGACTACACGGAGCTCATTCGCGCGTACGTCGATTCGTTGCGGCAAACGTCGGCGATGTTTCGTCGATTGTAGCCACAGCTGGCCTGTTTATTGGCCCCGCCCACCTCCGCATCGGGCGTTTTGGGGGCACCGCGATCGCTGGTGGCGAGGCGGTGCCCCGTTCTCGTCCCCTCTTCCCGTCACCAATCCTCGCCTCTGCTGAAACGACCCGCCGGATTCTGCCGCTAGCTCTTCGGAGCCATACTGGAGAATCCGATGTCGTTTGAACTTGCCGCAATCGCGAATCCCCGCCCTGGGATGATCGCCCTGCAAGTGAGGGAGTTGTTGCGCGCGGAAATCGTCAAAGGTTGCCAGCGCCAAATCGCCTCACAGCCCGTGCCGCTCGAGCCGCCGTTCAGGTTGCTAAGCCAAGACGCCTTCGGTCAACGCGAGGACGCAACGACCGCCGCACCGGGAGCCGGAAGTACGCCCTCGGACAGCTTCCTGCGATTGGATGTCTGGGTCTCCCCCGAGCAGAAGTGCGACTGGCTGCACTCTGAACTGTTCTTGAAGCAGCTGAAACGCGCCCGCGCGCCGATGGCCTTCGAGATTTCAGGTAACCACGACCATATCGACCTGCGACTGCTCTGCAGCCGGTCGGACGTGTCGGTCGTTCGCTCGGCTTTCTACGGCGTGTTTGAACGTTGCGAGCTGACGCCCGTTCGACAGGACGTGTTGCAGGCACTGCCGCGGCAGGCATGGGACGATCTGGTTTTTGAGGATTACGTCCCTCCACCCCCATACTCACATCTGTTCACGCGTCCCAGCGAGCTTCGCATTTCACCGTTCGGGACCATCGTCGGTGCGCTAGCTGGCATTCCTGCCCCGGCTATCGGTGTCTATCAGGTCGTTTTCCAACGTGTGGCCCCGGACCACGATTGGCACCACAACGTCGGACGTCTGATCAACTTTGAATTCAACTACGAGCTGATGACCGGCCAGCTGCCGACGCAGCGCTTCACTCAGCAGGTTCCGACCAGTGATCTCCACAGCATGGCGCGCGACACCGAAACGAAGGCGCACGCCGATAAACCGTTCTTTGTTGCCGCGCTGCGTATCGCGGTGATCGACGCGGGGCACAAGGCCACCGAGATGCTCGATGCCCTGTCCACATTCAGCAGTCTGATCCAGCACGGTGGCCGCCCACTGGATCAGCTCACCGAACGGGACTATCGACGCCGACTGCCTCCGGAAGCCCTTCGCAACATGTTCATTGACGGGTCGACCTACCGGCCCGGATTTCTGATGAACTCTTGGGAGCTGACGACGCTTGTCCACCTTCCCTCAGCCGAGATCACGGAGCACCGTCCCACGCCGATTCCCACGCTCGAGACGCTTCCCGCCGATAGTTCGCTTACGAGTGGTGCTCCCATCGGCATCTGCTCGTACGCCGATCAGCGTATCCGAACGTGTATACCGTACGATCTGCGACGACAGCACACACACCTGATCGGCGCAACCGGTACGGGCAAGTCGGTTACGCTGCTGAAGATGATCCTCCACGACGTTTTCCAAGGTCACGGCACCGCTGTCATCGATCCTCACGGCACGTTGATCCGCCAGCTTCTGGAGCTGATGCCTCCTGAGCACGCTGATCGCGTGGTTTACATCGACCCGGGCGACCGTGAATGGGTCCCAATCTGGAATCCGCTCCGCTGTACGTCTGGGCATCCGTTGGGGCGTGTTGCGGACGACATCATTGCCGCCTTCCGTGCCTTCTTCAGTGGCTACGGGCACCGGCTCGAACACCTGCTTCGGCAGGCCACCCTCGCCGCCCTGCACCTGCCGGACGGCAATTTGCTGGACGTCGCTCACTTGCTGCGAAAGGGCTCTCCGGAGAGCAGCGCCTTGCGCGAGCGGGTCAAACCGCTGCTTCAACATCGCCTGTCCCGCTCCTTCTGGGAGCACGACTTCGACCGCTACGGGAACGCTGACCTGTCGCCGCCACAGCACAAGCTCAGCAAGTTGCTAACTGTCGGCAACGAATCTCTGATGTTGTCGCAGTCGGACACTTCGTTCGACTTTAGCGAGATCATGGCGTCCGACAGGGTTCTGCTCGTCAACCTGGTCAATCTCGGGGGGGAATCGATGGAGGTGCTTGGCTGCTTCATGCTGACGCTGCTCTATCTGGCCGCGATTGCCCGGGGCGATGAGGATGAATCCGCCTACCGGCCGTTTCACATCTACTGCGACGAAGCGCATCGGTTCATCACAGATGCGATCGAGGATCTGATTACGCAGACTCGCAAGCGCAACGTGTCACTGACAATGGCTCATCAGTACATGAGCCAATTCAGCACCCGCAAAACCGATGCCATCTCAAGCGTCGGTTCTACCGTGATCTTCCGCGTAAACGCGACGGATGCTACGTACCTCAAGAAAGACCTTCAGGGTCGCGTCAGTCCCGACGATTTGATCGCTTTGCCCAACTATGAGGCCATTGCGCGAATGGGCACACAGATCGCGCGCGTGAGGACACAGCCTCCACCCCGCCCACAACCCGGGAACTGCCGCCAGCGGATCATCGAGCGCTCACACCAGCTCTACTACCGCCCGGTCGCGGAAGTCGAGCGTGCGGTTCGCGAGCGCTACGACCGGTGCTATGAGCCGTTGACACCGGGCAATATGGCGAACGCGAGGGAAAAGGCGGGGCGTGGGCATCGCGTCGATCAAGGCCTGGCAACGGTCGAGGTCAGTTTTGACTACGAAGAGCTGTGACATTCAGTCAATGGCGGCCAAACTGACGGTCGATCAACTGGTCGCCGATTTGAGCGAGCCGCATCTGATCAACTTGATCGATGAGCCGATTGACGCGGCTCTCACAACGTTCGAGTTCGAGCGAGACAAGCCACAGTCATTTGAGGATCTGCACGCCACTGTCGGCCTGCTGCTCCGCCACCTGCAAAATGACGCGGGAGTGCCGCCAACGTGCACGTCAGCGGTGGAGCCGGCTGATGAGGCCGCCATGTTTGTGCGGTCGGCGTACGGCGGGCGTGAGCCCGAGGCATCGCACGCAGCGCTCAGCGATGCCCTGGACGAAAACATCGGCATGCGCGAGGTGTTGGCTCGCGTAGCCGAATACATCAAATCGCAGCGCCGCGCAACGCACATACGGTCGGTCATCGCCCGGCGAGTGACGACACTGAACTGGCGTGGCAAACTCGCCGTCACAGCTGAGTTGCTGAGTCGCTGTCGCTTCCTACTTCGAGCACCTCCGCGCGGGCTTGATTATCATCCGGATGAAGCGATCGATCAGGTTCACAGGCTGGTCGAGAGTCTGCTCGCCGCCGAACGGGACAAGCAGCAAATGCTGTCCGGTTCATTCGCCTCCCTCAGCTGAAACCTCACCTCCTGTTCTGCCGCTTCCGTGAATAGAGGGACAGGATTGCCAGGCGGTCTAAGCCGGCACTTGTGCCGGCTTCCGCCCGTCCCTTTGCTGAACCGACAGCGGAGACAGCGTGGTGTGCACGACTCCACAAGCACGGACGATGACGCAGAAGATCGCGATCTTCCGCGCCTGCTTCACGGGGCTGCCGCGTGTATATGGCACACGTGATCCGCATTCTGGGAAGATTACGCAGGTCAAGGCGCCGGTGACCGACAACGTACTCGAGCAACATCTCACCGGACATTGGCACTACGGCGTGTATCTCCTGGTACGTGACCGCACGCGTGCGCTGGCGGTTGACTTCGACACACCTGATCTGTTCCCGGTCATTGAATTCGTCGATGCAGCGGCGCGGTACAACCTGCCAACGTATGTTGAGCGAAGCAAATCGAAGGGGCACCACGTCTGGGTGTTCTTCAATGAGCAAGGAGTTGAGGCATACAAGGCGCGACTCATTGCCCATCACGTGCTGGATGAAATCGGGCAGCAGAGCGTTGAGGTCTTTCCAAAACAGGATCGCATTGACGTCGACAACCAGTATGGCAACTTTATCTTCGCACCGCTCTTTGCGGATCTCGTTCCCGCGGGCCGCACCGTGTTCGCGGACCCCAAAGACCTCACGAAGCCGCATTCCGACCAGTGGGACTTGCTGGAACACGTTAATCGCGTGGACGAAGAGCTACTCGATGAGCTCATCGAGCTGAACGAAATCGAGACCGCTCCAACCAAAGCAGGGCACACGTCCTCGGCCAGCTCGCGTGCGGCCACCGCGACCTGTGGCCTTCCGCTGTGCATGCAGAAGATGCTCCAGGAAGGCGTGCAGGACAATCAGCGAACGAGTTGCTTTCGCCTCGCGGTCGCCCTGAAGCGAACCGGGATGCCTGTCGACATGACAGTTGCGGTGCTGCGGGCCTGGGCCTGCCGCAATAGACCGACCCGGGGAAAGCGCATCATCACGCCACTCGAAATCGAATCTCAGGCGCATTCCGCTTACAAGCCAAGGTATCGCAGCTTCGGATGCGAGGAAGCCGCGATGCAGGCCTACTGTCACCCCGATTGCCCGATTCGCTCGCGTGCGAACGGTCCACTGGGCGGACCAGCGAACTCACGCGGGCGTCCTTTTGAAGATTCAGCTACAAGGAGTACGACCATGTCTACGTTGCCCGCGAACCGGCCGGTGAAGGAGTTCAGAGCCCGCAATCTCAGCCTGGCCATTTGGCAAAACGAGGGCACGCGTGAGGGCCGACCGATCACGCTGCACAGCATCACGCTGAACAAACGCTATCAAGACCAGGACAGCGGCGATTGGAAGGACAGCAGTTCGTTCTTCCCGGACGACCTGCCGCGGCTACGCCTGCTGCTCGACAAGGCATACGAGCACCTCGTGCTGCGAGACGTGAGCCCGACAACAGACGGGGCCGGCGTCGCCGCGGAGCACGTGGCGGCAGGGTAGCGCGCAGGGACGTGCCGCCGGCTGCGTCTCATTGCGTTTGGATAGGAGGGGAAGCGAAGGCGCAGCCGGTCGGATTCTGCCAGAGCAGGGCGGCCGGAGCGGCATACGTCGCCTGGTGAGGACATGAGCGCACAGAGTTCAACAGCACGCTGCACCGATTGGCCGTCCCGGCCCGAGGTCGTGCGGCCACTCATGACGCCGATCGAGGCGGCGCAGTACCTCCGTCTCGACGAGACGGGGGCCCACACGCCCGAGTCGGCCCTGCGCACGTTGGACTACTGGCGCAACCGGGGGGAATTGAAGGCCACCAAGTACGCCCGCCGGATCTGGTACCGCAAGATCGAGCTCGATCGCTTCCTCGAGGTGAAGACCGAAGATTGAGGTTTTGCGCGCTCCGGGTCACGCGGATATACTGGCCGCCATGGTCAGTCGTCATTTGGTGGCCCATGGACCCGGGCAGGGTCCGGAGGCCCAATGATGGCGAACGAAAAGGTCGGTATATACCGAAACTACTATGGTCCAATTCCCAAAGATCGCTCTGGCAAACCGCTGCCGAGAAGCCAGTGGCCGAAGAAGCGAGCCCACAGCTGGGTCGTACGCTGGTACGGCTCGGACGGCCAGCGGTACAGCAAGAGCGTCGCAACCCGAAAGGAGGCTGACAGACTCGCAGAAGAGGTGCAAGCGGATGTTCGTGCAGGCAAGGGCGATCTCCCGCAGGAGATGACGTTGAAGGCGTTCGGCGAGATGTACATGAAGGTCCGTACCGGGCTCACGGAGCGCACGCAGGCGGAACACGAGCGTACGCTTAAGCTGCTGCGGCAGCGCCTCGGCGACACCCGGAAGGTCCACAAGATCACCCCGCTGGACGCCCGGCAGTTCATCAGCTGGTTTCGCAAGCGGATTGTGAAGGGCAAGCCGATCGCGCCGGCCACGGCCAACAAGGTGCTCCGCGAGTGTCGGCGCATCTTTCGGGAAGCGGTCGACTGCAACTTGATCCGGCACAATCCGTTTGACCGCATGAAGCAGGAACGCGTGAGCGATCCACCGTGGCACCATGTCACGCCGGAGGAGTATCAGCGGCTCATCGAGGCTGCACCATCGCTTCGCTGGCAGGGCATGATCGCGTTGGCTTACTGCTGCGGTCTGCGTGTGGGCGAGGTGCTGAACCTCACGTGGCGGGACATCGACTTTGCCGAAGGTCGACTCAGGGTCGTCGCCAAGCGTGGTGAGGCGGAAATGCTCGACTGGTCGCCGAAAGACAAGGACATGCGGATCCTGCCCGTGCCGGCGCCGGCGATCAACTTGCTGACGAAGCTGCAGCTGGATCCCTCGGCCGGTGGAGTGTACTTGTTCGTGATCGGCAAGGGGCCGAACGCCGGTCAGCGGATGGAGCGCAACAACGTCTGGCGCGACTTCAATGCGATCCGCCGCAAGGCGGGGCTGCCGAAGTGCAGCATGCATGATCTCCGCCGAAGCTTCTGCACGAACCTATCCCGGGCGATGCCGATGCACGTGGTGCAGGAGCTCGCCGGGCACAGCGACATTCGCACGACGCGGCGGTTTTACGTGCAGGTCGAGCCGGAGTTGATGCAGCGCGCCTGCCGGGCGTTGGAGACGGCGCTGGAGGAGGCGGCGGAGACTGAAAATGGGTCAGAGTGACCAACTAATGACCAACTCTGCAAGCTGGCATTCGTTTTTAGCCCTTCCAAGCAAAAAGGCCCAGGCGCATAAGCCCAAGCCCTTCAAGCACTTCCATTCAAAAGCGGGCGATGGGATTCGAACCCACGACGTCCAGCTTGGGAAGCTGGCATTCTACCACTGAATTACGCCCGCCTTTATGTAGCAAGGACTTACGAGCGTTGCCTTGCCAGTTTTTTCCCGCTTAATTTCCCTGTCGTTGACAGAGGAGCGGAGCCCGCGGGGCGGCTCCCCGAGAACCATCCTGAAGCATACCTGCCTCCACGCAGCGGTCAAGGCCCCAACCACCGATGATGAGCCTCCCAACGTCCCTTGGCTCATCAGAAGAACCGCCCAATATGCAACTTTTTTAGATGTTCCCGTTGACACCTATCCAACAATGTTGTATACTGCGTATACAACAAAGTTGGATACGGAGCCGCCCAGATGTCAGCAGTAGACCGATTTGAAGAGCTTGTAACTCAGCGTGACAGTCTCGGTGATGCGATGCGAAACGCCCGCCAGGAAGTCGGACTCACGGGCGAGCAACTCGCCCTTTGCCTTGGACTTCGAGACCACGGGACAGCGGGTACTTCAGGTACTTCGCAAGTTTACGCATGGGA
>Ga0180434_10002700_pt1 | contig 23260 bp, 18 predicted proteins | sample SS_ome_7_FD_132453 | JGI IMG/M metagenome (GOLD analysis project Ga0180434, IMG submission 132453) | Hypersaline lake sediment archaeal communities from the Salton Sea, California, USA - SS_1_D_2 metaG | ecosystem: Environmental > Aquatic > Non-marine Saline and Alkaline > Hypersaline >...
CCACCCAACACCCCATTCAATACCTGCAACCTTGCTTGCTCCCTCTGTGTCAATGTCAGTCCTCCCATGACTGACATTTTCCCTCAACCGTTGGCTACTGACACAATCGTATGACATCAACACAGCCGGCCTGCCCTTTTTGACCCGTGCCATGGTCTCTCTCCAAGGGCCAGGGCTGCGTTGGCTGTGTAGCGGCCAACCGGCAGGTCCGGCGGCAGCTTCAAGGGTAGGGCCAGCCGCTGGAGCGGCTGGCTCACTGCCCCTTTGACCAGCTGCATGGCCGCGGGTTCTGATGAGAGCTCTCCCGTCACAAGGAGAGGCGTGGCCGGCCCGAGCGGGCGTTCCGGGTGGCTGCTATTGTGGAAGCCTACCGTGGTGGACAGATCGCGGCCAAGCCGGGCGATACTGTCTTTGAGTGCCGCTCTCTCCCTGGGCACCATGGAGTGCATAATGGTCGGGACACCGCCTGCGACCACCACACCCTGCACTATCGTCCTGTCAACGGTATAGCGGTGTAACGATATGTCATATACCCCCGGCATCACAGGCAGGCGCGGTCAGGTGATGCAGAACACGCTCCTGAGCACCTCGGATACGGAGGTGATTCCTTCCCGCGCCTTCTTCATACCATCGCGCCTCATCGTCACCATTCCTTCACTAAGTGCCTGCGCTCTCACTGCGGCAGCACTTCCCCCGCTGAGAAGGGTATTTCTGATACCCGGTGTCATGACGAGAACCTCGAACAAAGCGGTCCTCCCCCGGTATCCCGTGTACACGCAGAGATTGCACTCGCTGGGCCCGTAAAGCACCGGAACGGCCTCTCCCATCTCCTCCTCGCAGGCGACATACTCTTGCCCCGACGGCTCCAGGACTGCTCGGCAGTGCGTGCAGAGACGGCGCACCATTCTCTGAGCGACTACCCCCACCAGGGTAGATCCAACCAGATATGGCTCAACCCCCAGGTCCATCAGACGGAAAAGCACGCCAACGGCATCGTTGGCATGGATTGACGAGAGCACAAGGTGTCCGGTCAGCGCCGCTTGAGCCGCGGTCATCGCCGTGTCCCGGTCTCGCACCTCGCCCACCAGTATGACATCGGGGTCATGCCGCAGAATGGCCCGCAGGCCAGTGGCAAAGGTGAGTCCTGCCTTCGGGTTGACCTGGGCCTGGCTGATGTCCTTGAAGTGGTACTCTACCGGGTCCTCTACCGTCATAATGTTGCGCTGGTTGCTGTCCAGCTCGGTGAGAGAGGCATACAGGGTGGTTGTTTTGCCCGAGCCAGTAGGTCCCCCCACCAAAACCATGCCGTAGGCGCTCTTCAGCATTTCCCGGAGCCTCTCCAGAGGGTCAGGCAGCAATCCCAGTTCGGGTAAGGCAAACAGGGCCAGTGACCTGTCTAGCAACCTCAGCGTCACTCTCTCACCGTACGTGGTCTCCATGGTGGAGGTGCGGACATCTACCTCCCTGTCACCCACCGCGAATGAAAACTGACCGTCCCGGGGACGCCTCTGCTCGGCTATGTTCATATCGGCCAGTATCTTGACCCGGGAGACCACTGGCACATGGACGTGCACCGGTAGGGAGGGCACATCGTGGAGAACGCCGTCGATACGGTACCGCACGCGCAGACCGTCCTTCTGCGGCTCAAGATGTATATCGGACGCCCGGTCACGTATTGCCTGCGTGAGTATCATGTCCAGGCTCTGAGCGATCGGCATCCTGGCGATCACTTCTGAGACAATGCCCGCATCTGCACCGTCCAGCAACCCGACCCTACCCGCCTGTTCCTCCGGCTGCGTCCTGGCCCGGTAGCTGAGGCCGATCGCCCGCTTAATATCAGACGGCAGGGCCAGGGTCACCTCCACCCGCATCTTCACTTGGGCCCTGAGATCCTCTATAGTCTGAACGTCTTCGGGGTCGGCCATAGCCACAACCAGCGCATCACCGACCACATCCACGGGAATCAGGGTATGCTCCCGATCCAGGGTCTCGGGGACCATCGCGAGAGCAGCGGGCTGGATTACGTGCCTTTTCAGGTCAATGAAGGGAACATTGAGGTGGATGCTCAGTACCGCTCCGAGGTCCTCCGGGCTCAGCAGCCCGCCGTTCAGCAGGACGTCCCTGAGCCTCCCCCCTGTCTGCCCCAGCGCTCCGCCGGCATACGGGCACGCTTCCTTGACAACGACTGACTCTTCGACCATCATTGACGGGAGAGTAAACTGCCATGGATAATCCATACCGGCTGCTTGGTGTTTCTCTGTGCGCGGCGGGAGCCATATTCGCGCCGGTATCCTACTTCGTCATCGGCTCGGTGGCCATGACCGCCCTGGGGATATCGGCGGTCATGCTCGGCTTCACCTGCATCGCTTTGGCCAGCGCCCGGGCGCCCGTCTCGTCCGAGGCCTGTGAGCTCATGCTGCAGACGGGGATGCAGAATACGGCCGCCCTGCTGGAGGAGCTGGAGCTTACCGGAAAGGCGGTCTACCTGCCGTCTACCATGGCAGACGGGCCGGGCAGAGCGCTCGTGCCGCTATCGGACGGCCAGGCGATTCTCCGCGTGCGCGGGAAGGTACCCGCCCGGCTGATAGTCAGGTACGGGCTCGGTCCGGAGGAAATGGCGGTCTCGGTTACCACGCCCGGCGCCATGACCATCCAGCTGCTTGACACCAGGCCGGGACCCACGCCGGCAGACATCGAGGCTGCCACTGGCTACATCCTGACCGGCGCCCTTGATATCGCTACCTCAGTGGGAGTACGGATGACGGACAGCACGGTGGAGGTGGAGGTAGACGGCCCGCGGCTTGGCTACGAAGATGCATGGTATTACCGCTGCCTGGGCAGCCCGATAGCCTCGATCGCCGCGGCGGTATCAAGCGAAGCACTGGGACACCCCGTCAGAATCAAGGAGGAGAGCCAAGACCGGGGCAGGAGCAGGATCACCCTGGAGGTCCTGGAGTGAGGATATACAACCGGTACATAGCATCACTCGCCATTACCGTGTGCCTGATATGCATAGTCCTGGCCGCTCTGGACCAGGACGACCTGGCTGTCTACTTCACCCTCAACGTTACCGCCTATCTGGTCATCACCTTGCTGTACGCCTATCTCAATCCGCGCACCCGGCGTTCCCTGAAGGCCCTGGGTATGACCTTCTTTGCCGGATTCCTGGTGGTGGTGGCACTGAAGGTGGCAGATATTCTCCAGGGTTGACCGGCCTGCCGTGTACCGGGCAAAGCCACGCGGCGAAGAGGTGTACCGGAATGCAGATGGAACACGGCTGTCGCTTACACCGCGATGACCGCGTGTCCCTTCCTGGCGAAGCTGTCCGCGGCAAAGGCGAGCGCCGCCGCGTCATGGTTGCGCTGCGAGATGAGCACCAGGCTTGACTGCCTGTCACCCCTGGTCAGGGCCTGGGTAAGTGCTGCCGTCGCCGGACTGCGCCGGGCAATACTGCTAAGATTCCGGTACTCCGATTCCAGCAGTCGCGCCAGTACCTCCGGCGCCCTGCCCCGGGCATGGCGGACACGACCGATATCAACCCGCAGCCTGGTTACGTCCGGCGAGCTCAGGTATCTCTCCGATCCGACAATGGTAACCATCCCCTCGCCGACTCTTACACACTCAGATATCAGGCGGCGGGGCTGAAGGTCTCCGGTAGTCAGCCTGACTGCATCCTGGTCATACGCAGCGAGCCTCGCGGGTATGTTCTCCCTCGCAAGCGAGACTGCCGTCATGATGAGCTTGTACGCCAGCACGTCAGCTTCCTCGGAACTTCCCACGGCAAGGTTGACCAGCAGGATGGCCGATTGACCGTGGATCTCGAAGAACTCCTTGCTTATCAGCTCCCCGTACTTGTAGGAGTGCTTCCAGTCAATACTCCTGAGGCTGTCTCCCGGCTGGTAAAGCTGGCTGCCATAGTACTCCACCCCCCTCCTGAGGCCATAGGCCGGTTTCAGCCCGCTGGTGTCCGAGACTAGCGGCATCGCTCCCGCCCGCATCTCCTCCAGGTACTTCCGGGCCAACCAGGCGGCGTATCTGGCCCTGGGGATCACGTAGAGGTTCAGCAGCTCAAGCTCAAACCCGGTCTGGACGAGGCCCCAGCGGTCGACCGCTCGTCCCTTCAGCTTGACCACCGACGGCCCCGAGAGGGGCGGCGACAGGGAAGTCCGCACTATCAGCCCCTTCTGCCGCAGGGACAGGATGAGCGGGCTCACCCTGAGCCAGTCGTAAGGAGACTCCAGAGTGAGCAGTCCCCCGCTCCTGCTCATATTCCTCAGCTCAGCATTGAGGCGCTCGTCTGCTCCCGCCACCATCCGCAGCCGTACCGGGGTCTCCTCCACCGGCTTCCCGGGGAGGCCGCGGGCCGCCTCCACTCCCAGAGCCACGAGGTAGACCAGCACCGCGCCGCCGGCGACCAGTAGCGAGAGGGCACCCACCAGCGCGGCAACGACAAGCGCCACTGCTGCCACCAGCGCCAGCGCCATGCCCAGCCTGGTTGGACCTCGTCCGTGGCTCGTATTCCAGTAGACTACCACCCTGGAGGTCTCCTCAAGGTCAGCCGTCACAAGGACAAGCACCGGAAGGGCCACCAGCAGTGAGAAGAACGGGCCGACCGCCTGTGCCAGAAGTACAGCGATAGTGAAGAAGAGGAAGTAGGTGGTGCACAGGCACACGACGGCGTTGACCGGCCAGCGCCACAAGAACAGGTACCACCCCAGTAAGAGCACGGGGATGAAGGACAGCATGGGAGATGAGACTACCGCTGCGGCTACCAGGCAGCCAATGACGTAGGCTCTCAGGACAACCGTGACGCTCCGGCTTCGAAGTCCGTTCATATCGGCAGCTTCGGCACGGCCACCCCTTCCAGGGCCCGCTCCAGTATGATTCCGGGCGTGATGTCATCCATCTCCGCCTCGACCTTCACCCTTATGCGATGCTGAAAGGCATTGCGAGCAAGGTGCTTCACGTCATCCGGTACCACGTAGTCGCGACCCTCCAGCAGAGCCAGAACCCGCGAGCACTTGTGAAGTGCAATACCACCCCTGATACTTGGCCCGGCCTGCACATCATGGTCCAGCCGCAAAAAGCTCATGATTGCGGTGGTGTAGTCCACGATCTCGGGAGAAACGTGGACCTTCCTGGCCACCTGCTGCAGCTCGCCGATTTCCTCCATAGTGGTCACGGGCCTGACATCAGGCTCGTCAATCCGGTCAATATCCAGGATTATTCTCTTTTCTTCCTCCCGGGAGGCGTACTCGCTGTTGACGGATAGCAGGAACCTGTCCACCTGCACATCCGTGAGCGGATAGGTGCCTTCTCCTCCCACCTTGACCTGGGTGGCGATCACCATGAAGGGTTTTGCCAGCGGGTACGTCCTCCCCTCGATAGTCACCTGTGATTCCTGCATAGCCTCAAGAAGGGCCGACTGAGTCCTGGGAGTAGTACGGCTGAGCTCGTCGGCAAGCACCACATTGGCAAAGACCGGCCCCTGTATGAAGCGCGACGTGCCGTCAGGAGAGTAGATGTAGAATCCGGTCACATCCGCGGGGAGCATGTCCGGGGTGAACTGTATCCTCTTGAAATCCCCACCGACCACTTCAGCAAACGCCCTGGCCAGCTTGGTCTTGGCGGTGCCCGGTAGCCCTTCCACCAGCACGTGCCCACCGGCGACCAGGGCAAGCATCAAGGCCTCCTTGGTCTCCTCTTTTCCGATTACAGCCTTGGACACCTCAGCCAGTATCCTCTGATAGAGATCGGCTACCCGGTTTACATCAGCCAACGGTCTCTCCCTTTCGCAGCATATTCCCGAGAACAATAGCGAACGCCAGCGCCAGAAGACCAAGCACAGGGTATGCCCCGGACATCACCTGCCGGGCATCCGCCAGTCTGGCCTTGGCCTTGTCCAGCGGAGCCCTGGGCAGATGTGAGGCATCCACCAGCAACCGCCCTTCTCCGCCTTCACATCTGGTCAGGTACTTGATGAAGTTGTAGTTGTCATCTCTACCAATCATGCTGTTGATCGCGATGCTGGGGTCGGATACCACCGCCACTCTTCCCTCTCCCACACCAATCTCAGCCGCCACCGGCAAGGGGCCTCCAGGCTCACCCTCATCGCGAAGCTCGTTGCCATCCGTGTCCAGGAAGCTGGAAGAGGAAGACCAGGCGAGCACGGTCTCCGTGTCCACGTCGCTCAGAACGGTGGCGTGGTTCAACATGAGGACATCAATCCGGTCACTACCCGACGTACCGGTAATGCGCGTGGCCCTGGGTAGCCACCGGTTCTTGTAGCAGAAGAGGGGATCCAGCAAGGGCTGGCCGCTGAACCGAATAGACAGACCGAGACTAGCCAGCACCGTGTTTCCATGCCCGAAGTCGTCCATCAGCAGTAAGGTTCCACCACGGTCGACAAAACGGTCCAGCGCTGCCAGCTCGGCGTCAGTGTACTCAGCGTAGGGGATGGCCATCAGCACGGTCTTCTCAGGCACGGCAGGAAGCTCGTCAAAAGACTCTATCACCTCCGCGCCGAGCTCCTGGTACAGCTCCCTTGCCCCGTTCCACGCGCTATTGGCCTCGGTGAAGTCCTGACCCGAAGGAACGCACCATATGCAGACCAGCGAGACCGCCAGCGTCAAAGCCGAGACGGCCAGCAGCGTGTTAGGTACCGTCACCCCTCAGTCCCTCTTGTATGCTCTGTGAAAGCTGCCTGCTCTTCTCCGCATCTTCCTCGGTAGCGCGCTGGCGGGAGTACAGCAGCCGCTCCACCATCCCGGTGAACTCCAGAAAGTATGCCGAAGCTGGGCCAAGTGTCCTGCCGGACTCGCGAGCGAACTCCCGCAGGGTCTGGTGAGAGCCCATGAAGAACCCGCTTACCCTCTCCACCAGCAGGACCACCAGGCGATACCAGCGAAACACCCTCTCCAGCGGGCTGCCGCCCTCTTCCGTGACCGCTGGCAGAACAGCAGGTGCCGGGCTCTCCTGCTCGCGATGCCGGGACACATCCAGTCTCTGCCCAGCGGCCACCCTCCGGGTCAAAGTCCTCCCCCTCAGCCACCGAGGCACGAGAACGATCAGCAGTCCCAGCAGTACGAGAGCCACGCCGCAGCTGACGACGTTGACCCTCACAATATCTCTGTGTACCACCAGCAGGCTGTGCCAGGGCTCCCGGGGCACAACCGCCACCGCAAGCTCCTGTGACCCCATGAGGTCCAGTCCCATCCCCAGCCCGATCCGCACGTCAAAGCTGCCATCCTCGGCGGCAGTCTGTGACACCTCTGAATCGCCAAACGTCACGCTAACCACCGGAGCCGCCAGCAGCCCGGCTTCTGATCGCACTCTGCCGCTCACCCTCAGCGAGCCGGGCGCCAGCACCGCCGTGGGCACGTCCAGCTCCAGCACAGGTGACAGCCTGGCCACATTCAGAGCAACGCGGGCGGCCACGGGCGAATAGCGGCCGGCCCCCGCAACCGACAGCGTGAGGGTGTGCTCGCCAACATCCGTCTCTGCTGGGACCTTGAAGCTGCAAGAGAACTGCTCCCCCACATTGAACTCACCCGCAGGAACGTCATCCACGTAGACCGCCAGCGCTCGCTCTTCCGGTGCAGGGTACTCGCCGTAATCGAACTTGCCTGTCACCCTGCTCTCCAGCCCGGGGTACGCTTCTTTTTCCACCTCGATTTCCAGCTCGGCGGGACAGTAAAGCACGTTCAGGTCTATCTCCCGACTCTGGCAGGATAAATACCGGCCGATGTCCTCCTCCCTGGGATAGTATATCGCCTGCACGCCCAGCAGGGGCCGGTAGTAAGGCGGGACCTGGAACTCCCCGTGGTAGTGCCCCTCCGTATCCGTGAAGACCGTCATCAACGGATCACCGCCGAGCAGAATCTCAACCTGGCGTCCGCCAACCGGGTCCCCCTCGGCAGTCAGTTGCCCTTCGAAACGGACGGTTTTGCCAACGAAGGCGCTGCCGGGTCGTAGCCTGACAGTCAGATTGGTCAGGACCAGGGACCCACCGGCAAGTGCTCCAGACAGGTCCACGGCATCCGCGAGCTCTTCCAGCGTTGCCCCCAGCATCTCCAGCGACGAGGAGAAGTCAACCCCCAATCCCGGGCCTTCGAGCAGGTGCGAGGCAACCGACTCCAGCAGAGACGAAGCCCTGCTGATATCCCACTCCTCCAGCACCCTGCTCAGCTCATCGGCCGAGAACGAGGGGCCGATGGCGATCCCGTGCTCCTCTAGTAAGCGGGCCACGGTCTCCTCCGGCAGGACCTCCAGCATGGTGCCGGTCAGCGCGATTGCGGCAGAGCGGAGCCTTTCACTGAGCTCCTCGGATATTGTCTGCACCACGCTGTCATAGGTCTGCCTCAGCTCGCTGCCGGCGGGCGCCCGGGGTACTCCCAGCACGTAGCCGGCGCTCTCGACGCTGGCGACAGCCCTATTCACTCCGTCCATGGTCCGCAGAAGCGTCCCGCACGTGTGCAGTCCCTGGCGGACCACCTCATCAGACCTGTGCTGCAGCATAAGCTCCTTCTGTCTTGCCAGGTCCTCCTCTATCCTCACCAGAAAGTGAACCACCTCCTTGCTTGCTGCGGCGAATGCGTCTATCGACTCCTTGGCACGGGTGGGGGCATTGACAAAAGGCGCCAGGCTCAGCCATGCGCTGACCTGTCCCGGCTCTCTGTCCAGCACCGAACGCAGTACCCCGGAGTAGTAGCGAAACAGAGAGGCGCCGCTGAACGTCTGCTCGGCCGTTTCGGGGTTACGATGCGGCTCGACCGCCAGCACGGGCGACGCTGTCATGCCGACAGCCACTAGGCCGGCAATCAGCAGAACCACGAGTTTCACCCACCACGCTTGCAAGCTCACCTGCCCCAGCACAGTGTCGCCCCCGGCAACCACCGCAAGAAAAGAGACCAGGCGAATGAAGGATGGGCCTGTCCCGGCTGCAGACCTCCAGCACCACCTTCTCCAGGCAGGCTCATGGACTCACCACACCACCCCGCGCACTCGGGTCTACGGGATGCCTTAGACGCCCTCCACCCATCCCCCACAGCCCGATTCTCCCCAACCGTGGAAGGACTCCCCCAAAGTTCCGGCCAGGGTCCGTGCCCTTGCCTTCCCCCAGCCGTGCAGGCACAAGCCCCGCGCTGGACGGAATCCGGGCACGCCGCCTTGCCAGGCATAACCACTAGCCCACATTCTAGCCGACGAAATGGGCAAAATCAACCGGTCAGGCTGGACGGCACACCCCGAAGGATGGTATCCTGGCCGTGTCTGGCATTACCGGAATACCAGCAGGAGGTTGCCGCACACATGAGTCCGGGCCGGGTAGCCCTGACTGTCTCAGCCTTACTGCTGGCTGCCTGTATCGGCACCGCCTGCTCGGTGGCACAGCAGGCATCCCCTGATCACCCCGACACCGACACCGGCGAAACCGAGGCGGGAGCAGAACCGGGGGCAGCAGCCATTGACCCGGTAATAGCCCAGTGGACGAGGGCCATCGAGCGCAATCCTGATTCCGCCGTAGCCTATAATGACCGCGGCTATGCCTACGAGGAAAGGGGCGACTACGAGCTGGCCATAGCCGACTACGACAAGGCACTGGAGCTGCAACCCGACTCCCCTGTGACCCTCAACAACCGTGGGCATGCCTACGCCAAGAGCGGGGAGTACAGACTGGCGATAGATGACTACACGAAAGCGCTTGAGCTGGACCCCAATCTGGCCATTGCCTACAGCAACCGTGCCTATGCCTACAACCAGCTTGGGGAGTACGAGCTCGCCATTGCCGACTACGCGAAGGCTACGGAACTGGACCCGGATCTGGCGGCGGCCTACAACAACACCGCCCACGCCTACAATCAGCAGGGCAAGTATGACCTGGCAATCCAGTTCTGCACCAAGGCGATCGAGCTCGAACCCGGCCTTGCCGCAGCATATGACAACCGCGCCTTCGCCCTCAACGAAAAGGGGATGTACGACGAGGCCATCGCCGATTCCACCAGGGCCATAGAGCTCCAGCCGGACCTGGCGATAGCCTACAACAACCGTGCCTTTGCCTACCTGAGCAAGAAGCAGTACGAGAGCGCCATCGCGGACTGCGCCCGGGCCATTCAGCACGACCCCAAACTGGTGGTCGCCTACAGTAACCGGGCCTGGGCCTACAAGCTACTGGGGAGAAAAGCACAGGCCATAGCCGACTTCCAGAAGATCATAGCCCTCGACAAGGATTCTCCTGCAGCGGCTACGGCAAAGTCACAGATCGAAGAGCTCTCGCAGTGACAAGCGCTTCCGGGGCTTCACTCCGGCACTCCCACCAGATCGCACACTCCGGCGACGCCTAACGCCAGCGCGCTCGCGTCTTCTGCCCAGGCCCTGGCCCGGACGCTACCCGCTGCCCTCTTCTCTTTCATCCCAGCCGGGCGTACGCCTGGCAAAGAACAGGTACTCATACCTGACCGAACCATCCAGAACGTAGTATGCCTGCGGCTCCGAAGAATCGGTCGGCGGCCGGCGCAGTATCGGCTTGAAGAAGGTGTCGCTGACACGGGCAAGGTCCTCCAACGAGCTGACCCGGATCACCTTGTCCTCTGCCCCCAGCACAGGAACCTCGTCTATGTCCACCATCACATCCTTGCGCTTCTTCTCCACCTTCCCGAGCTTCCGTGCCGGCATCGCCCTTTCGGCCAGTATGCGGCGCACGACGGAGACCCCGTACCAGCCTCCAATGAAGAGCAGCACAAGGCCAAACACACCCGCCACGGCAGTGGAATACAGCCTTCTGGTCAGTACCTCGGGGTGAGCGGTAACCACGGTCTCTGTCCTGGAGCCTTGCTTGGTCTGGACGAACTTCTCGCCCCACTGGACCGTCCCACCGGCCAGCTTGACATCCACGCTCTGGCTGAACATCTCATTGATCGACTCCCCGTCAACCTCAAAACTGATACCCGCATCGGCCTCTATAGTCAGCTTGGGTGCGAGCGCAGGCCCGTGCTCAGTCCGCGCTGCTTCGATCAACTCGGTTACTCTGTCCAGGTCCACTGGCAAGGCCACGGTGTACTCCTTCCCGTCCATCGTATCACTGATTGAGACCAGTGACGCCGACCACTTGGTTTCGGGGTCGTGCAGCAAGGCGGAGACGGAAACATCACCATCGAAGCCCACGGCCGGCTCTTCAGACTCGAACTTGTAGGAGAAGCCCACCTCAGCCCACTCCGCTGAGTCAATCGGCTGGCTCGAACCCGGTGGTACGGGCACCGGGGAGCGGGACGATTCTCTGGAGGTCATTGTCACCTGGCCGAAGAGGGTGTTAGGCAGAAGCTTTACCCGGTAGTCAAACCTGCCATGATGCCGGTAGGGTGTGGTGCCAGCCGCGCCAACCTCGGTAGTACTCTGGTCCCGCCCGAACTCCAGGGTATTCCCTTCCCACTGAGGCACCTCCAGGGTCTGAACGAGCTCCTCGTCCATCGGCTTGCCCTCGACGGTGGCGAAGGTACGCACCCGGGCCACCACGGTAAGTTTATGGGAAGCTCCCCGGAAACCGATCTCCTCCTCAACTGCCTGGATCAGCTCCTTGATATCTTCCAGGTTCAGGGGGAAGTCGACCACGAAAGCACCTGGATGCACGGCTTTCGGCACGAGCACCAGCTCCTTTCTCCAAAGGTCCGGAGTCTCCACCACCGCCACCACCTCCACCCTCACCTGCTCCACCGATTCCGCCGGGGAGAACTCGTAGGAGTACGACAGCCCGATGGAGTCAACCAGTTTCATGAAGATGGCCGAGCTTATCCTACCTTCCTTGGCCGACGGGGAGTGAGCCGTGCCGGGCGTGAGGTGAAGGACCGGGCTGAACTGTCCTTGCTGCAGGTAGCTGGCCCGAGTAACCCGTTCCGTAGTCTCCACCGGGGTTGAGAAAGCCTGGGAAGACACGAAGCCAAACCCACCCACGATGGCGACCACCAGCCCCACCAGCAGAGCTTTGACCCAGGGCGACTCAATCAGGGCGCGGAGTGAAAACCACATCCTGTGCTGCACCCTATCAGATCGCTTTCCTCTTGAGTGACTTCATGCGCTTCTTCATCCTCTCCCTTAGCACCTTCTCTCTCCGCTTGCGCGGGTTTCGCGCCGAAGCAATGTTCCTGACCTCTCCAAGGACTACCAGGACACCAGGGACTCCCATGAGCAGGGCCATGCCCAGAGGAGTGCCGCCGAACTCTCCGACCTCATCCAGAATATACCCGAGGCGCGGGATATGAAAATATATCTTACCCACCACGTTATCCGCGGGAGTGGTGTACTGGTCTTCCTCCTCATTGGCGTCACCTTTCGTCCGGAATGACACCGGGTCACCTTCGATAACCTCGATAACTCTATGGGCGACAATCACGTCCGAGTAGCCCGGGGGATTGTGAGCAATGACATCCCCCACCCGGAGAGTGGCAGGCTCCACCGGCATCATCATCACCATGCCACCTACCTCAAGGGCGGGAGTCATGCTGCCGCTCAGCACCATGATCCACTGCCCCCCGAAAGGAAACGGTAACAGGATAAAAAGTATCAGAAGCACATCGCTGAGACCGAAGAGCACGGCAGCGATTTTCCTGGTCATCTCACTGCCGATAAGCTTTCGCAGACGGCTACGGTGGGCTGGTCGCCGCTCCAGAATTGTCCGAAAATCGTTAATCATGGTCGGTACGCCGGCGCTCTACGTCCCCGGTCGGGAATCATGGTGCTCGTCTGGACTCCGCTTGGTGGTTGGCGCTCCACCTCCTGTGGTTCTGGCCCTGATCGCGGCAGCGACTCTCTTGAACTCTCCCATCAATAGCAGGAAGGAGGGCACGATCAGGCATACCGTGAAACCCAGGGGGGTCTTGACAAACTCGGCGAACCGACCGAATAGCGGAACATACAGGCAGACCGTACCCCTGACCGTCTCCGAGGGCACCCTGTATCCATCCTCCTCCGGGACTGCGTCTCCCTTGGTCTGAAACTCCAGGGAATCTCCTTCCGGGTATACCGACACCACGCGATGAGTAACCAGCAGCTCAGTTTGCACAGGATGATCATATGTGATCACGTCACCAACAACCACGGCTGCTGGGTCAACAGGCCGGATCACGACCATACCGCCGACCTTGTAGGTCGGGGTCATGCTCCCTGTCAGAACAGCATCGAACCTCCAGTCGAACCACCGTGAAGCGACGAACACGAATATGAAGGCAACCACAACCACTGAGAGGAGCAGGTAGCTCAGCCACCTGAGCACCCCTCTCCCGGTCGTTCGTCCGGTACCCCTCGCCATCAGGATAGGTAACCTGCCCACAACATTATGTTCTGCTACACTCATGCTATATTTCATTCGGCAGCCTGTCAAGGTCAGAAGCCCCTCAGCAAGCCGCTCGCACACGAAGTGGGTACCTCAGGCTCGCGGCAGTGGCCCATCGGTCCCAAGCAATGGCCTAATCGGCTCCCCATAGTAAGCCACACAGAGATTACGAGACTACCCCGTACATGGCACAGTGAACCTGAGAGGTGCCTGGGAGTGCCTGAACGTCCAAAAGGCAGAGGTCCTGTTCGGATTGCGTTGCATCAGATGCCAGTTGTCATTCCGCGTCTGCCTGAGGTGTGCCCACAATGACTCAGACACAAAACCAAAGGCAAATATTGCCAATATGGGGAATCGTTGCCCAGGTTGACAGAATGTGATAGACTTCTTACGCTCAAACCCCAGGCTACGGGAGGCTTCGATTCGCCGAGACTCCTTCTCCAGTTGCCGCCACTACCACGACTATCGAAAAAGGAAGCGGGATCACAGGATTTACAGAACCTAGCACGAAATTTCACCGGAACTTTACCTAGTTTACCCTCTTCTTAACCTGGTTAGGCTATAATGGGCAAGTTGAACGCGTACTCAGAGAGGGTTCAGGACTACAGACGGACGGAAGCCGGAGCTATGACTGGGCAGCAGCATATGTCGGCTGCATTCCGCGAAAGTGCCTTCCCGCGAGTGATGAGGTTAGCCACTCACCCCGCTGATTCGCGTCTGAAGGGTTGTGAATGAAAGTACTCGTTGTGCAGGAAAGCGCAGAGATCATTGATCCACTTTCGGCGGTCTTCAAGCTCCGCTGGCCGGCATGCTCGATTGTCGCGACTACTGACGGGGCAAAGGCAGTTGAGTTGGCCGAGTCCGAGAGCCCCGATGTCGTCATCCTCGGGATCGATTTGCCCGACATCGACGGGTTTGAGGTGCTCCGGCATATACGCCAGTTCTCCGAGGTGCCGACCGTGATCCTCACTCCCAGGAGCGAGGAGATGGATATCATCAGAGGACTCGAGACAGGGGCCGACGACTACGTTGTCCAGCCCTTCAGCTCACTGGAGTTCCTCGCCCGGGTCAGAGCAGCCATGCGGCGCAGTGGCTGGGACGGACTGGAGGAGAACACGCCCCCTGTGGTTACAGGTGACCTGACGGTAAACCTGCAGTCAAGGGAGGTCACGCTCAGAGGAGAGTCGGTGCATCTCACCGCCACCGAGTACCAGATCCTCTACTACCTGGTACGCAGCCAGGGCAGGTGGCTCGACCACGGCTCCCTTGAGCAGTGGATCTGGGGACAACGCGGTGCGGTTGACTCCTCCGTCATCCGCAGATACATTCACCAGTTGCGGCGTAAGCTGGACGATGTGCCTCCACGCATTATCGTCAATCAGCCCGGTAAGGGATACCGCTTCAACCTCGTCCGCAAAAAGGAGCCCGCCCTCTAGGAGCACCGCGTATCTGGCCCGTGCTCCTCACACATTCTTCTGGTACTATCTCAGACCCTGTGTCATCAGCTTGATCGGCCGTGCCGGACCGGGGAGGGCTGGCCTGCACCCCTGCCGCCCATTCACTCCAGGTACCGGGCCTCAACCGCTTTCGGCCTGGGTAAGACGGCACCTCAGCACGCGAGCGACAAGGAACAGGAGCATGACCACCAGCAGAAAGACAGCCACGCTGGAGGCGCCGTGCAGAACGCCGAGGGTGGTCTCCTCTCCCCAGGTTCGTGCAGCGTACACGAGGAAGGTGATCCTCACCACGTTAGCCACCAGGGCAGCAGGAAGAGCCAGCAGAACAAGGAACGTCCTTCTCAGATACGGGCCTTTCAGCAGATAGGCAAACAACACCGCAAAGGCCAGCAGTGAGACGAGCGTCTGCATACCGCTGCACGGGGCACCCACCAAGAACACCGTTCCGGCAAGCTGAATCTCACACCCGGTCCTCACCACAGGTACGCCCAGCGTCTGGAGCAGCCATGCTGACCAGCCAGCAGAAACAGATTGAAGGGGCACAGCCGCCAGGTCTCCAAGCGGCAGGGGTATCATGAGGAACAGGAATAGAAGAGGAAACAGCATTGCTCGCGTAGCCCCCACTCCCCTGAACTGAAGGAGCAGACCCGCAAGCACAGGCACCACCGAAGATGCCCACAGCCACTGAATACGGTAGACGAATCCGGCCACGTATACCGCCAGTCCCAACGCAAGCACGGCGGCTCCGGCGGCGGCAGGGCGGCCTTTCAAGAGCTCTTTTCTCCGCAACCACGCGATCACGGCGGATACGATCAGCACCAGGAAGCCGTGGCTGTAGTAGGGGCTCTCCAGCCAGACACGAACGAGGTACACGAGCACCGGCCCGTATAGCACGGCCAGCAGAACCGCTATCGTTACCGGCACTGCCAGTTCTCTGCCCTTCAGCCTGGGGGGCCACTTCCACATCAAGGTTCTTCCTCACATCGGCTTGCGGGCTGCTGCCCTGCAACCGACTGCCCTTCAGCTCCCGGCATAGCTCAGCCCTTCCGCCACCACTCCCAGAGACGAAACGCTCTTCGGAAACTCTCGCGGAGGCAGGGGCATTCCTTGCGCGGCAGTGCCGTCTTTCTGCCATCGGCCGTTCTCATCAGTCCTGTCCTCCTTGCCCTCGCTGCAATGCACCCCCGGGGGAGCCAGGCCGGACGGGCAATGCATGCTGACCCCATACTTGGGGCCGCGGGGAGAGCTCACTCCGGCTGTTCGGACTGGGCCGCCTCCTGTCCCTTCAGGGCTGGCCACCAGTACCGGGCACACAGTATGCCCCAGATCAGTATCGGAACCGCGTCAATCCCCACCGACCCCACCAGCACGATCACCGGGCGCAGGGCACGTGTCCGGATGCCCATGGTGAGCACACCGACAACGTGCAGCCCGAACGTCAGAGCAGCGGCAGCGGCTACATAGGCCAGGCGACGCCTGACGCCCAACCCCGGCGTGGCAAGCACCAGAATCAGCACCAGAAACAGCCCCGCCTGGAAGGCCAGGCTGGCTATTGTTATCGGTGTCGACTGCTCCGCAGACTGGACCACTATGGAGTTGCCGACCGCTCTCATGGTAATACCGGACGGTGCCAGCGCGTTGCCTGCGCCCGCCAGCAAGTCCGTGTAGCCGGGAGCCAGGAAGAACCAGGCAGGCGCCAGTACCAGGATCATTACCAGCACCAGCACCACAAAGGCAAGCAACCTACGTTGGGCGAACATTCACCACCTTGCCCACCCAGAACAGCCACACTGCGATCACCGCCAGGATCATGACTGACTGCCACACCACGAAGTGGGCCGTATCGAAGAAGTCCGGGAAGCTCACCCCGATGTAGAACAGGCTGACGGTCCGCACCAGGTTGAGGAGAAACAGCAGTGGCAGACCGAGAACCAGGCACAGCGCCTTCTGCCGGATGGATGAGGGGTACGCCACCACCCCGCTCAGCAGGATCACCATCGGGACCACGGCAGTGCACTCGGGGGCTATCCTCATGGAGAACTCCGGTGAGAAGACCAGGGTTCCTGCGACCTCCACCTCCCCGCCCAGGACCGCCAGCACCCGGCCGGTCAGCCCGGCTACGAACTCGAGCAGTCCTTCCAGTGCCCTCATGTTCACCAGGCTGGGATACCAGACTGACCACACGCCCAGTATGCCCCCGGCAATCAGGCAGAACCGCACCGCCTTCCAGTTGCGCCTGGTCCAGGCGGCCACGCGCACCGGTATGCCCCTGACGCCTTCACTCATGCTCACCCCGACCCGGTCTTGCTCTCGTTTGTGGACCAAAATGGCACCAAGAAGGGACCAACCGGGTACCTATCTGTTGACCTTCGGAACCACATTCGTGACCTTCTGGGTCTATGCTGTTACCGGAATACTTCCCGGGAGGCTTGACGGACAGCAACGTGACTTCCGCTACCACTGCCCATTATACCACCAGCATTCCGCACCAATCATGGAGCCAGACGCCTAGCCAGCCGGGCCGGTTGCCCGGCTGTAATCATACTACTCCCAGCAGGCGCGATTCACTTCTGCGGCAGGCCAGCGCCACCCGGAGCCCAAACGCCTCCGGGTCGACCGCTGATGCCGTGGGAACTAACGCGGACCGCGTTCCCCTGCGTAGCCGAAGTCCCGAACCCGGCAGCACCGCAGTCACCGCCTTTGCAGCACTCAACCTGGACATCACGAGCATCTAGCTCTGCGTACGAGTAAACGAAAACTGGAGAGTCAAATGAGACTGAAAGCACAGAAGAAACACCTGATGGTGGCGGCTGCCGTCCTGGCCGCCATGATGGCGAATCTGGTCGCTGCCGTGCCGGTGGCAGCGGAAACCATAAACCACGTGATCTGCGTTCCCTGGCAGGGGAACCCTCTGAAGTACCACACCACTATCAGCGGCCAGCAGGTCTACCTGAAGGGCGTGATAAAGACAGCCAGTACCGGCACCATATGGTACAAGTGGGTCTACGGTGACGGAGGGGAATCCGCCGTAGCTAGCCTGAGCGGTAAGACCAAGTACAACGTGGAAGCTCTCCACACCTACACCGGCGGAGTGGGGACACCCTTCACCGCCCAGCTGGTGGTGGATGGAGTTGACGGCTCGATGGCCAACGCCGTCTCGGACAGCTACTTGGTGAAGATCGAGGCTGACAGCCTGGACTCGCGCATAAACATCGCCATCGACAACGGCCTGTGGTACCTTTACAAGTCCGCAGTAACGAGTACCGCTTACCACACGCTGGACGGTTCACCGTTCATCGTGTGGACCTACCACCCTTACTACGCTTCTCCCACTGCCTCGGCGGTGCATGCTTTCGAGATCAACGGGCACAAGGAGACCGGCGACCCCAACCAGGACCCGTACGCAGAGTACGTGGAATGGGGGCTGAACTGGCTGTTCAACGGCTACTACAGCAGTACCAGCTACCCCATGCTCAAGAGCCTTACCGTCTCAACCCAGCTCGGCGGTGACCCGGATACCAACGGCAACGGTATCGGTATTGAGACCCGTGACTACGGCTACCGGCCCATCTACCAGGGCGGCATGGTGATGGACGCCATCATAGCCTCGGGCACGCCCGACGCGGATTGCGGTCGGGATTTCGACGGCGATGGCACCACTGACACCTACCGGGAAGTAGTCCAAGACATGTGCGATATGTACGCCCACGGCCAGTATGACGGTTCTTCCGGCTCGTACGGCATACTCGGCGGCTGGCGCTATAACTGGAACCAGTGGCCAGACAACTCCGCCTGCCAGTGGGCAGCCATCGGCATGATGCCCGCCCAGGAGGCGCCCTGGAACTGCACCGTTCCCCAGTGGGTCAAGGACTACAACGACAACTGGCTTCACTACAGTCATAGCTCCTGGACTTCAGGGGGTGTGGAGTACGGAGGCTTCGGTTACACCGGTGCCGGCTGGGGTGATGCCCTCACTCCCTCCGGCATGGTACAGCTTGCTTTCGACGGTACGACCACCTCTGATCCCAGGTGGGTGCGCACTGAGCGCTGGTTTGCCGACAACTGGAAGGATGTCGGCCGGGACTGGCTGGACAGGAACAATGTGTATGCGTACTATGCTTTCGCCAAGGCCATGCGCCTGGCGCAGCCGAACCCGGTGGTGACCTTCTCCTCCAACAACTTTGACTGGTACCGTGGTGACGGCGTCACTATGGGCCTGGCGGAGAAGATAAGCAACCAGCTTGTTGCCCACAGCAACTGGAACTACTACGGCACCAACCTGGGAACAGCCTGGTCCGTCATTATTCTCAAGCCGGTCCTCTTCGCCGAGGCCCCGGTGGCCTGCTTTGACGCTGATCCCAACCCCAGCTACCCGGATGCCGCCATCCAGTTCAACCCATCCTGCTCCGGCCACTCCGAGCCCGGAAAGGACATCAGCAACCTCGTACTGTACGAATGGGACTGGGACTACGATGGCGTCTATGACGAGTCAAACACGGCCCCGTCCGTGGTCACGCATTCGTTCTCCTGCGCCTCTATACCCTGTGTATACCCGGTTACGCTGAGAGTAACCGATGACAGCACCCCGGCGCGCACCGCCACCTACGTGATGAATATCCACATCACCAACCCGCCGCATCCACCGGTGGCAAACGCCAATGGCCCATACATGCTCTCCCTGTGCCCTGACGATACCCTCACGCTCGACGGCTCAGCTTCCTACGATCCTGACGAAGGCCAGCACGAGGCCGGCTGTCCCACCTGCCCCGATGACACCATCACCGCCTGGGACTGGGACCTCGGCGGCGCTCCCTGGGATTACACCGACGCTTCGGGGGAGACTGTCAGCAACGCAGAGTCCTTCTTCACAACCGCGGGGAGCTACAACGTGGGGCTGCGCGTGACGGACAACACCGCGGCAGCATACCCGGGAAGCGGCCAGCCTAATCTCACCGACGAGGACTTCTCCGTGGTTGAGGTCTACGACGGCTGCATCTGCTCCATTGATACCGAGGTGGGGTGCCGCTACGTGACCCTCTCCTGGGACGATATTGGTGCTGACATCTACTATATCTACGAGAGCACCCAGGGCCCGAACACCGGCTTCAGTGAGATATCGAGTACCACCGAAACCAGCAAGACAGTAGGGCAGTTCGTCATGGGACAGACTACCTGGTACCGCATCAAGGCAGTCACCGGCACCAGCCAGTGCCTGTCCGGCCCGGCTGAGGTATACGCCGACCCTGAGCTGTGCAATCCCACCGCGGACCCCAATGGCCCCTACGAGGGTTGCGCGGGCGTATCTCTGACTCTGGATGGCTCCGCCTCCACCGCACAGGTAGGAGAAATTGTAGCCTGGGACTGGGACCTTGACAATGACGGCCAGTATGACGATGCCTTCGGCGAGACGGTCGAGCACACGTGGGACACCGCCGGTGGCCCCTACACCATCGGACTCAAGGTAACCTCTTCGGATTCACTCACCCTGTACGACACCGCCGAGACCACGGTCACCATCACCGAGAACAGCCCGCCAGTTGCGGATGCCAACGGTCCGTACTCCGTTGACGAGAATGATTCCGTCACCCTTGACGCGAGCGCCTCGTCCAATCCGGACGATGGCTGCGGCGATTCAATCATCGACTATCGCTGGGACCTGGACAATGACGGGGAGTACGACGACGCCTCCGGAATGACGGTTGAGCTAACACCGGCGCTGCGCACCGCGATGGGCATGACCAGCACGGGTGTGCCCTACCCCATTGGCCTGCTTGTCGAGGACTCCCTCGGCGAAACCGGCACTGACTCCACCACCGTCACCATCACTTCCGGTGGAACCCCTCCCCCCGTCCCCGCCATGACCGGCTGGGGAGTCGCGGCCGCGGTCATGGCAGTACTCGCCCTGGGGATAGTTGCCCTGCGCAGGAAGAACGCCCTGGTCAAGAGCTTGCCCCGCGGGTGACTCACCGTAATGTAGAGACATGACATGAGAGGAAACGGAAGGAGATAGGTAACTAGACCCGCCAAAAACGGAAAGAGCACTGGGCAGAGCCCCAGGCTCAGAGAAATCAAGACGGCCACCACCAGGCCTCTTGGTGGTGGCCGTCTTCTTGCGCGCCACAGGGAGGTGCTATCTGACGAGCCCCGCAGAAGGTGGCAAGAAACCCCTCTGCTGGCCAGGCCCGTCATGCCCTCAGGAGTTGCTCCAGGAGCACGCCGACATCATTGGTCGGGAGCCGGCACGCGTGATTGAAACACACGTAGGCGGTGGCAACCCCCCCGATACCGGTGCAGGCAGCCGTAAAGGGAGCAATCCTCTCGATGCCCGCCGTCTCCTCCCCGGCGGGACGGAAGACTACCACCTTGTTGGGGACGAAGACAGACTGGGCTGCGCGCAGCATGTGTGCGGTGTCGGCTGCCCCGCCTTCGCCGGCCACCACCACCTCCAGGACCGGCCCCAGGGCAAAGTCCAGACCCGCCAGAAGCTGGGTGTAGGCAGACGGTAGCTGTCTGACCCTCTCCGAAAACACCCGCCCGATAGCAGCCGCCTTGTGTGCCAGGCCCTGGTTGCCGGTGATGTGCGCCAGGCGCAGCAGATTCAGCATCGCCACCGAGTTTCCCGATGGAATTGCCCCGTCGTAGACCTCCTTCTGCCTGACCAGCAGCTCCTCGCCGTCGTCGGCCGTCAGGAAGAAGCCACCCCCCACCTCGTCCCAGAAGTGGGCCAGCAGCTGCTCGTTCATCTCCAGGGCAACCTCCAGGTGCCGGACATCGAAGGTCGCCTCGTACAGGTCGAGCAACCCCTGGACCAGGAAGGCGTAGTCGTCAAGCTGTGCGTCGATCCCGGCCTCGCCGTCACAGTACCGGTGAAGCAGCCGCCCGTCGTCCCTGCGTACGTGGTCAAGGATGAAGTCAACTGCCTTGCCTGCGGCAGCGGCATATCCTGGCTCGCCAAAGGCCCGGGCAGCCTTCGCCAGCGCCGAGACCATCAGACCGTTCCAGTCGACAAGCACCTTGGTATCCCTGGCAGGACGCTCACGGCCAGACCTCCGAGCCAGTAGCCTGACCCGGACAGACCGCATCCGCTCCAGCAGCTCTTCCTCGGTCATACCCAGCCCGCCAGCCACCTCGTGCACGGGAACGGCCAGGTGGAGGATGTTGCGACCGCCTCCTCCGGGGTAGTTGCCACTGTCACGAATGCCGAACACGGCCTCGGCCACGCGCGCATCCTGCGCGGGCAGCGCCTCGCGTATCTCGGCCCTGGTCCAGGTGTAGAACCTGCCCTCCTCGCCTTCGCTGTCGGCGTCCTCAGCCGAGTAGAACCCTCCCTCCGGTGCGGTCATGTCCCGTAGGACGTACTCCAGGGTCTCCCTCGCAATCGCGGAGTACTCTTCCTTTCCGGTGGCCTGGAATGCCTCGGCACACGCCATGACCAGCAGAGCCTGGTCGTAGAGCATCTTCTCGAAGTGGGGCACAAGCCATTGCCGGTCGGTGGAGTACCGGTGGAAACCGTATCCCAGGTGGTCATAGATACCACCCCGGCGCATATTTCGCAGGGTAGTCTGCACCATCGCCAGTGCGTGGTCGCTGCCGGTGCGCTTCCAGTAGCGCAGAAGGAACAGCAGGTTGTGGGGAGTGGGAAACTTGGGCGCATTCCCGAAGCCACCATGCTCCTCGTCGAACCGCTCACGGAGCTGGCGGTAGGCCAGGTGCAGCACCGCCTCCCCCAACTCTCCCCCACCAGTAGCCACGCTGGAGCTGCGCAGCGCCGCAGTTGCCCTGCGGGCGGAATCCAGCAGTCTGTCGCGTTGCCCGTCCCACAGCTCCCCGACGCGCGGGACCAGCTGCATCATGCCTGTCTGCCCGAAGCGAGACTCCCGCGGGACATAGGTAGCGGCGAAGAACGGCTCCTTGTCCGGCGTCATTATGATTGTCAGCGGCCAGCCGCCGGTGCCGTTCATCATCTGGCAGACGGCCATGTACACGGAATCGACATCCGGCCTCTCCTCGCGGTCAACCTTTATGGAGACGAAGGTCTCGTTCATGAGCCGGGCTATCTCGGCATCCTCGAAGGACTCCCTCTCCATCACGTGGCACCAGTGGCAGGTGGAGTAGCCGATGGACAGGAAGACCGGGCGGTCGTCTGCCTTTGCCCTGACGAAAGCTTCTTCACCCCAGGGGTACCAGTCCACCGGGTTCCGGGCGTGCTGGAGCAGGTACGGGCTCTTCTCCAAACTGAGTCTGTTCCGATGCTCACCCATCACTCCGTACTCACCTCCTCACCCTCTACCGGACACGTCAGGCCGATATCCTCCTCAAGCACGGGGAGGACTCTGGCACCGACGTCCAGCAGTCTCTCACCGGCTGCCGCCGACAGGCCAAACAAGGGCAGCTGTTGTTTCAACCTGACCAGCGTGCCGTGTCCGCCGATGTACCCGTTGACGCGGGCGGCTGCCGTGGAATCCACCAGATCCCTCATGTC
>Ga0180434_10002701_pt1 | contig 23250 bp, 10 predicted proteins | sample SS_ome_7_FD_132453 | JGI IMG/M metagenome (GOLD analysis project Ga0180434, IMG submission 132453) | Hypersaline lake sediment archaeal communities from the Salton Sea, California, USA - SS_1_D_2 metaG | ecosystem: Environmental > Aquatic > Non-marine Saline and Alkaline > Hypersaline >...
TAAGCTGGTGGCATTTGGAGGTGTTCTTGAGTCTGATGAGGTGGAAGGAAAGGGTCATACGGTCAAAGATATGAGGCAGAGGAGGGTGCGTACGAAGGTCAGGGGTCTCAAAACACATTTTTGGAAGAGAGAGCGGTTCAAAAAGCGCCGAAGCTCATGACATAAGCCAAAGGAGAGGTTCTGAAATTTCAAACAAGCAAGGGGATTGCAAGGGGTCGTTTTAAGCGAACAATGGTCGTTGATGTCGATAGGAAGTGATGCAATACCAAGCAACGTGCCTCCTTCTAAGTAGGTGTTTCAGGAGTATTTAGATTTTGCATGTGCTTAGTTTTTCTGTTGCCCCATTCCATAATCTGATCTCGGTATTTGTTGAAGTTTCCGATTAGTTGAGATGCTCGGGAAGGAAAGAGGATACAGGAGAGTCCTGTGAGTTGGGAATTGAATCCCTCGACAGCTCCTCCTCCTTTAAGAATGTTTTGGAACCGGGGAGATTTGGCGAGTTTTTTAAATCCATTTTTAATTTTAGCTGAGGTTTTGTCTGCATTGGTTTTAGGTTCTTCTGGGTTGGCTTTCGAGACGCGTCCAGCGAGGGAGCTTGCAGGAGGGGCAGGAGGGGCGTCTGGTGCTCCTGTGCCTTCTACGCTGGTGGGTCCACTTACATTCTGTGGGAAATCTGTTATGTTCACATTGCCAATAAGTGCATGACCTGCAGGGCTCTTTCCACCCAAATTGACGTCCTTTCCGAGACGTAGCACAGCAGTGTTGGTTCTGGAGGCTGTCTCTTCGGGGTCAGCTTTTTTAGATGTTGTCCCATCCTTACCGGCTGATATAGGGGGGGCAGCTTCTTTAGATGTTGTCCCATATTCAGCCATCACTGCATACATATCCTTACCGGCTGATGTAAGGGGGGGAGAACTAGCCTGTGCTGCTTGCATTCTCTCAAACCCTGGTAGGACTCCAGAGTCATCAGAATGGGAAGACTCAACTTCGCTTTCAGGTTGGCTCATGATGTCGTCTGCGTGAGCTTCTTCTTGGATGTCTTTTTTTAGAGCGAGATCCTTTGAACTTATTTTCATATTTGGGTCACCTTCAAGTGTTACCCATCCTTTATTATCGATTGTGCCAATCGTTTTAGGTTCTTGATTAGGATCGTGAATCTCTACCACTTTGTCGCCTACGTTGAGAGGCTCACCCTTCCTAGAGAGGATGGGTTTTAACGTGGATGCAGGTACGCTTGTTTCTTGATCTTTTGTATCCTTAATCGTTGCTGTATCTCCTGTGACTCGTTCCAGCGTTCCTGCGTGATTTTTTTCATCAGTCGTTCCAATGACGGTTTGTCCAACTGTAAAGGTGGTGGAGTTCTCTTGAGCTTCAAATTCAGTTCCACCAACATCAAAGGTTCCCGGTTTTCCGTCGACGGGTGTCCCTTCTTGCCATTGACCTTCTGTGTCCTGGAAGACTTGAGCTGGGGTGGCAGGTGCTTCTGCGGCTTGGGCGTCCTCAGAACCGCCTCCGGCTAACCCGTAAATGTCGGAAATGTCACGTGATTCTGGAATACCACCTAGATTTTCCATAATTAGCTCCCGTTAAACTTAAACACAATTTAATTATATAAAAAATATTATTATTAATAAATAATTAATTTTAATTAAACATTTCTTAATAATTATATTTTGTTTTTATATTTACATGAACTGATCTGTGTTTAAGCGAATTGGGGGCTAACGGGTGAAAAAACCGCTCTAGAGGCGTTTATTTTATTTGAGGTGCAGATTTTGGTTTAGGCTGGGATATTGAGCTTTTTTTTTTGAGGGAGAAGTTAGTTGTGGATAAGCTGGTGGCATTTGGAGGCGTTCTTGAGTCTGACAAGGCGGAAGGAAAGGGTCATATGGTCAAAGATATGAGGCAGAGGCTGGTCGTTGATGTTGATAGGAAGTGATGCAATACCAAGCAGCACGCCTTCTTCTCAGTATGTGTTTGAGGAGTATCTTGATTTTACATGGGCTTAGCTTTTCTGTTGCCCCATTCGATAATCTGATCTCGGTATTTGTTGAAGTTTTCGATTAGTTGAGACGCTCGGGAAGGAAAGAGGATACAGGAGAGTCCTGTGAGTTGGGAATTGAATCCCTCGACAGCTCTTCCTCCTTTAAGAATGTTTTGGAACCGGGGAGATTTGGCGAGTTTTTTAAATCCATTTTTAATTTTAGCTGAGGTTTTGTCTGCATTGGTTTTAGGGTCGTCTGGGTTGGCTTTCGAGACGCGTCCAGCGAGGGAGCTTGCCGGCTGGATGTCTTTATTGGGGATACCCTTGACCTCTTGACCGTCGGCTCTGGTGACGGTGCTTGTTCCGTCTTCACCGATTTTTTTGAGTGTGCAGGGTCGTCCGTATACGAGGCAATTGCCTCCCTCAGCTACCACACTGTCAGTAGGGATGTATTCCCCAATTGAGAGGGTAGCATCTTCAGGTAGCGGTTTGTCTTTGCCTCTGCTTATTTCCCTGAGTGCTCTTTCTTGTTCTGTCATGGGTCTTTCGTCGCCCTGGATAAAGACACCCGCTTTGTTGCCGATCAGGGCGGGACCTTTGATGGTTCCCACTTGTCCTCCTGAGTGGAGGGCTCTCGTTTCAGGTTGTGGGACATCATTGGGAAAGCCAGGTGTGGTGCAGCGGGGTTTTTTTTCTAGTTGATCTGCTGAGACGTGTACTGTTCTGCCGTTTGCTATTGTTACATAGGCACCCTCACTAGTAATAGAAGCCACTTGGCAGGGAGTCATTGTCTTGTTTGGGCCTTTAAGCCAAACAGCGTCACCCTTGCGTATGAGGGAGTCCTCTTTTCTTTCGTACTTTTTGCCTTTTTTTCCTCCAATAGGGTCTAGGGAGGCTTTTCCTTTTTTGACGTCTTTCACAAGGCCAGGGGAGTTACGGCCTTTGAACTTCATGATGACAGCTTCTCCTAATTGTAAGGGGCCTTTTCGTATCGGTGGTCTTTCTTTGGTTAAGATGGTGTTGCTTTCGAAAATTCCACCACCACGCCCCTCTTGAATTTTTACATTTCCATCAGGTGAAGTTCCGATGACGACCCCGCTGACTTCCTTTCCTTCGCTGTCCAAGGCGGTGACTTGGTCACCTTGTCTTAGTTGACGAGGGTTAATGTATTCTGCAGGGGCCCCTGGAGCTCCTGCTTGGGCTGGGGGTCTTTCTGGTGCTATAGCACCTGCTGCACCATCGGCAGCTCGGTGTGTGGATTGTGTTAATTCGCTCGTCATCACTTTTCTTCTTGCTAAGGTGACATCGCTGATATTGACCTCTGTGGCTGCACCAGTTGTTTCCTCTGCAAGAATAAGCTTATCTCCTTCCACATTCATCAAGTTCCCACTGAACGAATATGTATTACCGTCTATGGTTATTGTTCCGGAGATCATATCTCCTTTTTTCAGACTCGAGGCATCAATAGGGTTGTTTGGGGATCCTCTTTGTTCTAAGAAGGTAAAGACACCTGTCAGGTCTCTTCTGCCAGTTTTCCACTCTCCCCCTATTCCTTGAGGTTGAACACCTTCAGCTCCTGCTTGGGCAGCTGGCCCACTTGAGGTGAGATCTATATGCCCAGGGACGGGGACTTGTCGCTGTGCGTTGATGACTTTTGTATTTGCACTTTCTGTCCAAATTCTCTGAGTAGTACCAACTTTCATTCCTCCATTTTCATCTATTTTTATGAAGGTCACTTCCTGACCATCTGCGAGAGTGATGAGATCGCCTTCTTTAAGGGCGCTTTTATCGATAGGGTTGTCAACAGAGCCTTCTAGCTCAAAGTCCACAGTGCTGTAGCCGCCGCTTGTGCCAGTACGGATCCATTCAGGTCCTGGAGCGGGGGTTCCTAGAGTAGAGGTGGGTATTTGTTTTGTCGCTTCCAAGATGGTGTCTACCTTGACTCCATGAGGATACTCATTGCTGGTGAGGTAGATATCACCCGTTGCGCTATCAGGCATTAAATTCCCTTTGACCTCTTTTGATTCGCCATCTACGGTAACTTTAGCGGTAATCCAATCTCCTTTTTTCAAATATTTAGCATCGATGGGATTGTCTTCTGAGCCTGTTTTTGTGAATTTTGTCCAAGAGGCAGTGTCATCAGTTCCCACTCTTTCCCATCCCTCTCCGATTCCTTCAGGTTGAGCGCTCCCAGCTACAGCACCTGCTTGGGTATCTTCTGCAAAGGGGGCAAGGCGAGTTTCTTTTAAAGATTCATATGGGGATTCATAAAAGGGGTCATACTCCACGTCTACTTCTGGGCGCTGAGCGTATCCGGTCTCCACTGTCTCATCTCCTAATTTTTTGCCGGGCCCCTTTGGACTCCCTCCTAGGAACTCTGTTAAATCGACATAGTGACCGCTATCTACAGAACTCATTCCATCCCAACTGGAATTTGCTTCGAGATCTCTCGCAACATTGCCGGTTGTAGTCGCAGTCTCCTCGAGTTCTGGCGGAGCTTCCTCTTGGAATGGAGAGACATCTGATGAATGTACTTTCATATTTGGGTCATCTTCAAATGTCACCCATCCTTGTTGATCGATTGTGCGAATCGTTTTAGGTTCTTGATTACGATCGTGAATCTCTACCACTTTATCCCCTATGGCGAGAACCTTTCCGTCTTTAATTAGAATAGGTTTTAACGTGGATGCAGGTACGCTTGTTTCTTGACCATTTGTATCCTTAATCGTTGCTGTATCTCCTGTGACTCGTTCCAGCGTTCCTGCGTGATTTTTTTCATCTGCAGTCGTTCCACTGACGGTTTGGCCAACTTTAAAGGTGGTGGAGCCTTCTTTAGCTGCAAATTCAGTTTCACCAACTTCAAAGGTTCCTGGTTTTCCGTCGACGGGTTTCCCTTGGCGCCAGTTACCGTCTGCGCCCTGGAAGACTTGAAGGGGGGTGGTAGGTGCTTTTGCGGTTGGGGCGTCGTCAGAACTTCCGGCAGCGCCTGCTAGCCCATAAATGTCCGCATCTCTTGGTAGTTCAGGTCCTTGAATTCCCATAATTAGCTCCTAACTAAACTTAAACACACTTTTAATTATAAAAAAAATATTACTATTAATAAATAATTATTTTTAATTAAACATATCTTAATATTATTTTATATATTGTTATGAACTACGTTCTGTTTATGCGAAAAGGAGTCCAGTAGATGAAAAAACAGCTCTAGAGGCGTTCTTTTTGAGTTGAGGTGCAGCTTTTGGTTTAGGCTGGGGTATTGAGCTCTTCCTTTGGGGGAGGGGGATGATTTCTGAGTACTCTTTTTGCCTTAATTTTGAATATAGATAAATAATTACTCAGGTTATGTTATATCGTAATTTAAAATAATTACTATGATATAATTATTGTATGCCTATTAGTGGAATGCCAGATAATATTTCGCCATCGGATCTGGGGGTTCATTCTCTGAGGCCTAAAGAGCCCCCTTCAGCCCCTCCTGGGGAGGGTGCGGCTGCGGCGAAAACCAGTCAAGTTGCTCAAGGAGCGGGACTTACTCGCATATCTGGTGTTGAAGCGGAAGTTCAGCGTGTACCGATCCCAATGAATAGAGATACAGGAGGAGAGTCATTGGCTCCTTCACCTGAGATGATGGCACGAAGTGTGGCTGATGTGGTCGATTACACATCACTTCCCAAGCCAAGTCGTGAGATAATCGAGTACACATCACTTCCCGAGCCAAGTCGTGAGATAATCGATTACAAATCACTTCCCGAGCCAAGTGGTGAGAAAGTCGATTACACATCACTTCCCGAGCCAAGTCGTGAGATAATCGATTACAAATCACTTCCCGAGCCAAATCTTGAAGGAACGCCAACAGAGGTTGGTGGTAGTCGTGTCTCTGATGACACTTCTGTTTCAGATGAAGATTGGTTGCTTCCAACTGATGATGATGTGTATGGCGTGATGGCTCTTGGAGATGAGAAGGCCTCCGAGTCGGAAGGGAGTTCTACCGGCCAGGTAAAGAAGGGCACCTTTGAAGAAAGACTTGCTGCGGCCAAGGCGAAAAGGGAAGCTGAAAAACCGGAAGTTCTCGGTAGAGATCAGGCTGGTGAGTATGGCGCGATGCCTCTTGGAGATGAGAAGGCCTCCGAGTCGGAGGGGAGTTCTACCGGCCAGGTAAAGAAGGGAACCTTTGAAGAAAGACTTGCTGCGGCCAAGGCAAAGAGGGAAGCTGAAAAATCAGAAGTTCTCGGTAGAGCTCAGGCTGGTGGGCAGGATGCGGAAACCTCCATTGGACAAGGGGAGATTTCAGAATCAAGTCAACAATATCAGCCAATTCCGAATGTAGATGATGATTACGTGTACGAACCACTTCCGGATCTAAGTTCTGAAGGAGTATCCACATCTAGGGCTGAAAGTTCCCCCTCTGGCACCGTAGGTGAAGGTAGAATGGCGAGCGAATCTGCAGTGAGGTCAAGAGAGATACGTGCACCCTCACAGACTAAAATGTCTTCGGGGCTCGACCATTTAGAAGGAAAGCAATTGGTTGTCGATGAGCGGGTGGCATCTGGAGGGGTTCTTGAGTCTGACAAGGCGGATGGAAAGGATCATGCGGTCAAAGATATGACACCTGCGGTGAAGCAGAGTGGAGTCCGTAGGAAGGTCAGGGGTCTTTCGAAACGTATTTTTGGAAAAAAGAGAGCGGCTCAAAAAGCACCGAAACCTTTGACAGAACGCAAAGTCGAGGTTCTGAAATTCCAAACAGGCAAGGAGCTTGCAAGGGGGAGTTTTAAGCGAACGATGGTCGTTGATGTGGATCGAGCAGGAAGCGATGCAATAGCAAGCAGCACGCCTCCTTCTAAGTATGTGCTTCAGGAGTATCTTGTTGCAGAGGAAGAGATGACTGCTGTTGATCTTGAAGAGAAGAGGAATGAAGAGGCTGCGAACAAAGCGATCTATGAGCAGCATCAAAAAGATCCTAGCTCGGTTTCAAACCTGGCCTTTGGAAAACCGATTGAATTCACCAGCTCTGATGGAACGAAGAGAACGGCTTATATTGCTGAACGCGCTGATAAAGGGTCGGTAACGAGTACGGGTACTGGAAAGATGAAGGAGATTCCCAGAGAGCAGAGGGGTAGCTACTCTGTCCAGATGGCAAGGGGAGTGGCGCAGTTGCATGCTTTAGGTAAAGTACATGGGGATGTAAAGCCCGACAACTTTCTTGTGAGCAGTGGTGAGGATGGAGATATTGTGAAGCTCACAGACTATGGAAAAACCTGCGATCCAGGAACCTCCATGATAGGCGAAGGCGATAATAAAAAACAGCTTCCGCTTCGCTACTACGACCCCCATGCTATCATAGGAAATCCAGAGCTCACTCAACAGAACGATGTGTATAGCTTAGGGTTGAATATCTATATGGCCTATACTGGAACTGAGATGGAAGAGATGACAGCTGCTTTTGATGCGCAACATACGCAAGACGGAAATCCGGCTGAGGGATTCATGAAAGCACGAGCCAACGAAAATGTTTTCACATCACACCCGAAAGACCAGCTTGCAATGGAAAAGCGGGAACAAAGAACCCTTAATTATCAAAAAATTAAGACCATTGAAGCACTTATGGATGAGTTTAAAGCGGGGATGGAATCCGGTCAAATAGATGTCGAGGATATAAGAGATGAGTACAATCAGCTAGCGAAACGAAGAGAGGGGCTGATTGAAGAAAGTATAAGTTTGCATAAAGAAGCCGTCCAACTTCATCGACAAGCCATTTCAGAAAATTTTAGTGCTTATATTGATTTGAATAAAATCGATAATGACAAAGTGCGGGCAGTGGTGAGAGACATTCTTCACAATCCTCCTGGAACGAGGCCAACAGCAGCGGAAGTTGCAGAGAGGTTGGATCGGGCTCTTTCTGGGTCTTGATCTATTGTACGATACAGCCAGCTTTTTTCTTCGTCTTTTCGACTGTAGCGGTTTCTTCGACAGCAGGTTCTTGCATGTGGAAAACGGGGATCGTCTCAAATCTGCAATCATAAGGACGCCCGTAAGATTCCCTTAATTCTTCTGAGTAGAAAGAGGCTGGCAGAAGTGTTACATGGCGTTCAGGGATCTCTTGAGAGAAGAGGTGTGAGACGAGGGCTGCAACCCGGTCTGTCGTGGTGGAGTCTACAGACTGTCTTAGGTTATGGAACTGAGTTTTCATTGCTTCTGTGTCTTGAAGCACCAGAAACACACGTCGGCTCTGGCCATCCTTTAGGACGATTTCGCACTCGACACACTCTCTGTCTCCAGGGAGAATACCGAGGTCGTTCTTTGCGTCCCAGTCAATGAAATTCTTAACATGTGTGTGATTGATTGTCATATGCCCTCATCATAGCTCTAATGGTTCTTATTTGTCTCCAATCATTTTAACTCATCTATATTAATTTTTAATAAATAATAAGTAATGTTTATTCAAATATTAACTATGATATAATTATTATATGCCTGATATTAATACAGCTGGAGGATTTCGCTCTTTAGTGAGGCAAAATACTCGTATTCAAGAGGATGCGAAAAACTCTTGGAAAGAGGGTGTGGTGCCTCAGCAGGATGCTGCTAAGACGACGATGGTCCTAGCTCAAAATCTGGGAATCGCAGGCTCAAATCCTGTAAAGATGGAACAAGCATTACCTCAGGTCAAGGTTCCTACGGGCGAAAGCACACACGAGCCTGACTATGCTTCGTTTGAGGAGATGATGGAGCAGTCTTTACAAGATGTGTCGATCGCGAATGATCTCATGGAAGGAGAGTATGCTGCAGTTGATACCAATCCAGTTCCGACTGAGGAGGGGGAGTATGCTGCTGTCCCAGGATCTGAAAGCGGACAGGCTGATGAGTCGATCGTGAACGCTCTCATGGAAGGGGAGTATGCTCCTGTTCCAGGGTCTGATAGCGGGTACGCTGATGCCTCTGGGGTGGGGGATCCATCGACGGAGTCTAAGAATCTACAAGAGAGTGATACTGCTCCTCCAAAACTTGCAAGTGGGAGTGCTGCTAGTGGATATGTGGATCTGACGATCAATCCATTTGAGGAGTCATCAGACGGGTATGTACACGGAGAAGATCTATCGAAAGGAGTCTCACTTAAGGGTGAATATGTGGACCTGACGACCAGTCCTTTTGAGGGGGAGCCGGGTGTATCAGCAGGTGCTGATGATGATGGAGAAGATGTTGATGAGCTCATTGAACTGATTAAGAATGGGGATTCTTCTGAGACTTCATCTTCTATTAGCTATCTAGACGGTAGGCGGTTGGTAGTTGGTGATGAAGTTACAGTGGGCACCGGATTAGTTCAAGATGAAACAGCTTCTGAGGGCATAGAGAGGAGTAGTGGAAAGCTTGCCCGTTTGAGAAATCTGACGAGTCGAGTGAGGCAGCAGGGTATTAAAGAGACCATCAAAAGCATCGCTGGACGTGTGTTAGGAAAGAAATCGGATGTCAAGCCTCTTTCAGAAAGGAAGATCGAAGTCCTCAAGTTCTCTAAGGGAGACGAGATTGCGAGAGGAAATTATAAGACGACGGTTGCTCTTAAGGTCGATCAAGCAGCGAGTCAGATTATAGGAGAGACGAGTGCTCCTTCCCAGTATGTCTTGCAGGAGTACCACAAATCTGAAAGTGAGATGCAACCCCGTGATCTCGAAGAAAAGAAGAACGAAGAGGAAGCAAACCTATCCATCTATGCGCAGCATCAAAAAGATCCCGCTTCCGTCTCTCATCTTGCTTTTGGAAAACCGATTGAATTTAAGAGTGTAGATGGAACGACACGGACGGCCTATATTGCAGAGCGTGCGGATAAAGGAGCGCTCAGTGAAAAAGGCAAGGATAAGATGAAACAAATTCCTCCTGAACAAAGAGGATCCTATGCATTGCAGATGGCGAGAGGGGTCGCGCAGTTTCATGCACTTGGAAAGGTTCACGGCGATGTGAAGCCGGATAACTTTCTTGTTGCGAGTGGAGAAAAAGGCGATGTAGTCAAGCTCACAGATTATGGAAAAGCCTGTGATCCAGGTACGAAGGTAAGTCACTGCCCGGTGCAGTACTACGACCCTCATACATTTGCAAGTAGTAATGTCGTTGCCACTCAAGAGAACGACGTTTACAGCTTAGGGATGAATCTCTACATGGTTTGCACAGGAACAGATATGGAGGATATCAGAAAAGCTTATCATGAAGAGCATGGATCGATGACAGGGGGGATGGCGAAAGCGCGTGACATCACCAACGGTACTCTTGATCATCCCAAGGAGGAGTATGCCAAAGGTCTCAATACACAACGCAGAGAAATGCGTGGAGAATTGCTAGAAATCAACAGTGAGATAGATGAGATAGAAGAGAAGCTTGCTTCAGGTGAAGTCAATAATAAGGATCAGTTAAACGAAAAACTCGATCAGCTAAAAGCTAAAAAGCAAGAGCTTCAAAAAGAGACGGATCAGCTTCGAGAAAAAGCCGCTCTTTATCATAAACAAGCTGTTTCTGAATCATTCACGGCTTTCATGGATTTAGAAAAGATTGAAAATCCTCAAGTGAGAGAGGTTGTACGAGATATTTTACACAATCCTCCGGAGAAGCGTCCGACTGCAGCTCAAGTAGAGCAGCGCTTGCAGGTGGCACTCAGCCGATTTTGATGGGAGGTTCAAGATGCATATTGAAGCCTTAGGAGAAAGTCCGCATTTTGACAAGGCTACTGGCGCCTTTCTGTGTAAAGGATGTGTCCGCTCCAAAGGAGATAGATGGATATGATGATCTACCTGTTTTAGAGCGTCGATTAGATTTGATCGCAAAAGAAGTTGTTGAAGCGAAGTCTGAAGAAAGAAAACATGCAGTCCCCACTCCTCTGGGTATTTTAGAGGATAGTGTGGTCGACTTTAGTTGGAGGTTGATATGTATATTATCAGTTATGTAGCTGGGGTGATCAGAGGTCAATTCAGCAAAGGGTCCATCACTAGGCGGACGCTTTCTAGAATCCAAAACATGGTGAATAGGGTGTTTCATACAATGACCTTTAACCTATTTAGGTCTAAAGGGACTCTGTCGGAAAAGCCAGATGGTAGCGAAAGAACATTTCAACATCCTCCAGGAGTGAAAATTCCCGGTATTCCGGAAGAGATTGGCTCTGCAGGGCCAAAACCAACTAAAGTTGCTAAACCTCCTCAAACTCATCGTGTAAAAGCAGTGCCTAAAACTTCTGAGATCCATGGAACCACTCCTTCAGAGATTTATGGCGAAATTGGTGGTCCATCAAATTATTCCCTGGGGAGACTTATCGCCGGTGATCTTACCTATCCAACACCCAGGGGGCCTGCTTTTTGTCGTGATGACCTCCATAGCTTAAAGAAATATCATCCAGAAGTGTGGGCCATGCTTCCCCCTGACTTGCAAAGGAACCTTGAGGCCAACCAGGAAGGGAGGTCGATGTTCTCCGATATTTGTTCGAACTCGAAAACCCAAGTCCAAGTGACAAGTGGCGCATTCGTTCATGCTAACGAGTATGTTGGAGAACAAAAATATGTGATGGCGCAATACCCTATGGATCATGAGGCGTACTGGGAGCATGTTTTTGATGAGATGTCGGGTGACAATCATTGCGTTTTGGTCAACCTAGCTGCAGAAGGGGATATTCTCGGAACGAGTGAGCGTGGCTATATTGATAGATGTGGGAACGCGTCAGTACAGGGAGGTCCGTCTCGATTTGGACGAGCAAGAGGTTTAGATAGACAGGGTAGACCATTTATTTATGCTTTAGAGACTAAGGAACAAAATTACTTTTGGCCAAGAGTAGAGAAACAAACTCGGATTTATGGTTCCTATACCGTTGAAAACATTGGCAAGAGGTTAGTGAAAGAAGAAGGGGGGCATTATTACGAAGTGGTAGATCTCAAACTGACCGACGCAAAAGGGAATGAGAGAACCCTTAAGATGATTGACTGCCCTTCATGGAAAGATTTTAGTGGTACAGACGATGCTATGGTGATGGATCTTCTTCGCGAGGTTCACAGCGAAATAGAAGCTCATAAAGCTCATAAAGCTCATAAAGCTCAAAAAGCTCAAAAAGCTCAACACACGACGATCAAGGTGAATTGTCAAGCGGGTGTGGGACGGACTGGGGAATTTGTCGCGCTTTTAGATCAAGGCTTGAAAATGAAAAAGGCGGTGCGTGAAGGGAAAAGTGAACTCGATTTTTCTGCGCATGATCCTCGTGCGGTTGCTTACCAGGTCAGAGAAATGCGCTTTGCTCGAGGGAGCAGTGGTGTTGTTCAAACTCCTGAGCAATTTAAGCAGCTCTGCCGTCTGGTAAAGGGAATGTTTGAAGATTACTCGAAGGGGATTGACCCCTTAGCGAAAGTTGAAGAAAAGAAGGGTTCAGCTCCTGCTTCAACACTTTCTCCAGTAGAAAAAGCCACACCACTATCAGCCGAACAAGCTTTTGATGCCTTCAAAAAGCTTTCAAGCGAGTTCCACGAGCCAAAGTATGACAAACTTCTTATGGAAGATAGCGTTCCCATCGGCTCGTGGTACCTTCGGAGAGACGGTGATGCGTTGACCTATGTTTGCAAAGAGCTCGATATCAACGGACGTGTGAATATCAGGGAGAAGAGAATTCAACGGAGCGATCCTGATTTACCTAAAACGGTTGGAGAATTGAGGGAGAAATTCGATCCTGAAAAACAAGTGAGCGATGAGAAAATTCGTTCGCTTTGGAGAAGTTACAGTGCTCTTTCACCAAAAGAGAAAACATTGAAGGAATTTGCTAACTTCATTGCGACAAAAGAGATCTCCACTAGCGATAAGGGGTTGCCTTCGGTCAAGCCTGGGATAAGCAGGACGATCATTCTCCCAGACGAAGATTGTCATTATGATTACCAAGTGATCACGATTTCTAGAGGAGCACGGTCAACAGGAGATACTTACTCTTATGGATACGTGACCGTAGGGAGCAATGGCAAAATAACATACAGTACAACCGGTGCGCGTAATCGATCCTTTGATACCTTTGAAGCTTTTCAACGAGCTCTAGATGTTAAACAGCCTTTGTCTACAAAGGAGTTTGAGAGGCTCAATACCCACAACCAGTTTGCTCACGCTTGGGGTCTGAGTGGATTTGTCGACCGTGGAGATGGGATTGGGTTTGATAAGGAGGGCTCCTATCATGAAATTTCGGCACAAACCCTTATGGATCAGCTTGACGATCTGGAATTTCCTTCTGGAGTGGACAACTATTTTAACGAGCCAGAAGTGAAAGAGGCGATGCGCCGTGCCTTAGAAGATTGTATTGAACTCCGACATTTGCGATTTGAGAAAGGGAAACGGGCTACTGCCGATAAACTCATTGAACTCATCAGAGCGAGCGATGCCAAGGACACACCCGTTTTAATTCCCACTGGATATTCAGGGCATGCGGTTTACATGACTTACTACCGGGGGGTATTGGCAATCACAAACCGTGGGGCACGACACTCTAGTAATCGTTCTGGAACCCATTATTTCAAAGTCGATCCTGATGTTTTGATGAGAAATTTAGAGGACAAAGCATTTGCCAAGAAATTTTTAGGGCATCGGATTAATTCCGATACATTTAAGGCATTCCAACCTTATGAGAATCGATGGGCTGCTAGCGGATATCGCGGAGAAATGATGTCCGCTCTGCGTCTCACTCCTCTGGGAGTCGATAAAAAAGCAGGTCAAAAAGTGGGGAACTGCACCTTTGCGAACTGCATTGCTTCCATGCACACCATTGCGACGCTGAAGTCCATGAAAGACAGGCCTTTGGGACGTTCGACTGTCATTTCAAGAGCTGATGAATACAAGGTAGAGTACAAAGCCTTTACATTTGCAGTGAGGGCGAAGGTTCTTGAAAAAGCCTCCACTCTAGCAGGGCTTGAAACGAGTGAGTTTCACGATGACTTTGTGGATGCCTACGGAAAAATGGGCGCAAAACTCAAAAACTACGAAGAGCGCGGATCTTCAAAGGCGAGTATAGTTCCGATATGCGAATACTATCGAGCTAAAGTCAATGGATTGACAGAAGGCAATCCGGAGGTACGGAAACAAGTCGAATTTATCGAAAAAGTGCCCCTGATGCACTATCCTGGAATGTCACGTGAAGACGCAAAGGCAGTACTTGCGAGAATGGACGTCGGATCATGGTTGGTCAAACGCTCGACCGAAAGAGGCCAGGCTGTATACAAGGTTTGTTATAAAAATGACGCTGGTCGTATTCGCTTTATGGGGCTTCCATCTAAAGACATGAAAACAATGGAGGATTTTGAGAAGAGATTTAAGAAAGATAAGCAAGTGCCTACCTACGCGTTGCCTGAAAACAAGCAGGATATGGCGAGATTATACTTAAAAGCCCAAGAGCTATCGGTAGGAAAAATGAGTTTCACTGAAGCGCAGTTGCATTTAAAAAAGCAAGGTTCTGGAATATGGTTGGTTCGAGAGTCACGCACGATTCGTGGTCTGTTCGTTGTTGAGAAAGTTGAGGAGAGTGGTCATATCATCTCGACACGTTTAGATGAAGAGCACCTTAAGGAGCTCATTGGAAAGTTTGATGATAAGTATCCTAAAGCTAAAAAAGCCAAAATAATAGAGCAACAAGCTATTTTTGCAGAGATTGGGTCGTCTGATCATGTCGGCCGCCCAAATTATCATCAAGGAAACCTAAATCTGGGAAGTCCAAGGACTACATTCAAACCTACCCCATCACCTTCAGGACCAGGATTCAAACCTACCCCATCACCTTCAGGACCAAGATTCAAACCTACACCATCACCTTCAGGACCAAGATTAAGACCTACACCCTCTTCTGAGTGGACGTATGAAAAGATTCTCGATCGAAAAGATGCTCTGAAAGTTGATAAACTCGTAGAGATCTTTGCGGAAATAGATCAAAGAGAGTCGAACAAGTTTGAGAAAGACAGAGTAAGGGGACTCATAAACGGGCTCATCTATGAGAAATTGTATGAGCTCAAGATGCCCGTAGGCCAAATCACTGATGAAATTAGGAGGGTAGGACGTGGCACGAGTGGTATTGATCTTCTAGGAATTTTGATAGCTAATTTGCCTGACAAAAATTTTACTCTAGGTGACATTGAAAAGGTGAGAAGTGCTGTTAGCTCTAGGCGTCATAATTACGCTGACGATTTGAGTGGCAACCTCAAGTGGTTTATTGATCAGATGGCAGAAATGACGGCTTTCAGGCAAGCGGAGATCACAGATCGTCAAATGGAAGAGGCGATGAAGGATGCTCCTCTTGGTTCTTGGTATCCCCGACATTCAAGTGATCCATTTTGGTTTGTCATTCTTGTGAAAGAAGATAAAGGTGTCAAACGTATTAGATTTACAATTCCTGAGTTTGAAGAAAGGATCCAGCAATTCGAGAAGGGTACTTACAAGCACGATCAAGTGGATACGAAAATAGCGGGTAGATTTTCACTACCGGAAGAGTTACAAAATCGGGTGGAAGCGGTGCGAATAGCAGCGAATCCTGATGTGTGAGTTTAAAATTTGATGTTGTGAACCGGTTTGATTCGCTGGTACCCTAACCTGTTCGGCAGGAGCATGAGTGTCGTTCTCGATACGCGTGGTCTACGGCGGCGGCGCTGGAGTAGCGTCTCGAGGGGATTCTTTGAATTTGATAATTTAAATAGTGAAGGGAGTTTGTTATGGAACCTACTAAAGTTCATCTTGAGTTGCAGAGTATTTTCGATCAACTAGAGGGGGTTAAGGAGAAAGCTTCTGAAGAATTGATCGATAAATTTGCCAGTTTAATTCTTGAAAATGGAGAGTGCTTGCCGGATGATGATAGGGTGCTTGCTAGAGAAATTTCCAAAAAAATGACACTTTCTGATGAAGTTCAAGCCAAGATCGAGTCGTTAAGTCCTGGCCGCAACTCTCTCAAGGTTAAGGTTCAGTTACAAGAGTTAGGCATTCTACCTAGTTCTATTGAGGCTAGAGAGGCTTACTACGGCCTTGGAAAGGAAGAGTCCTGGCGTCAGATCATTGATGGAAAGTTTCATGAATTTGGTCCTAATGTGTTTGATGATGGTTTGCATGGACGTGTTAAGGAGCCTGGTTATCGCAGAGGAATCGAGGAGGCAGGCGAACAAATCTGCAAAATGTTTGATCATCCGCTGATGGATGTGTACTTAGCGGCGCATAAAACGTCGTGTAGTCACTTTAAAGGTGAAGCGAATGCAACTCGATGTGATGCAACTCAAATAATGAACATGCGTGACGAAAGTTTTTCTGGTATACCGAGACCTAAGGGTGAAATGGAATGGTTGCGGACACTCGAGATATTAAACCTGAATCCAGTGATTGAAGATATTAGTAAGTCTTATGGGCTTGAAAGCCCTTTTGCTCAAATTGGTTACTTTTATGATCGTTTGGATAGCCTAGAAGATTTAGGTGTGAAACATCCAAGGCTGAGGTCTGATCGTAACGAAAACTCTAAGGCTCTCGAAGAAACGATGACTAAAATGATCAATCGCTATGAAGAGAAGGTCGAAGAAGTGCGCCAGAAAGTTTTGGAGGCTTACGAGACCCATACAAGAGGGGTGAGTGATCCTGACAAGCGAGCCAAGATCATAGATGCAATTGGCCAGGGTTACCGGAAGGTTGTACTGAAGGAGATCGCACAACTCTATTCTGAATTGGAATGGCTACATCCGTGGATTGATGGTCAAGGGCGAACGGATATCCTGATATTAAACTTCCTGCTCTGCCAGGAAGGCTTTCACCCTTGCGTGTTGGAGAATCCATACTATTCTTACACACACACTGTAGAAGAATGGACCAAATATCTAGAAGATGGGCTTGAAAAGTATAAAGCCATCAAAACTATGGGCATTTGAGACCCTCTGGATTAGGAGGTGTCTCGTTTTCTCTATATTGGGAGATTTGCACAGATAGACAGCTCAGATGACAAACCATTCTATGCATTAGCACTTTAACCTGTTCGGCAGGAGCATGAGTGTCGTTCTCGATTCGCCTGGTCTACGGCGGCGGCGCGGGAGTAGCGTCTCGAGGAGATTCTTGAGTTGTCATTTGAAAAACAGGAATCCACTCTGGTTCATCAAGACCGATTTGTCGGATGTAAGTGCATTTCAACTCTCTTAGATAAAAAGACTCTGGAAGCACAGCGACATGGTTCTCAAGGATGTCGTTGGTGAAGAGGTGTTGCACCAGAGCGGTGACGCGGTCGATGGTTGCTGCGTCGACAGGGGCCTCTAGGGTATGGAACGCTCCTTTGAGCGCGTTTGCATCGACAAGAAGTAAGTAGACGCGTTTTCGTCGCCCGTCATGAAGGATGATCTCACAATCGAGGCACTTCAAGTCACCGGGGAGTGCCTGGATCTTGTTTCTCTCATCCCAGTCAATAAATTCTTTGATACTTTTGTCACTTAGGCTCTGCACGATAAGAGCATTATAACAGATCTTCAATTTCTTGGAGTTGAATCGTCTTTTTGTAAAAATTTCTTACGACTCCAACCTTTGTTCTGCATCCATCTTGTTGGTTAAATAGACAGGTTTAAAAAATAAATTTTCAATTTCCACAATCGATGGTGTGTTTAGCCTACCTTTATATGAACTTTACATTGTTAAGATAGAATGCAATTTCAACTACTGAGGAGTGTCAAATGTGCATCATAAGTCTTATAGCTGGAGTCATTAGAGGTCAATTGGGTGAAGGGTCTATCATTAGGCGGACGCTCTCTCTCATCGAAAGCATTGTCAATACGGTTTTTCATACAATTACCTTTAACCTTTTTCGGTCTGAGGGGACTCTGAAGGAAAAGCCTGATGGCAGCGAAAGAACATTTCAACATCCTCCTACAACTCCTGTTGTTCCGAAAGTCGTTAGCCCTAAAGAAGTCGTTAGCCCTGCAGGACCGAAAACAACTAAAGTTCAGAAGCCCCCCAAGACTCTTCCTGAAGAAGAGATGCCGGAAGCTTTTGAAGAGATCAGGAGTCAATTCGAATCGCGCAACTATCAGTATTTAGTCTCTAAATGGAAAGATGCACATGAAATTATCGAACTCATGGCACCGGGACAATTCGTGGTGATGACGCTATCGGAGAAGAATCAGTGCTTAGTTGGTGGTAAAAACGAGTTTGGTGAAGTGGTCTTGAAGTCACTGTCGAGACTTGCCCAAGAAAGACCAGAACTTTTTACCAATCGACGAAATGTCAAAAATGCATTTATCGCAGAGTGGTTAAATCCGAAGACCACACTCATGAATCGCATTCTCTCTCCTAGAATGAGATCTGATGAAGTTGTAAGACTTTTAACTTCATCGGAATCTGCGAAGTCACGAAGCGAGCAGCGCCCCTTTATCCTGTGGAGTGATGAATCCAATCAACCCATGTTCTCTGTGCTAAATCGTTCAGGAAGAGTTGTGTCAAGGGTAATGAGAGCGACCCCTGCTTTTACTAAAGAGGAATTAAAAGAAGCAACTCGAAAGGGTGAGGTGGCGATCCATACTCTCTATTATTCAAAAGAGACAGGGGACTTAAGATATGTTGAAGAGGATCTCAAGACTTGTCCTTTAACACTTGTTAAAACGCCTACACAAGTCACGTTTGATCAGCTTCGTGAAAAATCACTTGGTGTGATGAGCAGTGTCGAAGCGAATCAGTTACTTGCTCAAATGCCGGGAAATGCTTGGTTGATCAGAGGGTCAGAATCCACCCCCGGTGTCATTGTTTTGAATGTTATATATCACGATGGAAGCACGGCAGCCTGGAAATTTTCTAAAGAAAAAGTCGAGGAAGAGGGTGCTGGCCTTGATTCAATTGATAACGTATCCAATAAATTTGGCTTTGCCGTCGAAAGATCCCATGTGGATTTATCCACTATGGTTGTCTCATCTGAGCTGACAAGGGGACCTTTTGCTGAACCTGAAATCTATGGAACCAATCCTCTGGAAGTTTTTAATGAAATTGGTGGCCCATCGAGTTTTTCACGAGGCAAACTGATCGCCGATGATCTTACCTATAGAACAGCTAGTGGAGCTGCTTTTTGCCGTGATCATCTCTACAGCTTAAAGCACTATTATCCCAAATTGTGGGCCACACTTCCGGTTGACTTGCGAAGGAACCTTGAGGCCAACCAGGAAGAGAGGTCGATATTTCCCAATATTTGTTCGAACTCGGAAACCCAAGTCCAAGTGAAAAGTGGCGCATTCGTTCATGCTAACGAGTATGTTGGAGAACAAAAGTATGTGATGGCGCAATACCCTATGGATCATGAGGCGTACTGGGAGCATGTTTTTGATGAGATGTCGGATGGCAATCATTGCGTTTTAGTCAACCTAGCTGCAAAAGAGGATATTCTCGGAACGAGTGAGCGTGGCTTTATTGATAAGCGCGGAAATGCACCAGTAGGGGACGGCCCATCACGATTTAGACCTGCAAGAGGTTATTTTGTCGAGGACAGAATCATCTCTTATCCTCCAGAGACAAAGGAACAAAACTTCTTTTGGCCGAGAGAGTTGGGACAAACTCGGTTTTATGGTTCCTATACAGTTAAAAATACAGGCAAGCGGTTAGTGAAGGAAGAGGGAGAGTGCTCTTACGAAGTGCTAGATCTTCAAGTGATCGATGCAAAAGGGAAGGTGAAAACTCTCAAAATGATCAACTGTCCTTCGTGGAAAGACTTTAGTGGGGCAGACGATACAATGGTGCTGGATCTTCTTCGTGAGGCTCACAGCGAGATAGAAGCGCATTCAGATCAACCCACGACAATCAAAGTGAATTGTCAAGCGGGTGTGGGGCGAACCGGGGAATTTGTGGCGCTTTTAGATCAAAGCTTGAAAATGAAGAAGTCGGTGCGTAAAGGGAAACGAGAACTCGATTTTTCCAGACATCATCCTCGCGCGATTGGTTATCAGGTAAGAAAAATGCGCTATGCTCGAGGGAGTGATGCTGTTGTTCAGACTCCTCAGCAATTTGAGCAGCTCTGCCGCATGGTGAGGGGGATGTTTCAAGATTACTATGGTGGGCGTGACCCCTTAGCGAAAGCTGAAGAGGTGGAGGCTCCAGCGCCTTCTCCTGCTCCTAGTCCTGTTCCAACAGAAGAAGAGAAAGCCTTTGATGTCATCAAAAAGTATTCAAGTGAGTTCATTCAACCTAAACATGATAAACTTCTTATGGAGGATAGCATCCCTATTGGTTCATGGTATCTCCGGAGAGACGGTGAGGCGCTGATCTATGTTTGCAAAGAGGTGGATATCAATGGGCGTAAGATTATCAAGAAAAAGAGAATTCAACGAACTGATCTTGATTTACCTAAAACGGTTGGAGAATGTAGAGAAAAATACGATCCTGAAAAACGTATCGGCGATGAGAAAATTCGTGCGCTGTGGATCAGGTACCTCAACCTTATACCAAAAGAGAAAAGGTTAAAGGAATTTGAGGAATTCATTGGGACAAATGAGGTCATGTCCTTTGACGATAGAGGGTTGCTCTCTGTTAAACCTGGCACAAGTAGGACCATCATTCTACCAGATAAAGGAGGCTATTTTGATTACAAAGTGATCAAGATTTCTAGAGCAGTAGGGGCGAAAAGAAATACCCATCTCTATCATCAAGTGAGAGTCACTTACGAAGGTAAAATACAATGTGATGGCCGTGCGTTTGGTAGCTTTGATGCTTTTCGAAGCGCTTTCGACATTAAACATCCCCTCTCTGCTCAAGAATTTAAGAGGCTCAATACCCACAACCAGTTTGCTCATGCCTGGGGTCTGAAAGGATATATCGACCGTGGTGATGGAATTGGGTTTGATAAGGAGGGCTCCTTTCATGAAATTTCGGCACAAACTCTTATGGATCAGCTTGACGGTCTGGAATTTCCTTCTGGAATGGACAACTATTTTAACGAGCCAGATGTGAAAGAGGCCATGCGCCGTGCCTTAAAGGATTGTATTGAACTCCGACGTTTGAGATTTGCGGAAGGGACACAGGCTACGGTTGGAAAACTCATTGAACTCATCAGTGCGAGCGATGCCAAGAACACACCCGTTTTAATTCCCACTGGATATTCAGGACATGCCGTATACATGACTTACTATCGGGAGGTATTGGCAATCACAAACCGTGGAGCAAGACACTCCAACAATCGCTCTGGAACCCATTATTTCAAAGTCGATCCTGATGTTTTGATAAGCAAGATAAAGAGCCCTGGCTTTGCTAAGAAATTTTTGGGTCATGGAATCAATTCCGATACATTTAAGGAATTCCAACCTTATGAGAATCGATGGGCTGCAAAGGGATATGGCGGAGAAATGATGTCCGCTCTGGGTCTCACTCCTCTGGGTGTTGATGAAAAAGCAGGGCAAAAAGTAGGAAACTGTACCTTTGCGAACTGCATTGCTGCCATGCATGCTATTGCGACGTTGAAGTCCATAAAGGACAGGCCTTTAGGACACTCGACTATTGTGTCAAGAGCTGGTGAATACAAGGTGGACTATAAAGCCTTTACCTTTGCTGTGAGGGCGGGAGTTCTTGGGAGAGCTTCGACTCAAGTAGGGCTTGAGACAAGTGAGTTTCACGATGACTTTGTAGATGCCTACGGAAAAATGGGTGCAAAACTCAAAAACTACGAAGATCGTGAAAAGTTTGCTAAGGGGTCTAAAAGAGCGGATATTGTCCGGATTTGCGAATACTATCGAGCTAAAGTCGATGGATTGACAGAAGACAATTTGGAGGTACGGAAACAAGTCGAATTTATCGAAAAAGTGCCCCTGATGCACTACTCTGGAATGTCACAACATGACACACGGAAAGTCCTTGAGACAAGGAGTGTCGGGTCATGGTTGGTCAGACGGGTGTCCTCCCAAATATTTCGGGGTGTATACGAGGTGGGGTATAAGCGTGCCGACGGGCATGTTGACTATGTCAGTTTGCCATCTCAAAAGATCAAAACAATGGAGGATTTTGAGAAGAGATTTAAGAAGGATATGCAAGTGCCCACCTCAGCTTTGCCGGCTGAAAAACAAGAGTTGGCGAATTTATACTTAAAAGCCCAGGAGCTATCGGTAGGAAAAATGAGTTCCACTGAAGCGCAGCTGCAGCTAAAAGGGCAAGATCCTGGAACATGGTTGGTTCGAGAGTCACGTACGATTCGTGGTCTGTTCGTTGTTGAGAGAGTTGATAAAGTTGATAAAGTTGATCGCAGCTGTGAAGTCATCTCGACTCGTTTAGATGAAAACAATCTTAAAGGGCTCATTGGAAAGTTTGATGATGAGTATCCTAGAACTAAAATAGCCACTTTAAAAAAGAAAGAAGAGATTTTAAATATTGGATCGTCTGTTCATATCCCTCGTGCAAATTATGTGAGATTAAGCATCTCAACGCAGAGAAGGCGAAGGGCTAATCCTTCACCTTTTTCACCTTCACGACCAAGGTCTGTACGTTCACGATTTAGCATTATTCCTTCACCGGTTGCTCCAACTGTCCAAGTCTTTCGTGAGTTTGAGCGTTATGGAAGCGGGAGATGTGCCGATCTTAAAGGTGTTTTGATGCGTAATTTGCCTCACAAAGACTTTACCTTAAGTGATATTGAGAGAGTGAAACGGTTGATGGACGAGCATGATGAAGAGCCTACCCCTATCGATCCGGATGGTTTCCTCAGGCGTTTTATTGATCAGATGGCAGAAATGACGGCCTTCAGGGACGCTGAAATTACAGATAATGAAATGGAAGTGGCGATGATGAAGGATACTGTTCCTAATGGCTCTTGGTATCTTCGTCATTCAAGTGATCCATTATGGTTTGTTATTTTTGTGAAAGATACTGACAACGTTGAACGCCATAAATTTAAAATTGCTGAATTTGAAGAAAGGATGCAGTTATTCGAGAGCCGCACCTACAAGTACCCGGATTTGAAAACGAAAATAGCGGGTCGGTTTTCACTGCCGGAAGATTTACAAAAGCGGGTGGAGCGTGCTCGCTCAAAAGCGCTTTCTACTGTTTATAGAGAGGAAATGAACACATTCAAAGAAGCTGGAATCACAGATGATGAAATGAAAGAGGCTATGAAAGATGCTCCTGATGGTTCTTGGTATCCCCGACTTTCAAGCGATTCATTAAGTTTTGTCATTATTGTGAAAGATACCGACCGCGTCATATTCATTAAATTTGTTATTTGTGAGTTTGAAGAAAGGATTCACCAATTCAGAACAGGCACCTACTCCCAAGACGGGATGAGTTTGAAAATAGGGGATAAGTTTTCACTGTCA
>Ga0180434_10002702_pt1 | contig 23245 bp, 24 predicted proteins | sample SS_ome_7_FD_132453 | JGI IMG/M metagenome (GOLD analysis project Ga0180434, IMG submission 132453) | Hypersaline lake sediment archaeal communities from the Salton Sea, California, USA - SS_1_D_2 metaG | ecosystem: Environmental > Aquatic > Non-marine Saline and Alkaline > Hypersaline >...
CGTCGCCTGAGTAATCCACGCAGTTGGTGCCGTTGCCGTCGCCGTTGCTGAGTCCCCCGATCCCGATATAGCTGGAGGCCGCCCACGTGCCTCCCGATAACTGAGTCCGGCCCTGGCCGATCATGCTCTGGCTGTCGAAATCCGCGTACTCGATCAAATAAAGCAATTGCACCGCACTCAGTAGATAATAATCCATCTGTCGCCATCCGGTCCCACGCTCTGCCGCCATTGCGCGGAACTCGGCTCGGGTCTCATTGGTTTTGGGGTACTGCCCGGAAATGGAGCAGAGCTTGTCGCCACTCGCGTACATATCTGTGGCGATATCGCCGCTGGCCACCATTGCCCCTGCGGTGGCATCATACATGGAGCCCTCATAGGCCCCGATATAACGATAATCCACCCACGCTCCATTCTTATAAAATGCAGGATGCGGAAAAAAACCGTTTAACGGTGACAGCGATATGTCCCATGTGTGTACGTTGGCGGCGTAGTCATAGCGGACATAGAATTTCGGGATTTCAACCATCACCTGGCCATCTGTTCCGTCCAGGTTGGCGGTTGACCCGTCTGCCTTTTTAGTCGAGTCGTCCGGATCCAGATAATATTGCACCACCCCGGCGTCGCTGACCACGCATCGGCGCATCAGTCTTTGAATCGGCAGCAGCGCATTTCCGGGGCTACTGCCACACGCCACAGCGGCCAACAGCCCTGTCCTGGCATAAGCATCAGACGACTCGTTCCATGTTACGCCATATGACACGCCAAGGGCGTTATCGAGCCCCTTTAGGTGCGCGCTTAAATTATCTGCGTTGTCGACTTCCCCCGGAGATGTGTCAGGGGCGTAATGGGTTGGGGTGTAATCTATATCCAGCTTATCCCCATCAATTTCCTGAGCCCCTCCGGTTTCGAACACAGTCGGTTCTACGCTTTCAAGGTTTTTGCTCCCATCGCTGGCCACCAGCTTGGAGGCGGTAAGACCCGAAGCGTTTACGGACGTAAAATTTCCAGCCCCGGGCGTGGTGCCTCCTATTTCCCCAGGCGCCGCCAATCTGGCAGAGATATTGGCCGGGGTGGTCACCTTGTCGGTGGCCGTCCCCGTAACGGATTCGGCGTCAGTGGCCAGCTCTGCCACGCCCGTGGCCGATTCGGAGGCCGCCTGCTTAATGTTGTCAAACGCAGTGGCCGCGTCCCCAACATCGCTCAGATTATTTGCCTCCAGGCAATACCGAGCATCGTTGAATCCGCGATCTCCCACACCATGCTCATCGGTCGGGTCCGTGGACGCTTTGAGCACGGTAAACGCCCCAGGGGCCGGTGTATCCTGCCCAACAGGCGAATTATCTATGTTTCCGATTTCCCATTTTTGCGTTGCCATCCTGATCCTCCTTTACGATTTTGTGGGATAAATCTTCCAGTAATAGGGTGTCCCGCCGATCAAGGCCTTTGCCACCCTCGGCGTCCCGGAAAGGGCTGTATCCACATATTGAGTCAGCGGGAGGCTAAAGGTGCCTGCATGATAACTGGGGGACCCGCCAACAACCGGAAATCCCTTAAAGAAATATTCTGTGCCGCCGGATATCACGCTAAAAACAACAGGGCTTCCGGACAATCCGATATCGTCAACGGCGTAAAATTCATCTCCAGCGCTGTCGCCTGATCCGCCCAACTCTGCGGCCGCCGTAGGATAGGCCTTCCCATAATACCAGGCCCCGTGATAAAAAAATCGAACAGCCTTCGGCGTGCCACTCAACGCCGCATCGTTATACGAAAGGATGGACGGATTATTGAACAGCGACAACAAATCATCCGGATACGCTACCCGCCCGAAAGGTTCAGTGAAATACGATTTGATCATAATGCCTCCCTCATTTAGTAATAGAAAGACATGGTCACCACACACGCCCTGGGAGAAATCAACCCTATTGCCGACGCACTTTGAATATCCCTCAGCGTCGGATTCAGCTCGGGCGCGGACCCATCTTCCACGTCCGCTGATGGTATGGACGGTGTCCCGTCCATCAGGCAATAAAAATCATCTGTCGCTGAAAACAACACATATTTTGCGTTACTCGGAATGGTGTGGCTTTCTGCGCTGTTCACCCCGAGCACCCTGGCGTCGATATAATCAGACTGCGGGGCCACATACGTTCCAAAAATATTTGCAGACGGCTGGGACATGGCTATTCTCCTTTATTGTCCTCATCCACCAGGACATCTGGCAAATTCCGGATCTGGTCTTTTTCCCTCAATTGACGGTACGCCCTGCGGGCCACCAGTTTCAAAGTGTCATCAAAGTCCGCCTGTAGCATTCCGATCCTGTCCAGGTCATCAGACGTCAGCGTTGAGAGTCGCGTTCTGGCTTCTTTTGGATCGGCATGTTTGGCGATGGACATCAACGCCTGTTTACTTGTGATCTTCGGGTTTTTTTTATTCATTTTTTCCTTGACCTCCTTGAGATAACGCGTCCGATAAGCGTTCAACGGATTTTGACATATCCTGGTAGTCCATGCCCGGGAAGGCTTTGACCAAATCACCCACTTTATTCAGTTCAACGCTCACATCGGCTTTTTCGAGGCTATGGGCGATCAGGGCAAAAACCAGCTTGGCAATCCATAAGATCTGGTCCTGTATTTCTCCCAAGGCTCTGTTGACAGCCGCATCCCGTTTGGCTTTCATCATTCTCTCGGTTTCTTCCTGTTTCTCTTGATCGAGCTCTTCCGCGCTTTTGACCCTGATCCGGCCTTGATCGTCCATCAGGTGTTTCCGATCCCGATAGGTCATCGTCACAAGTTGAGCCCCGGCCACCTGCACGGCGTGGAGCTCAAACGCCCCACACATATTCCGCACCCAAATCCTGTCCAGATCGGCCAAATCAACGATTTTATCGCCGTCCCAGCGGAGACGCTCCAGTCCGATCGCCTTGGGCAGAGGGCCGATCTCCACCGGGCCGTTTAGGCCGACATAGACGATAACATCATGATCCACCCAGGCCCTCATGGGGTGCCCTCCGGGCCGCAGAGCGCATGGGGGGGCATGGCGCATCGCGTTCTTTCTACGCTCTGCGCTCTGCGCTCTGCAATCAACAGCGTCTCTCCGATCACCTGGAGCTTTTTGGTGTTCATGACCGCCTCGTTCTTGACATGGTCCACGTCTTCCTGCATGCCCCTGAGAGCCCCCTCGATCTTGGGGAGGTACGCGGCCAAAAAGTCGAGGACGTGCCACTCCTCATCCCGCACGACCCGCTCCGGGTCCCCCTGCTGCCTCGGTCCCCGCTCAATGGTGATGGTCCGGTGGAGGGCCTGATGGAGTTCTTCCTGCACGATCCGCCGGATGGTCTGTTCCAGTTTTTTGCTCATAGACTCCTTTCTTTGATCCGTCTGATCCGTCTGATCTGACCGATCCGTCCGATCTTAGAGATCCAGATACTGCAGCGTCCCCACGGCCGCCGCAGGCCGCCAGGTGCCGGCGCTGGCCACGGTGGCATTGGTGGCCGTGGCGTCCGTGCCTGTGGCGGCCCCGTGGTCGTGGTCGAGATCGGTGTCGGTTCGGTAATCTCCGCTGCCTGAAAAGTCGCCGGACGCCCCCGCATAAACGGTGCTTGAATGGTAATGCTGCCCGTCCGCCGTGATGGCGTGGCTGTGGCTGTGGCTGTGGTTGGCGGTCAACCCGCTCAGGGTCCAGGTCCCGGCCGTGGCCGCGCCCGTGGTGTAGGTACTCCCGCCCTTGACGGCCAGGACCTTGTCGGTCACGGCCGAGTCCACGGCCCAGCCAGAAAGCGCGCTGTTCCGGTAGACCCAGAGCTTGTGGTTCACGTCCCCGTGCATGAGCCCCAACCAGGCCGAATCCCCGTCGTCCCTCACCTTAAGCACATGCTTTGTGGTGTCGAACCAGGGGTGGCACGCGGCCATCGAGGACGGCGCGCCCGTGCCCGAAAAGAGGCTCTTCAGGGCCGCAAAATTGTTCTCCATGTTGGCCAGGTCGGTGGCGGCCACATGCCCTGAGGCGTATACGTCGTCTGTCCAGGTTTGGCTCATGATTCTTTTCCTTTATGATCCGTCCGATCTTACTGACAAAACTTCAACTCAAAATTCTCCACCAAAGCGTTCACGCTCTCGCTCGGGTCGGTGATGGTGATCTCCACCTGGAAATACCGGCCCGTGACGATCCCGCTCAGAATCTCCATCTTGTTCACCTCGCTCCAGGCATCGCCGATGTTGGCCTTGTACTTCAGGGTGATGGCCACAATCGAACCGTTGTCCAATTGAAAGATATCGGTCCAGTTGCGGGTGCTGACCTGCAACATCTCCCAGGTCTGGGGCGACGGCACCACGTCGTTCCACGTGGTCCCGGCCCCGGTCATGACGATGTCGGCCACCAGATAGACCAGGTACCGGCCCGAGGCCCCCAGGTCGTACACCTCGGAGGTGAAGGTGCCGGTCAGGTCCCAGTAGTCCGTGACCCCGTGGCTGCACGTAAGATAATCGTCCGAGGCATAGGTGACATGCTCGGTGTTCTGGTGGACCCCGTCTGTGTCCAGGAGGAGGTCCTCCACCGTCCCTGAAAGCTCTGCGGAGCTGCCCGTGTCATAGGCGCAGAGCCCGTACAAATACCGAAAGTCCTTTTTGCTGGAATGAAGATCCAGGGTGAGGGTTTCCAGTAGCCAAGTGTGCGTTTCATCGGCGTACACATGGCACGTGACCCGGCCGTAAGACCCCACGCTTTCATCCCGCTCGATCACCAGATGGAAATCCACCAGCTTGCCCAGGTTTTCATACGTGGAGGTGTACAGGGTCCCGCCGTCTATTTCAAAAAGCACCAGATCATATTTCGTATCGTTGGGGCCGTCCACATACACCCCAATGGCGTCGCCGCTACCCATCTGAATGCCGAAAAGTTCGTCCACCGTATTGGCCAGCATGTGCACGGCGGCCCGGCTCGTGTAATCAAAATCAGAGACGATCAGCTTCATCTGGTGCACAAAATCGCCCGAAAAATACCCAGCCCCGAAGTCCTTGTACACATACGCCGTGGCGTTGCGGTCAAAATCCGTGAAGGTAATGGTATCGGCCGCCACCGTGACGGTCCCGTCCGGATCCACCTCCGTGTACCCGGTAAAATCCTCCAGGGTCACCACATAGTCGCAGGTCTCGGTATTCTGCACGGTCCACCCGTCGGGCGGGGCCAGGAGCGACACGGTGGCCGACCGGGGCGTCTCGCCATAGATTCCGTTGGCGCCCAGGGTGTTGGCCCAGAAGGTGTGGCTTCCGGGCTTCACGCCATAAAGCGACAGGTTTGGGGACCGAAGCGCGCCCAACAAAATGGAACCGGCCCACGCCGTGCCCAGCCTGAACTCATAAAGCTCCACGTCCGGGTCCGATACCTTGTCCCCATAGAGATTCACACAGTTGGCGTTCACCACAGCGTAAAGGGCGGAGAGCGATGTGGGGGCATTGGAGCGCCCGCCCACCAGCCAATGGGTCACATAGGCGTCGTCTGTGTCCTGCTTGACCCCGTGAATGCTCACGGCCCGAATCCGGATGTAATAGTCCTCGCCGTCCTCCACGTTGTCGATGCAGAAATCCGTGGTGGTGTTGAACTGATGCTCCCAGGTGCTGTTGTCGTGGCTCACCCAGATCTCGCAGAAATCAAACCAGGGGTAATCGGCCGGGGCGTCAAACGACACATTGAGCCGGGTAAAGGTCCTGAGCCGGTAATCATAGGTCTCCTCGCTCACGGCCACATTCTGGACCGAGGGCGGCGGCCCGGTGGGGTCCGGCAGGGTGCAATTGTAAATATCGGTATCCCCCACATTGTAGTCGTCGTCATAAAGCGTCAGGGCCTCGCCCCGCAGGGTGAGGCTGATCAGCCCGTCGGCCTCCACATGGGCGTCGAGGACCCGCATGGTCTCGTTCTCCAGGGCCAGGGCCTGGCTCGTAAAGGTCACGATATCGTGGGGCTCCAGCTGCAAGGCGTCGTCCCGAAACACGCCGCTGATAATGCGCGGGATCTGCCCCTGCTCCATCTCGAGGTAATAGGCGGCCAGGTTGCAGGCCATCTCCCGGTCCGTGCACCCCATCAAAGACAACTCGCCGATGGTGCCCACGGTGTCGCCCACCACCACATCGTCCGTGGCATAGTCGTTGTCCGGGTCCACAAACTTGACCCGAAGCCCATCATTGCGGCCGAAGGACGACGGCGCGCTCATGGAGATCCGGGCCTTCCCCTTGGGGTCCCGGGCGATATGGGCGTCCGTGAGGGTCATGACCGAGGACTCGTAATTGAGGTCCGCGTATCTCAGGTAATATTTTCCATCCCACCAGACCAGGGTTCCCCGGAAATGCCGGCACATATCGTCGATGATATTGACGGCCGAGGTGTCGGCCATCAGGCGCATATTGAGGGTCCACCCCTGGGTGTCGCAATAATTGGCCGCCGCGGTCCACGAGGTGGTGTCGATGGCCGAGGCACTGATCCCCATGCCGTATCGGGTATTGGTCAGATAGTCATAGAGGCAAAGGACCGGGTTGTCGGACCAGGCCGTGGAGGCGTCGCGGAAATCATAGAGCTTGCGGCCCTTGAGGAGCACGGTCCGTTGTGGCAATGACTGAAACAGGTCCCGATGAAACACCAGCTTGTAGACCATGTAACAGGTATACGGAAGCGGGTCGGTCCATTCGGGAAACGCGGCCGCCAGGTTGCTGTCCACGCTCTGGCCGGACGTGCCCCCGTGGAACCAGTATGAGGCATTGGATCCGAATTCCGAGACAAGCTTGTCCCCTAACCACACCTGGTCCACGCTCTCCACCTGGGCGATGCTGTCGCATTCCCCCTCGCCCAAAGCCTGGACAATCCAGAGCTCCTTATTGTCCGTGCCGCCTGCCGCCATGTAAACATCGTTCCCGCCAATTTTGAGCTGCCCGTACAGGACCTTAATCAGCTCCTGGGTGGACCGGGTGTTGGTCTTAAGCCCCGGATCCCTCGGGTCTGCGGGGTTGCGGGTATTGTCCGAGGTCATGCCCAGCAGCCTGGCGCCCGCAAACGCCACGGACGCGACGAACGCGATGATCTTGGCGGCCCCTATGACTGCTGCGGGTATCGGCATCGGATCACCTTTCGAATTTGGGCCTGCTCGAACCGGGCCAGGGCCACGCCCCGGCCTTCAAACACGCCCATAAATGTATCGTTGCCCGCGTGGATTCCGAGGAAAAACGCATAGGGCATAGCGCATGGCGCATAGTGTCCGCTCTGCGCTCTGCTCTCTGCGCCATGCGTCATCACGAGGATATCCCCGGCAAAGGCCTGGTGGACCGGAATGCTCTGGCCCAGGCTAACGGCGAACCGGATCAAAAGCCGGGTGGCCAGGGCCGGGTTGTCCTGCCACAGCCTGGCGTAGCTCTCCCGGGTCTCCCCCTCAAACGTCTCCGGCACCGCCACCCCGTACAGGTCCCGCATGACCGAGCACACCAGCGACGCGCAGTCAAATCCGGTCTCCCTGGACCACCCCCCGAGGCCGTACGGCGCCCCGATGTAGGCCTTGAAGACGGTGAACAGGGGTTTTTTGGGTTTGGGGTTCACTTTTGTGCTCCGGGTTACGGGTTGCGGGTTGCGGGTTTCACGCTCCTGGATTCCCGCCTTCGCGGGAATGACGGTGTTACGAAAAATATTCAATCTTCAATATTCAATATTCAATTTCAAACGCTCCTACTCCTCCCCCACCAGATTTCCTTGTCCATCAAGCTGGGCAGCCACCGGAAGCCCCCGAAGTGGGCCTGGTTGTTAAGGGCCTCGCAGCGGGTGTACGTCCGGTCGCACCAGTCCTCGGAACCGGAGTACCCGCATTCAGTCCCCTTGAAATCCTTCCACCGGCACGAGGCGCTGTGCGTGCTCAAGGTCCGCTGGCTCCACCGGGCCATGAGCGAGGCCAGGGTGATCTTGACGGTCCCCTCGTCCAGGACCCAGGCGTCGATGGTCCCCTCGAAGAGCGTCACGGTCTCGCCGCCGGCCAGGCACCCGTCCGCGTCGATCAGGCCCAGCTCGATGACCGCCTCCGAGCCTTCGGGCGTGCCCCCCACAAAGAGGGCGGTCATGACGCTGTCCAGGTTGTCCACCTTGATCCGGGCCTGGTCAACGATCCGAACCGAGGAGTACTGGATTGGGTCCATTGAAAAGGGAAGCGGGCTGAAAAGCGGCCCTCCGATCTGGATCCAGTCCACCTCAAAGGTGTCGGGCGCATTTAACCCGAAGTCAAATCTTAAACCAGTGATGTCGTTGGTGAGCCAGTCGTCGCCGCCGTATAGCAGATCCCCCATGTTGTAGGTCATCACCACATACCCGTCGTCAATGCCGTCCGGGGCAGGGTAAATCCGGTTTCTGTAGGAACTGGAATAAGTGTGCCCGGATGTGCGGTAAAATGTCTGACCATCCCAGCCTGTGCCGGCAGTCCGTTTGACTCGAACCTGGACCACGGGGTTATCGGCGCCCGAAAAATCCGTGGGTTGGAGGTACCACTGGGGGTCAGGGTTGTTGGTGGTCAGGAGCACCGAATCGCTGTTCTGGGTCACCGTAATATTGGACCCGGTCCACCCGTCCTGGGAATTGCGGAAATTATACGCAAAATTAGGCTTTCGGATCGGCACGTCGCAGTCCGTGTACCGATAATGAACCCCGTCGATGGTCATATCGATGAGGTGGACCGGGGTCAGTTCCATCGCCTGGAGCTGGGTGATGATAGCCGCGTCGATGCTACGCATTCAGAAGCCCCTGTAATGGCACGCCCATCGAGCAGAGCAGGCCGTAAAAGGTTTCAAAATCCAAGTAATCCTCCTTGAACCGGGACCGCACCTTCAGGTACCCGGTGAAGTCATAGGTCACCCGCTGGGCCGCTGCCGGGGCCGCCACCCAGGTGATCTTGTCGGCCCCATCCTCACCCGTGCCAGAGCCGAAGGTGTAATCCGTGCCCCCGCCGGTCTTTTCCACCCCATCGAGATAGACCGTGGTGCTACTCCCGCTCTTGCTTGGCAAATTCATGACCGTGGTGGACCCGTCCCCCGACCCCACGTACTCGCCCGTATAGGTGTCGGGCGATGGCAAAAAGAAATTAAACGCCTCATAGGGCCCGCTTCGGGCCACGTAAAACTCCCACAGGGTCTGGGCGTCGGACACGGACAGCCACTCATAGGCCAGGGTGATATCCCGGCGGGGATACAAAAACTTCCGCTTCCGCCGTTCCTCCCCCAGGTCGTCAAAGGCATTGGTCAAGGTCTTGAACCGAAGCCTCATCTGGATCGGGTTCTTAAAAGGGATCGTGCTGTTTTCAGGATATAAAGCCATAATTTAGAGGTTCAGGGGTTCACGGTTCACGGTTCAACGGTTACACCGTGGCGACTTTGAGGAGTCGCGTCAGGGTTCGGTTTCCGGCCTGGAGTTCGTTTGACAGCGGCCCCACCACGGCCTCGGGGTTTTGTTCCATAAGCTCCACCACGCTCCGGGCGTCCAGGGCGTTGATGGTCAGGTGGATGGTTACGGGTTGTCCGTGGTCCGTGGTCCGTGTTTTTTCGCTAAGCGCATAGGGCATAGCGCCAAGCGTCTCCCGACTCACCGTATTCGTTAGGGATTCGATATGAGCTGTTGGTTGATAGATGCTGGATACCAAATCCTGGATGTGGGTGGCCTCGGAGGCCTGGACCGTCCGGTTAATCCCCTCAAACACCTCCCGCACAAAAAACTCGCTATGCGCCATGCGCTCTGCGCCTTGCGACTCCCGGTTCACGGTCTCCAGGATCCGCCGCGTCTCTTCGGCCATTGCCGGTACCTCTGGCATGTCAAAGAGAGGCGCAAGGCCTGAGGCGTTAGGCGTTAGGGGGGCTGAATGCTGAATGCTGGATATGAGATGTTGAATTTGGGTGGCCTCGGAGGCCTCCACCGTATTCATTAAAAATTCGATGTTGGACGTTGAGCGTTCGATGTTCTCCTTTTCCGTCTCCTCCACCAGCCGATTGACGCTTTCAAACACCTCCCGGATGTAGGATTCGCTCTGCGTGGTTGCTCTCGCTTTTCGATCGGTCGGATCTGCCAGATCGGTCGGATCTCCATGCGCCATGCGCTCTGCGCTTTGCGCCCGCACCCCCAGATCCCCGTCCGGCATCCGCGTAAGCGGCAGGATCGCCTCCGGCCCGGCCTCACCCATGAGCCCCACGCCCGTGGCCATCGGGAACAGCGTCGGCCGGTCCACAATACCCCCCATCGCATACGGCACAATCCGAGTTCCGAGTTTTGAGTTCCGCGTTTCAAAAGCTCCGCCATTGGCATACGGCACAATCCGCGTTCCACGTTCCGCGTTCCGAGTTTCAAACGCTCCGCCTTTGCCAAAGGGCACCATCTCGCCCTGGTCAAACACGTTGCCCTGGGCGCTGCCCCCGCTGAAAAGCCCGCCGATCACATCAAAAAGCCCACCGAGCAAACCGCTGCCCTCCTCGAAAAGCGGCTCGATCACGGCCTTCTGGAGGAGCATCTGGGTGATCATTTTTGCAAATGATTCCAGAATATCGGAAAAGGTCATGTCCGCACCCCAGAGCATGTCATTGAGGCTACCGGACCAGGAGGCCGCCCACCCCTGCATGGCCTGGTCCATGTCCGCGAACAGGTCTTCGCTCTTGTCTTTGGTCCCCTCCAGGGCCTCCTCGATGTACCGGGTCTCCTCGCGCATGGCCTGGTCCAGGAGCTCCAGCTCCTTGGCCAGGGCCTGTTGCCGGATGGTCGACATATCGGCCTCGGCCGCTTCCCGGGCTGCGGCCTGTTGGGCCAGCCCCTCCTCGATGGCCCGGGTCTCGGCGTCCATCGCCTCCTGAAGGAGCAGCAGGTCCTTTTCGTGACTCGCCTGTCGGAGCTCGGTCAGGAACGCCCGGTGCTCTTTTTCAATCTTTTCGCTCTCCACATGGAGGCTTTGCTGGAGGTTTATAAATTCGTTGCGGGTGCTGTTGGTCGTGGTGTCCGATGTGTCGGTGGTGGTGGTCGTCCGGACCGCCTCCTCCATGATCCGGGTCTGGGCCTCCATGACGGCCTGAAGCTCGCTCGATTCGGCGTAATTCCGCAGCCTGGCCCTGGCCTCGGCCAGCTTGGCTTCCAGGGCCGCCAGTTCCTTTTCCGCGTCCTCGGTCACAGCGGTGAACGGGATCAGCTCGGCCGGGTCCCCGCCATAGACCTTCTCCTGCATGGCCTGCACCTGGTTTTCCAGTTCGGCCACGGTCTGGGCCATCTCGGACCGGACCGGGTCCGTGTCAAACTGGTTCACCAGGGCCTGGAGCTCCTTGAAGTTGGCCTGGGCGACCTGGGAGAACTCCAGGTGCCCTGAAGCGACCAGGCCCATTGCCTTACCAAAAGTCTCAGCCCAAGTCGTAAGGTGGGCCATCCCCCCCGCCAAAAAAGCACCCTTCTTGCCCCCCAGGGCCAGGCCGATAAGGCCGTACTCGATAATGGCCGGATCATAGGAGATCACGTCCCAGACGCCCTGGAGGGCCGCCTTGGCTTGGGCGATATACTCTGGCACCTTCTGCTGGATCAGCGTCTCATTGGTCTGGATCCACGAGGCCATCTCCGCGTTGATGCTGCCGAGCTGGTCCTTGAGCTCATCAAACACCCCTGCCGCCATGACCTCCCGCTGGAGCTCCTCGAAATAGCTCTTGAAGGTGGTCACCATGCCGCGCCAGGTGTTCTGGGCCTTTTTGGCGGCCCCCGAGTACTCGGCGTCCAGGCCCCGCCAGATGGCGTCCACGATCTGGTCAATGGAGACCTTGGACCGTTGCAGCTCCTCCACGGTCATGCCAAAGGCTTCGGTGAGGTATTTCCGCGCATTGATCCCGGCCTCGGCCAGCTGGTTCAGCTCCTCGGCGCTGAGTTTTCCCAGGGTCTGCATCTGGCCCAAGGCACGGGCCACCCTCGGCATGGCGTCGTCGCCGAAGATGCTGGACACGTCCACCAGGACCTCCATCTTTTCGATGGTGGGGTCCAAACCCATCGCCTGCATCAAGGTGAAGGTGTCCACGGCCTCGCGGGTGTTGACCGGCATATCGAGCGCCCACTGGTTGATCCGGTCCAGGGTCTCGGGGCCCTTTCCCCGGGTCATGACATCCAGCTTGATTTCCATCTGCTCAAAGGAGCTGGCCACATCGAGCGAGCTCTCGGCCAGCCGCTTGAGCCCGTACCCCCCGGCCAGGCCCACGAGCGCGCCCTGGAGCCCCAGGACCCGCGACTTGATGGCGTCCACCTGGCTCACGGTCTTCTTTGCCAGGGTCTGCATGTCCTTTTGAACATCCCGAAAGACCCCGGAGGCCATGTCCTTGGCGCTGATGATGATTTCGACTTTGTTGTCCGGCATGATATCTCGCTAAGCGCATGGCGCATAGAGCATGGCGAACGCTTACCTCTTTGCGCTCTGCGCTCTGCGCTCTCTGCGCACTTCCTCCACCACGTTTTCAATGATCCTAATCTGATCCATCATCTTGTTGGGCTGGTCCATGATGCCGCCTGCCGTGGGCAGATGCCCGCGCTGATAAAAAACGTACAGACTCAAGGCCTCCCGACTCTGTCCGGTGATCTCCTGGACCGGGCACCTGAAAAACGGTTTCCTGTCAATTTCAAACAGCGGAAAGGGCGCATCCTGCTCGCAAAATCGGGCGCCATCCATTTTCTCAACACGGCAGGCCCGGCAGTCGTAGAGCTTGTCATGGGCGGCTAAGTTGGCCGCCCATCGGAGTTTTTTGCTTCATCTTCGCCCACAAAGGAGAGCCTAAAAATCTCCCTGAAGAGCGCATACACCTCTGCGACGGCCAGGGTATCCTGCACGGACCGCCCTGTGCTGAGGTGTATGACCCGCTCCACCAGGGCGTCGTTGTCCACCTGGGGATCCAGACCGCTCAGGTCAAACCCCTCTTCTTTCAATTTCCTTTTTTCCCCCCACGTCAAGGCCCGGATCTCGATCCCCGGCCCCACCTTCACCGTTTTCCCCATAGGTCCTCCACGTCAATCTGAAATCTGAAATCAGGTTATCTGAACCTGCCACTCGTCGTCGCCGCTGTCCCCCACACAGAGGCCTGAAATATCGTAAATGCTCCATCCTTTTCGGTCGTTCATGGCGACGTCCTGGTATTGTATCTTAGGCGCAGTGATCCCGATGGTGTTCCCGGCGTCGGAGCCGATGCTCATGGAAAAGGCCATTTCACTGCCAGACCGCCAGTTGCCCAGGAAATCTTCGCTGGCGACCAGGACATTTTCCGGATCAAAGCTTAGCGTGGGCTTTCGCTCGGTAATGACCGCGCTCTCATGACCGCTCGCCTCGCTGGCATCCTCCCGGAGCGTCACGGTGTTGCCCAGGTCCAGGGACACCTTGCCCACGTTGGCGGCATAAGAGTCTATGGTCAGACTGGCGCTCAAAAACGCGGGCGGCATGATATCATTGTAGCTCACACCGCTCAAAAGCGCGGCGTCGGATTCCGAGAAATCCGCCCCCGTGAAGATCATATGGATCATGCCCGGTTTGCCCGCTTCCAAATCGAGCCTGGCCGTGCCTCGCGCGCCCCAGAGCTTGTAACATTTACCGTCCATGTACAGCGCGATGGTCACGCTGGGCGGGCTGCTGGAGTCCGGCTTATAGGTGGCGGACGTGCTGGCCGACAGGGTCTCCGAAACCCCGCACCCCTGGAGGGCGTCTGAATAGTGGATGGCATCGCCTGCGCCGGATGTTCCGACCAGCTCCACATCAAATTCCAAGGTGGCCTGTCTGCGGCCCATTGCCGACGGGTACGGAGACAGGTTGGACCGTACCGGGTTGCGCTCATGGGCCTCGATGGACGGGGTAAACTTCGGGTTGAAGCACAAAAACGCATCTGCGGCGACCAAGGTCTCCGCCGTCCCTTCCACAGCCTCGATCTCGCAGGCGACTTGTGATTTTTGTATCAGCATGGGTTTATCTCCTCCTTATGCTTTGGTTGGATAGGCCTTGGTATAAAAGGGCGTGCCGTCAATGACCATTTTCAGCACCCTCGGGGTCCCGCTCATGGCCGCATCCCCATACAGGGTAATGGCCAGGTTTATGTCTCCGCAGCAATGGTTCAGACCGGCCGCTATGGGATACCCCTTCACGTAATAGGTCGATCCGCCGCTGACAAATGCGATCAACGCGGGGCTCCCGGAAAGGGCGGTATCCTCCAGGGTGTAACAGCTGGGGCCCGCATCGTCTCCGGACCCGTTGAGCTCCGCCGATATGACGGGATAGGCTTTCGTATAATACCACTGACCCCAATGCCAAAAACGGAGCACCTTGGGGGTCCCGCTCACGGCCGCATCATCCACGGACAGGATATCCGGCACTTGCCAGGTGATGTTTCCGTCGGTATAATATCGCCGCCAGACCACCTCAAATTCACACGCAAAAACGGTCACCCTGGGAGAGGCGGCCAGGGGTTGCACCTTGGCGCCGGTACAGGACAGGATGCTGGTCCCGAGATCCACGAAATTCAGACACGACAGGGTGTCGTGGATCAGATCATAGACGCCCTTTTCACCGGATACAGGGCCCCTGGCGGCTGCGGAGGGCGACCGGAGGTTCTTGGCGCAACACCACACGGAAAATCGGCCCCGGTGATCACACACGGCATTGACCGCGTTATCGTCATCGCCTCCGGCATAGGTCACCAAGAGAGCCGGGTAGCGTCGGATCAGCTTCTCCACCTCGTCGGACCGCTCCCAGGGGAGCCGGTCAAACGTCTTGACATACCCGCTCAAGGTGCCATCCGCTTCAAGCGCCGCCACAATGGCGTCCTCGATCTGCTCTATGGTGTAGCCGCTGTAAGCCAATCGTTAATCGTGTCCTCGATTTCGGGCCAGTCCTCGGCCCGGATACCCAAAAAGGGCCTGGCCGGCATATCCACTGCGTGTCCCTTGCCGGTCTCGCCCCCGAACTGATGGATGGCCGCGTAAATGACATCCGTACCCACCCGGACCCGGTCTTTTGAGGCCCTGGGGTGAATCGACTTGATGAGCGTGGTTTTGTCAATCAAGATGTCGTCCGTGTTGCGGCCCCGCAAGACCTTGCTGATGACCGTGGCAGGCGACAGCTCTTTCCATTTTTCGCCCTCAGGGCTCCGGTGCTCCTCGAAATTGCGCTGGACCGACTCGGTCACGATCTCGCCGATCTCGGCCATGACCGGGGTCATGTCGTCCATGCGCTGGGCCAGCCGCTTGAACAGGGCCTGCACCCTGGCCTGGTGTATCGTAATTTGAAAGGCTGCTCCGGCCATAATCGCATGGGGCAAGGCGCAAAGGGCATGGCGAACGCTATGCGCCATGCGCTCTGCGCTTTGCGTCAGTAATTATCCAAACTCCCGGAGGAGTTGTCCGAACCTCTACCGATGGAGAAGATCCGATCGTCCTTGTCCGACGTGGTCTTAACCCCGAAATCCGAGTCCTGATCCGGATCAGCGGCATCCAGCTTGAGCTGGCCCAGGGCGATCTTCTCCAGCAACTTCCGGTGGGCATCGCACCGCTCTTTCCTGTACGCCGGGATGGTGTCGTCCCGCCTGGCATAGAGGTTGCAGACGGCCAGATCCACGGACATGCGACGGATCAGCCCGGGGGTGCTGTCAAACGGCAGCGAATATTTGACCCCCACATAGGCGTCGATCTCTTCGTCTGCATCGGCGATAGCGCGGTCGACCACATCGTCATCGACCGCGCCCGCCCCGGCATCGTCCGTCAGCTCGATCAGCTCGGTCTCGCTGATCTGCATCAACAGGTCGGCTTGTACGCTGTAGGCCATCTATTTCTTCTTCGCCTTTCGTGGTTTAGTTGCGGATAACTTGGCGTCCACCCGGCTGAATTTCTGGCGTTTACTGGTCCTGATCAATGCCTCGCCAAAGTCGTCCGGGTAGTCCTTGACCGCGCCTTTTTTATGCGCGCCGTAGGGCGTCACTCGAATGGACGCCCTCGGGCCTTCATACTGGATCCTCACGGAAACCCCCTTTAGGTGCTAATGGTGTCATAAAAGAGATACCCGGCGTCGGCACCGACCACCTTGGCGTCAAAGCACTCATTGGCCTCGACAAAATAGCTCTTGGTGTCGTCGTCCCACCACTTTCGGACCGAGCGATACGACCCGCCCGTGGGCACCTTGAGGCTTTCCTGCCCCTGATCCCCCTTCCAGTTGAAGAGGTATCCGGCAGCCGGGACCTCTACCCCTGGCGTGGGCGGCCGGTAGTAGAGAAACGCGCTCCCCTTGGTGGCCGTGGTCTCCCACAGGTCCACGGCCGTAAATTCAGTCCCGGCCACGGTTTCCTCGTCGCTGGAGTAGATGGCCTGACCGATCAGCACCTCGTCCAGCTCAAACAGGGCCGCCAGGGTCTGCGCGGTCACGTCAGCGGGTTTTCCCTGGGTCCCGGTGTATTTGATCTTGTCCAGAAGGGTCGATTCCTGCTTGAGCTCATTGAGGGTCTTGGAATCCATGAGCAGGCAGTTGGGCTTGACGCCGATCAACTTCCGGACCGTCTCCATCGCGGTCAACATATCTTCGATGAAGGTATTGGATGCACCCGCCGCCCAGCCGCCCTCGGCATCGTTGGATGATGTCCAGTTGCCCGCCGTGGTGACCAGGTCGCTCACGATCTTCTCTTTTTTGAGCTGGATCGCGTTGGTCACGAAGTTGATCCCCGTGGTGACCGGCCGGAGCACCTCGTCCGCATTGTTGATCAGTTCGATCGGGATCTGATGCTTGAGGGCGTACTCGATGCAGGTATAGGTGGTGCTGGTGATCGGGTATCCGCTGGTCCTGGCCTGTGCGCCCGGGCCTCTCACGCCCGCATCGAGACGGAACCAGGCGCCCTTGAGGAATTGGTAAAAATAATCGCTCTGCTTGTTGACCGGCACGGTCTGAAACACGCGATCCGCAATGAAATTCTGGTTTTTAAACGCGATACTGATGTTGCTCAAAGCCGCGTCAATATGTGCGCTTTTGGGAGTCGGCAGCATGGGTCAAATCCTCCTTAAAATTGAAGATTGTTTATTGAATATTGAATATTTAATTAGGCAAATTTCTTTTAAATACTCAATATTCAATGGTCATTGTTCCATCCGCGTTTAGGGCACGCTCGTTTCGTTGACGCAAAGGAGCACGGTGCCCACGTCGTCTTCCGCCCCGGATGCCATCAAACACACACCGCGCGCGATATCGCCCTCGGTGTCGGCGGCATCGCCCTTGCCGTTGTCCGTGGCCCCGACATACTCCGCTTTCACCAGGGCACCGACGGCCACCGCAGCATTCATCACCAGCTTGCTGATCCCGGCCACCCGAACCACGGCCGTTTCGCCGCTTTCAGGCGCGTTTTGCAGGATACCGACCGGAAATTCCGCACCGGAATCCATCAGATCCACGGTGTCATTGTCAGCCAGATGTACGAACCGGTACTGGTGAGAGCTGAGGTCTTCACCGGCGGCAAATGAAAGGTCAATTCCTTCTGCGTTATAAGCCATGATCGTGCTCCTCCTTTACTTCTCAATGGCCATGATGTCACTTACCAGCTCGGGATGCTCCCGGCCCGCTTCCATCATGGCGGTCTGAAAGTCCACGCCGTCCTTGGCCTTGGCCTCGGCCAGCTGTATCAATTTGGCCTGGGGGTTGCCGCCCAAGACGTCCTGATCCCGCGAAGCCACCTCCTTGAAATCGACCACCTGGCCCACGGCGGCCAAAAAGGACTTGAACCATTCCAGGCGGTTGGTCTTGCTATCCTCGGAAAAGGAGATCTCCTCTTCCGCGTCCAGGCTCTGCATAAAGGCCTTGAGCCCCAACTTGTCCCAGGCCGGGATCACCTTGCCGGCTTCCAGGTTCTGGTCGTACCAGTCCGAGATCTCGGCCCGGCGCTGTGCTCTGGCCTGTTTCCTGGCCTTTTCCGCGAACTCGGCCTCCACCTTTTCGCGCTCGGCCTGGGCCGCGTCCTCAGCCGCCTCCTTTTTGGCGGCCTCCAGGTCGGTTTCGGTGAAGCTGTTTCCGTCGGGATCCGTCTGATCCGGCTGATCCGGCTCCCGAGAAGCCCTCCCGAACTTGATCAACTCAAGCATGTCCTTGATGCTGAATTCCATAACGTCCTCCTTTTGGGTTTTGGCCCTGTCCGCGTCGGTGATAGCGGGATCGCCGCCACCCCCGGTTCGGGCCAGGTCCTCCTGAAAAATGTAGCTCTCCTCATCGGCCTCAAATTTGAGATCGGCCAGCCCCTTGACCGCTGGCGGGGCCGCGCCCAAAAGGCCCACGTGCCTTAGCCTGCCGTCCGGGTAAAAAGAGGCCGATCGCTTCTTGTAAAGCCCCTGTTTTGCTGCGGTTTCCACCTCGGGCACCACCTGCCCGAACTTGGCCAACAGAGACCGGACCCCGTCCTGGACGGCCGTCTTGAGGGCCGCCACCCACCCGAAGGCGGGCGCATTGTCCGTAGGGTGCCCGATCACCAGGGGCGGTTCGTGTTGCGATATGTCGAACGACCGCACGGCCTGCTCGATGAGCCGGTCGCCGTCGTGGGTCACACCGTTCGAGTCGGTCTGGGGACCGCCCCGGAATATCTCGATCCAGTCGTCAAAGCCGTTGAAGTGGGTCATACCTGTTCCTTCTCTTTCGGCGCAAAGAGGATCCCGTGGTCCCCTGGGTAGGGGTTGCGGTGATCGTGGCGGCCGGTGAGAATGTCAGAAGGTATCCATTCAAAGGCCTTGCACCGCCGTCCCTTACGTTTATGCTTGCACTCCCTGCATTGAATCACTCCGAATAGATCGTCGGCATACGCTGACTCTCTCTTCTGAAAAGATTCGGTCCCCTGGTTTTTCTTCATCGCTTCCTCCGTTTTGCAAGCTGCATAAATACAACATTTGGGCGCCCAAACGCTTCATAATCCCAGCCTTCGGGGGCGTACCGATCATCCCAAGACAATCGCTTCATTTCCTCAAAGCCCATGTCAGCATAAAATCCGGGTAATTTTCCATCAAAACAATCCAGTTTTTCAGCACCCCTTTCAATGGCCTCAGTCACTGCGGAAGAGCCAAGGTGGGCCCCTGGTTTAGAAAACAAGGAGATGAGCTCTTTATCCCTGGTGATGGCATACCCGGCCTTTCCATCCGGTGTCATGTAAATTTTTGCGCCCAACCCTTTGTAGTCTTCCACGGTATGGGGTGTGATAAACGGTCTGAGCGCGTCTGGGAGATCTCGCCTGTTTCGGATAAACGCCTCGATTTCTTCATCCAATTCCATCCCCTCGAAAAACACTCTCTGAAGATCCGCAGTCAACAGAACTTTGGCTTTTTCGCTGTATTTTCCAACATCCGGTTTCCATTCGTCTAAACCCGCCTGGCCCACATTGTACCGCCACCCCTCGTCGGGCTTTTTCCGGACCCCTTTTTTCTGCTCCTTGAGCCCCCGGGCCTTGAGCTGCTTTTCAGACAGGGTCTTGACGTAGCAGCGGCAATTAAAGCCGTTGGGCGGGTACCACTGGTCCCAGACCGGGTGGTCCGCGTGATAAACCTTGTTGTGCATGGCCGCGTGCTCGTCCCGGGTGGCCTTGTCCAGGATGGCCTTGTACTGCCAGTAGGGCCGCCGCTCCTTCACGTCCTGCATCTGCTTGAACCGGCCCACCTGGTAGGCGCTCTGCACATTGGCCCGGAAGATGGTGTCGAGGCGCCAGGGCGTGAGCCGCTTTCGCCGCGTGCCGTCCGGGAGGGTGACCCAGGCGTCCTCGCCATCGGGCGCGAACCAGCCCCGGGCCGTGAGCCGCTCCTTGAGGTTTTTCTTGAAGCTCTGAATGCTCTGGCCCCCGTCCACGGCCTTTTTCAGCTCTCCCCGAATGTCTTCGAGCACCTCCATCGCGGTCACCTGGGCCACGGTAAAGGCCCGGGCATGGGCCTGCTGCCACACGTCCCGCCACGAGTTGGGGCTCAGGGCATAGCCCTTTTGGTTGAAGTACGCGATGGCTTCATCAAAGGGCAGGTTGCCGTATTTTAGGGCTTTGGCCATAGGGTCCAGGGGTTCACGGTTCACTTTCGCTGGCGGCGTAGCCGGTAAGGCCGGCCGCGAACATGGCCCGGGCCAGGAGCTCCTGAAACGCCGCGCTGTTCAGGTCCGGGTAGAGGCTGTAAATTTTTTCTCCGATGGCGCCCAGGTCGTCGGCCTGGCGGATTTCCTCTAAAACCGGCTCCAGGAGCGCCTGGATAGCCCCCTCAGCGGCCCGGGCCCCCTGGTCCGACAGTTGGTCCGCGTGGTCCTGGGAAAAGGGCGTGCGGGGCTTCTGGGCGAATTCTGGGGCTTGATCCGTCTGATCTGTCTGATCGGGCCGATCCGACCGATTTGCAGAGGGCGCCACCACCGCCTCCCCCGCCTCGGGCGGGTCGATGCCATAGGTCTCGTAAAAGTACTGCTCGGTCACCGGGAGGCCGATGTCTGACACCAGGATTTTATCCCGATCCGCCCTGGCCCGGAGGTCTTCCTCGGGCTCGCAGCGGGTGTGAAGCCGGGGGTAGCGGGTCACGTTGGGGTAATTGTAGTCCACAATCCAGCGGATGAGGCTTTGGTTCAGGCACTCATCCAGCAAACCGGCGTCCGACTCGGTAATGTCCGCCTTGGTCTCCTCCTGGCTGTTTTCATTGCCTAATTTGCCCGGGGTCCCCTCGGTGGTGGCGGTCTGCCCCAGGACCGCCTTGGAAATTTGCTTATCCATGTACTCGCAGAGGGTCTCATAGGTGACCTTTCCGGCCCGGACCGCTTCCAGGAGTTCGATGGCCATTGTGTCCGGGATCTTGACGCCGGTCTCGTTCTGGATGGCGTCGATGGCATCCAAAAGGGCCTGTTGCTGTGAGGCATCGGTCCCGGGCGGGTACTTGCCAATGGCCGTGGGCATGCCGTATTTTTCCAGAAAAATCAGCCAGAACTTAATCCCGTTTTTCTTGAACCAGACCGGCCACCAGAGTTTCTGGCCCAGGCCCTTGCCGTAGGGATTATCGCTGGATCCGCAGGTGAAGAGGATGAACTTGCGATCGGGCACGGGCTCGCCCTCGATCATATCCCGGGGGGTCAAAAGCCGCATGTCCCGGTCCATCGTAAAGCTGAACCGTTTCGGGTGCTTGGCCCGGATCACCCGGGGCACGACGGCATGGTCCCGGACCGTCCACATGACCTCGCCCACATAAAAGCCGTAGAGGATGGCCTGGAGGAGCTCCTGGCGCATCTGGTTGAAATTGCAGGCTTTGAGCGTTTCCGCCACAAAGTCCGCGACCTTCTGGGCCTGGCTCACGGCCTTAGGCCGGCCCACGGTGGAGACCTCCTCGCCGGGCAGGACCTCCCAGTCTTTACTGATGACCGACAGATACCGCGACTGGAGCACGGCCCCGGCATGGGGGTCCCGGTCCACCTCGTCATAGAGCTTGAGCCCCTTTCCGGCCGCCTCTGTTTGCAGGGTGGGGTCCGGGTTTTCGAGGCGGTTCAACCACCCGGAAAAGATGTCGATATCCTTTGACGCGGTGGCTATTTCGTCCGCGACAGGCTTTTTCGGCCGGATCATGTCATCAGCCATACACCCTCCCATCCCCCATAAAGCCCTCCATTCGGTTATAAGCCCTTGTCTTTCGGGTGGATTCGTATTCAATGGGGCCTCTCGGGTCGCCGGCCGCATGCCGGGCCAGGGCCAGGGCCCAGAACCGGTCGGAATGGCCGTCCGGGCCGGTGTCGGCCTCAAAGCGGAGGTTTCCGGCGGCGGTTGTGATCTTTCGGATGCCGCGCAGGTCGGCCCGGATCTTATCGTCTTTCGGGATCCGGAGATTCTTATCTTCAAAGGCGGCCCGCACCGGATAGGCCAGCGCCTCTTTGACCGGGGCGGTGAAACGGACCCCCTCCACCTTGTATTCCCCGTATTTCTGCTTAGCCCTCTCCGAAAACTGCATGCCCAGGCCCGTGTCGTCGATACAGCAGCGCCTGACCTGGGGCAGGGCCAGGAGCGGGTACAAGATCTCCTCCTGGCCGGAAAAGGGGACGTTGTGCATCTCATAGACCAGGCGGGTCAGCATCATGCCGGCCACCGGCTCCAGGACCCAGATGACCGTTAAATCGTGTTTTCGGCCCACATCCACGCCTACGTATAAATCCCTCGTTTTTCTACCGTCCGGACCGGTACCGTCCAAGGTCATCTCCCACGCCTCGCCGCCCCGGTATTCGCAGCCGGCGATCAGGTCGTAAGACAGAAAAGCCCCCTCATCGTCGGCCGGCACACACATATATTCCTGCAAAAACTGCTCTTCTGAGGCGCACCCGGACCGGATGAAGTCAAAGTACTCGGGCTCATCCATTTCAAACCGTAGATCGCCGTCGGGCAGGTACTCCTGGAGCTTGTACAAAAACCCCTGGTCCAGGGCGTCCTGAAGGGTCACCGTATGGAGAGAAAACCCTTTGGGGTTGTTCCGGTGTTTGACATCCTCCACCAGTTCGTTGAAAAAATTAGCCGATCCCCGGTGGGTCGATATAATCTCTAATTCGCCGCCCCAGGTGATGCCGGGATACGCAATGGCGTAGAGTTTCCGGGGGTCTGGATGGAGCGCGAACTCGTCCAGTATTCGACCCCCTTTCTTTCCGGCCTGGGCATCCGGGTTGCTGCTCATGGAGTGGATCCGCTTGCCGTTCGAGCATTGGAGCACATAGGCGCTGATCCGCCTGTCTTCGTCGATGATGGAGAGCCCCAGGTCCTTGGCCGCCACATTCAGCAGTTTGGCGAACCGCACGCAGTCTTCCAAAAAGAGCCTGGCCTGGATCTCGTCCCGACTCGACACCCACTGGTCGTTCCGGTTCTCCCTGGGCGCGGTCTTTTCCACGGCCCCATAGGCCGTGCCCCAGGAGATCCCGATCTGCCGCGACTTCTCCATGAGCTTCAACCGCGAATGATCATCGATCCATCGCTGCTGATACGGCAGGAAAACCCTGTTCGGCGTGTCCGGAATATTTTTCGCGTTGCCTTTCATAGGGGGTTGCGCGTTACGGGTTACGGGTTCAGGGATCGCAGATTTTAGGTTGATGTTCCGCGTTCCGCGTTAATCTTCAATATTCCGCGTTAATCTTCAATAATCAATAATCAATATTCAATGTTAGAGGTACTGTTCCCTCAAGGCCCGGATCTGCTCGGCGCTGGCGCCTTTTTCCACGGCCTGGGCCGCGTCTTCCAGGGCCCGGTCGCGAATATCCTGATCC
>Ga0180434_10002704_pt1 | contig 23230 bp, 18 predicted proteins | sample SS_ome_7_FD_132453 | JGI IMG/M metagenome (GOLD analysis project Ga0180434, IMG submission 132453) | Hypersaline lake sediment archaeal communities from the Salton Sea, California, USA - SS_1_D_2 metaG | ecosystem: Environmental > Aquatic > Non-marine Saline and Alkaline > Hypersaline >...
CAGACGCGGTCGTCCCTGCTGCGGGCATAACAGTACCGGCCGTCCGGGTCGGCGACGACCCCGGATATGCCTTCATCCACCCGTTGCCCTTGCGCACCCGCGCGATCGAACGTGCCGAGGAAGTAACCGCGGTCGCAGACGAACAGCTTGTCGGCGATCGCCGCCGGACCGCAGTCCGCCGGTGCGTAGTATTGCGAGGCCTTCCCGTCACTCGCTTTCGGCCCGAGGACTTTCCATTCGAGCTTCCCGTCACTGCGGCGCAGGGCGTATAGGTAGCCGTCCCAGGCGCCGAAGACGACCAGGTCATTCCACAGGCATGGCTTACATTCAATCGAGTAATCGGCACGCGAGAACGTCCAGCGCTCGGCACCGGTCTTCAGATCGAGCGCGTGCATCCGCCCGCCGTTGTCGCCGATGTAGACCGTGCCATCGTCAATCAGTGGCCAGCCGTAGACGGGCAGCCCCGCGTCGAACGTCCAGCGCGCCTTGCCCGAGTCGTCCACAGCGTAGACCTTGCCGTCGCCCGAGCCGAACACCACCGCCTTGCCGGACCATGCCGGCGTGCCGAGGATTTCGCCGCCGGTGCTGAAACTCCACAACTCCCGGCCGGTGCTCCGGTCCAGCGTGGTCACGACGCCGTCCGTGCGGGCCGCGATCAGCTTGTCCCCCGTGATCACCGGCTGCGCCTTGACGGCAGCAGGAAACACTTTCTGCCACAGGCGCCTCACCCCATCGCCGGACCGCACGAATGTGGCGGTGCGAAGATCGGAACGCCCGTCGTGTCGAGACGCCCGCACCGTCACAAGATGCGCCCCCGGCTTCAGCGCACTCACGTCGACGCACCAGGCGGGTTGCGATGTGTCTTCCTGACGCGTGTGCATTTCCCGACCGTCGATATGGATCTTGATGTCGGGAAACTCTGTGCGCCAGTCATCCGCGGGCAGATTGAGATTGACGTCCACGTAGTCGCCCGCGATCGGCGTGTCCGGTTGCGGCGATGTTATTCGGAACAGGCGCTCGGCCTTGTGCCATTGCAGCGGCTTCTTCAGGAGCTTTCGCCAGCCGGGGCCCTTTGACGGTTTGTCTCCGCTCGCCGGCTTGCGGTGGTAGCGGTACGCCACGCGCAGTGTCTCGTCCTGCGCGCTGACCACTGCATAGCCGGCGTTCTTGCCGAACGTGGAGCCGCCCATCACGCCGTCGATCCCGTCCATGTTGCGATGGCTCACGCCATGACCGTGACCGTAAAGTATCAATACCACGTTGTAATCGCGCAGCAGGTCGATCAGCGTGTCGTACTCGGCCGGGGCGAACTCGCCGCTGTAAGGCGGGTGATGCAGCGCCACGAAGACCGGCGTGCCCGGCGGGATGCTCTCCAGGTCGCGCTTCAGCCAGGTGCGCGTGGTGGCGTCGATCGATGGCACCGGCTCCTGTGGCGACGCCGAGCAGATGCACACGAAATGGCAGCCAAACTTGTCGAACGAGTAGTTCTCCGCACCGTAGCGCTCGCGCATGATGTGGTACATGGCAACCCAGGTGTTGTCGTGGTTGCCAGGAAGGACGTACAGCGGATACGGCAGCGACGCGAACGCCCGCTCGAAGATTGACCAGGTATCGTCGATCACGCCGTACTCGGTCAGGTCGCCGGTCGCGAGCGCGAACGTGGGCGCCCCCGTGGTGATCTTGAACGGGGCGATCGTCTGCGGCCCGACGGCCTGCTCGCAGACCCAGGCAACCGACTCGGCTCCACGCGGCGGACCAGGCTCGCCCGTTCGAGCTAGGTGCGGCGAGATGTGCATGTCCGTGATCTGCACGAAGGCAAAGTCTTCGATCGCCCGCCCGGCTTGACCGAAGGCCAGTACCTGAGCGCTCAGGAGCAGTGCTAGTGTGATCGCTTTTCGCAGCATGGCGTTCTCTCCAAACCAGTTCTTATGTCGTAGCGTATCTTAAGGAGTGTCGGACCGTTCTCCAAATCAGCACCGCCCGAGCGCCGCCACACTCGCGCCACCCGCTTTCACTTGGACTCGGCGTCAGATCCGGCTAATGTGTAACGCAACCATGAAGACCGAACGATTTACTCTGCTACCACGTGCCCTGCACCTTGGCACGTTGCGCTTAACCGTGTCCACGTGCCTTGTCTGTGGATGCCTGCTGCTGACCAGTTGCAGCTCGCCGCACCTTGATCGCGGCTGGACGTTCGATCAGGGAGGGATCGTTCGCGGCGATACATCCCGCAGGAACATCGCCCTGATTTTCACGGGCGGCGAGCACGGGGAGGGGACCGAACACATCCTCGACACGCTGAAACAGGCCGGGATCAAGGCTTCGTTCTTCGTCACCGGCGATTACATGGCGAAACGGGAATACCACCGGCTGCTGCGCCGCATGGTTGCCGAAGGACACTACCTCGGCCCGCATTCGCATTCACACCCGCTGTACTGCTCCTGGGAGGACCGCTCGCGAACGCTCGTGACCGAGGAGTTCTTCCGGCAGGACCTGGAGCGGAACATCACCGATCTGCGGCGGTTCGGCGCGCTGCGCGATGATGGGCCGGTCTACTTCATCCCGCCGTACGAGTGGTACAACGCCGAGCAGTCGCGCTGGGCGCAGGCGTTGGGGCTCGTGCTGTTCAACTTCACGCCCGGCAGCGGCTCGAACAGGGACTGGATCCCGGAGAGGCAGCGCGGCTTCGTAACCAGCGAGGTGATTGTGCGTGACATTCTTGCGTCCGAACGGAAAGACCCGCATGGGCTGAACGGTTTTCTGCTCCTGCTGCACCTCGGCTCGCAGCGCGCGGACAAGATGCATCTGCAACTCGCGCCGCTGATCGACGAGCTGTCGCGGCGAGGCTACCAGTTCCTCCGCGTTGATGAGTTGCTGTCGACGCCGCGCTGACGGCTTGCCTCAAGGCATTTCCCACACATGCAGCAGCAGCAGGAGCGAGACGGTTCCGTCAATGATCGGCTCGTTCGTGGAGAAATCTTCGAACACGTCGTGGTACACGCCCGCGTCGGACTGGAAGCGGGCCAGACGGTCCTCGCCGAAGTCCGCGAACTTTAGACCGTCATTGATGTCCTTGTAGACCGGCCCGTCCACCAGCCCGCCGACCGGGAGATGTTTCTTGAGCTTCCAGAACAGGTGATGCGGCTGGCTCGCCGCGTCGCCGCTCGCGGGCACGCCGAGTACGAACGACACGCCCCAGGGATTGCGGCCGAAGATCCAGTCGCGGGCCTCGGCGGCGAGTGCTCGGAACTGCCGGTCGCCGGTCATGCGCTCGTAGAGCACCGCCTGCGTCGCGAACGCGATGGCGTCGTTGGTCGAGCACCAAACCAGTGGCGTGCCCAGCCGGTACGGGTTCCGCTCGGCGAGCTGCCGGACACGCTCCAAGCCCGCGCGGTAGTAGCCGGCGAGCTTCTCGCGCGTTTGTGCGTCAGCGTGCGGGTACAGCCGCCAGTGCGCGAGATTGACGTACGGGAAGAATTCGTAGTGGCCGTGGCGGAGCTTGCCCATCCACTTGCTTTCGCCGGCCTGGTGGGCGTATTCGATCGCCTGCCGCAGGTACGCTTCGTTCTTTGTCGCGATGTAGAGCTCCGTCGCCGCCCATTCCAGATCGTCATAGAACGTGCTCTCGCTGTAGTAGTACGGTGCCCTGACCGGCACGGACATCGCGCAGCCGGGCTTGGCCTGGGCAAGGCGATACGCGGACTTGGCTTTCTCGAGATCACCGGCGAGGACGAGCGCGGCGGCGGTGCGCCCGGCCAGATTCGCCACGCCGGTCGACTCGTTCTTGTACTTGGGGCCCTGCGGCCGACCGGTCGCCGGCCAGGCGGAGCGTGGTCCGCCGGGCCCCCAGCCGTAATCGCTCTGATCGTCGTGCCAGAGCGTTTCGGGCGGGAGGTGGTCGCGGTCGTCGCCGATCTGCACGTAGATCGTGTCCGAGTTCGGGTGAATCTTTGTGAGCAGCTCGGCACCGTAGCGGGCCTCGTCCTCGGTGCCCGCCAGGAACAACGCCGCCACGCAATATGACGTCGTGATCATGTGCTTCAGCCGGTCGCCGGCGTCGTGCCACCCCCCTACCAGATCGACGCGCTCGTCCGTCACCGTGTTGATCGCGTCCTGCTGGTGACACTTGCGACCGCTCACGGGATTGTCGCCGCAACGCTGAAGGCGCATAAACTCGATCAGCTTGGCCGGGACGCCCTTGTATGCGTCGGAGCCGATGGAGAAAGGAAGCGACGTTGCGTCGCCATACCTCAACACGTATCGCCCGGGCGTGCGCAGCACGGAGAAGTCGAGGCGATAGTTGTGCTGGAACGGCCCCCAGGCTCCGGCGTCCGGGCCGATCTCCGCCGAATACTCGCCCACCTCAAAGCGGCCGGCCAGCGGTCGCTCGCTCGACAGCAGCGCGATCTTCGGATCGTCGGGCAGATAGCCGACCTGATTGACGCGAATCCACACACCGTCGCCGGCAAACGCAATCGTCGACAAGAGGAAGCACAGAATCAGCGCCCCCATCCAGAGCTGCGCTGTCCACGAAATGCGTGTCACGGTCAAGTCTCCATCGTTCTGGTGGTCGGACAAACAGCCAAGCTACAGCGCCTCGACCCGCACGGCGTCCGCCTCGCGCACGCTCGCCAGCACGTTCGGATCACCTTCGATTTGGCCGACCACATTCACCGGGCTGTAGGGCTGCTGCCCGAAGAACAGGCACAGTGCCTTGCCCGGCGGCCAGTACGCCACCGTACCCGACGGAACCTCCGGCTGCGCGTCCTCTTCGCCAGCCGTGACCGGCGTGTCGAAGTAAACCTCGTCGCCCCACAGCTTCGCGCTGGAATCGAAGGGGAGCGCGTCACGGACGAGCTGGGCGGTCTTCGTATTGTTCAGCGTGGCGGTGACGACGACATCGCCGAGCGTGATGCGGATCGAACTCATGGTGCTCTCCCGACTCGAGCAATCCGGATTGCCGGCTCATTCTAACCCCGCGGGCCCGGTGGGTGCAGCGGGGGACGGCGGATGGCCACGCGGCCGCGTCATCCCTAGGGTAGCATGACGGTTTTGGCGGTAGGAGAGAAGCTGCGGAGGTCGGCGAGGGGGAGGATCAGAGCGCTGAGCGCGAGCGAGGGGTCTCATGAGAGCCGGCAACCCCGCCAGTGACCCCTGGCCGGCGCTCAGGGCTGTGTCTTTTCTGACGCCCGCCCTGGGGATGGCTCAGGGGACTGGTCGGTTGCATCAACTGCCCGAGGCGGATAGCATATGTGGTTCGGAGTTCATTAAGCAGAGGGAAGACACGTGTACGCAGTATTCGAAGATGGCGGAAAGCAGTACAAGGTCAGCGAGGGCGACGCCCTGCTCATCGAGCGACGCGACCGCGACGAGCGTAAACCCAAGATTACCTTCGACAAGGTCCTGATGGTCGGCGAGGGCCAAGACGCCCGGATCGGTACGCCCTGGGTCAAAGGCGCCACGGTCACCGCCAAAGTCACTGAAGAGCTCAAGACCCCCAAAGTGATCGGCGTCAAATTCAAGCGCCGAAAAGGCTACATGAAACGCTTCGGCCACCGCCAGCAGATGCTCAAGGTCGCGATCGAGAAGATCAAGGTTCCGGCCGCGGCGAAGTAGGCCAAGCGAACCTCCGTGTCGAACCTCCACGTAGCCCACGCAGGTGGGCTGCTTGCTTGCATCCCACAAACCCTGTCAGCAGTTTGCCATTTTCGGCGCGCGCCGACAGAATTCAGCCATGCGACACGACGGCCGCCAACCCGACCAGCTCCGCCCGATTGAGATCATCCGCGGGTTCACGCAGTCCGCTCCCGGGTCGGTTCTGATCCGCACCGGCCAGACGCACATCTTCTGCACCGGGTGCATCGAAGAGGGCGTGCCCAGTTGGCGCGAAGCCAGCGGGGCCGGCTGGGTGACCGCGGAGTACGATATGCTCCCCGGCTCCACTGGCGCGCGTCGCAAACGCAGCCGGGCCAGAATCGACGGCCGCGCACAGGAAATCCAACGTCTCATCGGCCGTTCGCTGCGCGTCGCCGTCGACATGACCAGGATGGGCCCGTACACGATCTTCCTCGACTGCGACGTGCTCCAAGCGGACGGCGGCACGCGCACCACTGCCATCAATGGCGCGTATGTCGCACTCTGCGACGCCCTGCGGGACGGCCGGCGCCGTGAATTGTGGGGCGACAACCTCCTGACCACCGGGGTGGGCGCGGTAAGCGTCGGCATCGTCGACGACGACGTCCTGTTGGATCTCGACTATCACGAGGATCTGAGTGCCGCGATCGATTGCAACCTGGTCATGACCAAGCGGGGCGAGTGGGTCGAGGTCCAGGCCACCGGCGAAGGCACGACCTATACGGACGCACGGCTGGCCGAAATGCTGACCCTCGGCCGGAAAGGAATCGAACGGGTTTTCGAGTTTCAGCGCGACGCGCTCGCGCGGCCTTGATCGCGAAACTGAGCCATGAGAGCAATGACCTGCCAGCCTGTCCGACCATATTGGCTCGCATATTTGACGGTGCTGCTGCCGCTGCTCGCCGGCTGCGAGATGTCCGCGGGCACGATGACGGCGCGCCCCCCCGCCGCCGACGACGAGGACATCTGGGCGATCCGCTGCCTCACGCTGGAAGGTCCAGACCGCTTCCGGCTGGCGGACAACTACGCCGACGCGCTGAAGAAAGTCGCCGGCCTCAAGCCCAACCTGGTCCAGGTCCTTCACGAGTCCGGCCAGACCGCGGTCTATTACGGCCGCTACCGCCGCGACTACGACGCAAAAACCGAGACCGAATCGTTCCGCCCCGACCACTTGCGCGATCTCGAACTGATCCGTCACCTGTCCATGAACATCCGGGACCCGGCCGTCGGCAGCCGCACGGTCTGGCCCTTTCAACTGGCCACAATGGACACGCTCCCGATCGGGCGCGGCTCGCATCCCGAATGGCTGCTGTCGCGGGCGCCGGGTTATTACTCGCTGCAGGTAGCGGTGTTCTACAACACCGGCGAGATGCGCCGGCGCAAGTACGCCGCCGAGGAGTACTGCAAGCTACTGCGTGAGCAGGGCGAGGAGGCGTATTACGACCACGGGCGGGTGAACAGCTCGGTCTGTATCGGTGCGTTTCCGAAGGAGGCCATCCAGACATTTCAGAAGCAGGATCCGCTGACCGGCATCATCCAGGTAACCGCCAAGATCGTCGACGAGCGCATGCTCGCTTTGCAGCGCAAGCATCCTTTCAACCTGCACAACGGCAGCAAGTTCTACGAGATCATCCGCGATCCCAGGACCGGCGAGAGAATCCGCGACCCGCATACCTCGTTCGCGGTGGAGATTCCGCGTGAGGGGCAGGAGGCCGGTGTCCCCGGCGGATAGCAGCCATGCTCGAACTCCTGCTCGCCACGCACAACCCCGGCAAGGTTCGCGAGATTCGCCAACTTGCCACTGGGCATGACTGGCTCTGGCACAGCCTCGATGACTTCCCGGATGTGCTTGAGGCGATCGAAGACGCCGAGACGTTCAGCGCGAACGCGCGCCGCAAGGCGTTGCATTACGCGGCGGCGACCGGACTGCCGACGCTGGCCGACGATTCCGGGTTGGAGGTGGACTGTCTGGGCGGGGCGCCGGGGGTGCTTTCGGCCCGTTACGCCGGCCGGCCGCACGACGACGCGGCCAACAACCGAAAGCTGGTCGCCGCCCTGGAAGGAATTCCTCGTGAGCAGCGCACGGCGCGATTCCGCTGCGTGATGGTCCTGGCCCGGCCGAACGAAGTCCTGGCTGAGACACGGGGGGCGGTGGAGGGCATAATCATCGACAAGCCGCGCGGGACCAACGGCTTCGGCTACGATCCGCACTTCCTGATCCCGTCGCTCGGCAAGACGATGGCCGAACTGCCTGCGGAAGAAAAGAACGCGCGCAGTCACCGCGGTCAGGCGCTGCGCGCCATGCTCCCGGAGATCGCGCGTCTGCTGGGTACGCAGAGCCGCGCGGGCTGAAGCCCGCGCCAGTGTGGCACGGCCGTGTCGGCCGTGAGCGCCATGCACGCCCCGTCCGGTGAGGTTTGTCACAACGTTCTTGCGAGCGTACCATCGTCTCAGCCCGAGACACTGTATCTCCGAGCGCGAAAGGACGAAGGCATGCTGAACGTCTACCTGGCCGGAGCCGTCCGTGGCAGCCAGGGCACCTGGCGCGACCAGGTCCCGGAGATCCCCAACGTGTGCTTCATCCACCCCGGAGCCCGCATTCCCGGCGGCAACGAAGAACGCCGCAGCGACCTCTACTGCCCGGCTGACCGCATCTCGGTGCAGAAATGCGACATTCTGCTGGCGCACTGCGACCGTCTGGAGGGCGGCCACGGCACTGCGGTCGAGATCGGCATGGCCCTGGCTTATGGGAAGGAGATCTTCCTGGTCTGTCCGAACGAGGAATCGCGCTACATCTGGCGATTCTCCGTCGGCTCGACACCCACGGTCTATGACTCGCTCGAAGCGGCCCTCGAGGTGATTCGCTACGCCGCCGCCCAGGTCTCGGGCACGTCACGCTGCGCAGCACCGTGATGGTTGCGGCGTAGGGCACACAAATCATGGCCTGGTTCCGCACCCGGCCGACCGAAGGGCTTGATATGCGCATCCCAGCAACGCTGCTTGTTGCGCTGCTAACTACACTCTGCGGCTGCGGTCTGCTTCACGTGCCTTATGCAGTGACGCTCCCGAGCAAGAGCTTGCGCTGCGTGCACGTGCTAGACCACAAAACGCGCGAACCGGTCGCCGACGCATACGTTTCGTTCCACGTTACCAAGTGGCACAACTGGATGAAGCAACCCTTGCCGTCGTGGATTGCTTGCGAAGATCCTCTCCAAGAGGGTTCGGGAGCGCCGTGCGATCAGGAAAGCGATCGTGTGGCTTCGTGGGAGGCGGTGCGCGACAAGGATGGCAGTTTCAGTGTCAGGCCACGGACCTTCTGTGCTTGGGTTTCTGTGTGGTTTCCGTTGCCATGCCCCCTGGGTTGGTTCTTATACTACACGTATGACGGCGTGCTCGAGGTCTCCGCACCCGGGTATCGCACGCTCTGGATCAGCGATAGCGGTGTGGGTCACGCCATTAAATGGGGTAAAGCAGTGAACGAGGGGGCGCGTCGGCCAACTAAGGGCACCATTGCCTTGCGAGACTCAGCCGTGGTCGTTTATTTGGCACGACGTCCTCCGCCTGTTCCTGACTCGAAGACGACGTCAAAATGATCCCTTACGTCATCGCGCAGGTCTGGGGCAGATCAAGCAGCGCAGCGTCGCAGCTCCGACGTTTTGAGCCCCGGAGGGGTGACGGTCATTAGCCGGGGGCGCGAGCCCCCGGTATCCGTGCGCGTTGACATGGTGAGCCCCAGAGGGGCGAAAGAGCAACAGCAGTGCTGCCGCTGTCTCTGTCGCCCCTCCGGGGCTTCCGGTTCACAAACGACCACAAACCCCAGGGCTGCCGCCCTGGGCTACTATCCGTCGTCCCTCCGGGACTGCTCCGCAGCTAATACGTGATCCGGAAGGCGCCTTCGCCGCCGCCGGGCGGGAGGGCACGGACGTCCGCGTTGGCGATGTTGTGCTTGAACTCGCTCGCAATCGCGGCGAGGAAGCGGTCGACCTCGGCGGGTTCGCCCTCGGCCTCGAGCTCGACGGTTCCATCGGGCAGGTTCCGGACGTAGCCGACGACCTGGAAGTTGTGCGACAGCTCATGCGAGATCATCCGAAAGCAGACGCCCTGGACGCGTCCGTGATAGATGACGTGTCGGCGAATCGGGTTGGATTGCTGCCCGCTGTTCACTTCTTTTCGTTCTTCGTGCCCTTCCTGAGGAAGACTTTGCGCTCGTCGTCGTGTATCTCCAGCGTGCGGCCTTTCAGGACGGTGTTGTAGCTTCGCTGCCCGCCGCCCTGCGGACGCATCGTCAGCTTGAAGCCGTTGAAGCTGTACGCCCCCTGCTCGCGGACGGTCTTACCCTCGATCGTGACGGTTGCGGTGAATGTGCCGTCGCGGGCGAAGTAGGCGTCCTCGATCGCGAAGATCTGCTTGTTGGGGATCGCTTTGGTCATGTGCCAGTCGCCGACAATCACGCCGCTGCAACCCGTTGCCATGAGCAGCAGCGAGCCGAGCATGGCGTGCAGCAATACGTTGCCCCGTTGTGCGCGCTTCTGTCGTGTTCTGACTTGCATAGTGGGCCGATTATACGCGTTCATGTCGCGGGCGTCGCCAGTTCGCGAAGCAGCCGCTCGATCCGCGCCAAGGTTCGTACTCGGCCGACCAGCTCGAGCGTGTCGAAGATCGCCGGGCTGATGGTCGAGCCGGTGACGGCGACGCGCAGCGGCTGGGCAACCTTGCCGAGCTTCAGCTCGCTGGCCTCGGCATACTCGCGGATGAGCTTTTCGAGCGCGGCAGCGGTCCAGTCGGTTAGCTTCTCGAGCTGGTCACGGATCTCTCTCAGCACGGCGACGCCGGCGCCGTCACCCTTGAGCAACACCTTCCTGATCGCCGCCTCGTCGTATTGAAGCTGATCATCCGGGACGTACATCGCGCCGCATTTGCCGTCCAGGTCGCGGAAGGTGCGCATTCCTTCGCAAAGCTCGATCAGCCGCTCCAGTGTTGGGTCATCGAGGTCGCGCAGGGGCGAGCCGTCGTTTGCGTGCAGATAGTCGCGCAGACCTGCTAGCTTGCGCTCCACGCCGGCCGCCGCCAGTGCGACGGTGTTGAAGTTGAGCAGCTTCTCGCGGTCGAACTTGGCGTTGGTCTTGCCGATTCGTTCGACGCTGAACGCCTGGCACAGCTCGGGGAGTGTGAACTTCTCGCGGTCGTCGCCCGGCGACCAGCCCAAAAGCGCGATGAAGTTGAGCAGTACGTCGGGCAGGTAGCCGCTGACGCGGAAATCGTGAATCTCGATCTCGGGCAGCGAGACGTGGAGCTCGGCCGCCAGCGCTTCCAGCCCGGCGGTCTCGAGCTGCGTTTTCTTCTTCCGCCAGGCGTCGAACGCGTCGGCACTCTCGCAGCCGGACAGCTCGCAAGCCTTGGCCGCGCTGATCCGGTCGGCTTTGAGCGCCTCGGTCACCGCGGCCCGGACGACCTTGTCCTTCTCGCGCTTGCTCATCTTCGAGCCGTCCATGTTGAAGATGATCGGGAGGTGGGCGTAGGTCGGCACCGGGTAACCGAGCGCCTCCTGTAGCGCCATGTGGTTCGGCGTGTTCATCAGGTGCTCCTGGCCGCGGAGCACATGGGTGATCTGTACGGCGGCGTCGTCGATCACGACGGCGAAGTGGTAGGTCGGCCAGCCGTCGGCCTTGACGATCACGAAGTCGCTCAGCTCGGTCGCACCGATCTGGACATCGCCGAGAATCTGGTCGTTGACGACGAAATCGCGCTCGGGCATCTTGAAGCGGACGACGACCGGGCGGCCTTCATCGCGAGCCTTCTGAGCTTCGGACTCCGAGGGGAAATGCGTCGGACGCGGATAGCGGAAGCCGCGCTGTTGGCTCTTGCGAGCCGCCTGGCGCATGGCCGCCAGCTCTTCCGGCGTCTCCCAGGCGTAGTAGGCCTGGCCGCCGTCGAGCAGCTTGCGGGCGTGCTCGTTGTATATCTCGAGCCGTTGACTCTGGTAATACGGTCCGTGCTCGCCGCCGACCTCGGGACCCTCGTCCCACTGGAGGCCGAGCCAGCGGAGGTCTTCGAGCAGCTTGCGGTCGGCGGCCTCGATGTTGCGGGTCTGGTCGGTGTCCTCGATCCGCAGGACGAACTTTCCGCCGAGCCGCTTGGCCAGCAGGTAGTTGAACAACGCCGTGCGCGCCCCGCCGACGTGGAGGTATCCGGTCGGGGAAGGCGCGAACCGCGTTCGGACGATATCGCTCATGGTTTCCTCGTCTACCGAGCAGGTCCGCATCGGCCGGAGCCGACCCGTTCAAGCCAGACGATCGTACTGGAAGCTACGCGGCTTGTCGTGTGCCCGCGGATGACGGGCGGCGGCGGGCGAATCTCGGTGGGGCGGAGTGAAAATGCGGGGTGGCGCGGGTATACTTAGAGGTGGTGCGCAGCACGCGTGCGCCGGTAGGAGCCATGGGTTTTGCCCGGCCTGGCCGCCCGCTGGCCGCATCAACGTGATCTTTGAGAACCAGGGCTAAGCCGAATAAGGGGGCGAATGGCTTCGACCGGGCAGGTTGAGGTCTGGGTAGCGTGTCGAGGTTGTCAGGAGGCCTCGTTAAACACCTGGCACAACCATTACATGCCAATGATGGCTACCGTTTGGCTGCCTAGAAACTAGGCAACCCGTCGGCCGGCGACGCCTGCTAGCCGGTACCGACGCCGACAGCAGGCTGGCTGCTGCGTTCCCGCCTGGCGGCGTAGCAGCAAGAACCAGCCGGGCTCGGCCCGCGGATGACCTGTCGGCTGGTCTGCCAAGGGCTCAGAGCTGTGAAATCAACCGACTACGCACGTAGGGACCCAGGCTGAAATGCTTCGGCACGGGGGTTCGATTCCCCCCGCCTCCAATCACTAGCTGTTTTATTTCCAAGTGCTTACGTCCCGCGCCCCCCATTGCGGAAACTCCTGCGGGAACTCCATTTCCGGCGGCGGAAACCACAGGCCTCTCGGGCTGAAATCCGCGGCTTCCTGGAGACGCGCCGGTACTACCGCACTGGAAGTCCACTCTCCACGGCGGCCCCGAGGCCGGCCAGCTGGTGTAAGCAGGTCAGCATTCCGGCTGCTGCACACGTGTGGCCGCAAAGGCTCGGCTGCGCGAACCGGTGGCCTGGGAGCAGGCGGTCAAGACCGGCGCCACCCGCCCAACCGCGGCCGTGGAACAGCACTTGGTGCCGAAGTCGTGGCGGCGGCACCGTGCGGGTTGCACGGCGCCGCCGCGATGTTCAAAGCGCCTGGGCCGCGGCGCTAGTATTGCGAATACTCGAACGCGCCGATGTCCACGGTGGTGTGCTAGTCCACCGAAAGTTGCGCCGCCCTGGATGGCGCATAACGTCTTCCCACCCAAGCCGTTATGATGCCCGGTAGCGCGGCTGGAAGGCGATATAGCGAAATACATCTACGGCCACGATTTCCTCGAACGTGTCAAACACATGGGCATTGAAGACGTGATGATCGCACCACGATCGTCCTGGCAGAATCCGTTCGCCGAGCGTGTGATCGGCTCAATTCGGCGCGAATGCCTGGACCACGTGATCGTGCTCAACGAAGGTCACCTGCGACGGATCCTGACGCGTTACTGCACGTACTATCACGAATCACGGACCCATCTCTCGCTTGGCAGTAACGCACCGGTGCCGCGTGACATCGAACCGCCCGAGCGGGGCAAAGTGATCGCGATCCCCCACCCCGGCGGCCTGCACCACCGTTACATCCGGGCCGGCTGAGATCGCAGCGAGGAGTGATCATCACGCGCAAGCCAATCGCCGGGATCGTGCTGCGCTGGCCTCCGAGATTCCGTCTGTTCACCGGTTTCCGAACCGTCGGTGGGCGCCGGGAGCCCCTTCTCACCGCCGGCCCTGCCCATCATCTCTCGCCGCGACGAGCGCGGATGGAGTATTCCGTATGCACACCCCGAGTGTTGCTCCACATAGACTGAGCATGGAGCCAACGCGAGGCTCAGCGCTATCGGAACTCCACCCAAGCCAAGCTGTTCGGCTCCGATGACGCCCCGCGGTCCGCGATTTGCATTGTTTCGAGGAGCCTGTTTTGGTAGATTGGACGTGGAGTTCCGCTCAGAGTCGCTGGCGAAACTGGGTTGTCACCGGCGCGTTGTCGGTGCCGACATGGGCGCGACGCCCGGTTTCCAGGGGCCTTGGAATGGACGATGTCCATTCGGGGCACGGAGGTGGCGGACGGGCAGCTTCGGAAAACAGTGGGCTCAGATCGAGCGTTGCGGCTTTTCGCGGGAACGGGTCTCTCGATCTGAGACAAGGCGGTTATCAGGGGGCTGGGCAATCGATTCGTTGCGGAAGAATGCCATGACAGAAAACACTCGCTTCGGCCTCGCAGTATTGCTGCTCTGTTCGGGGATTGTCCTTTCCTGTGCTGTTGCGTCAGCGGCGGGCGACGATGCAGCCGATCTCTCACCGGGCGGCGGAGCGCCCAATCGAGAGGGGTGGACGATTGTGGCCACGTATCCGATTCCCGAGGGAGCTTCCGGCCTGGCTTACGACGGCACGTATCTCTACTGTGGAATCTATGGTGCGAACGGAGACCAAATCTACCGGATTGACCCCAGCACGGGAGATTACTCGCTCCTGTTCACCGGCCCGCAGGAGGATGCGTTTGGGCTGACCTACGACGGGGTGTATCTCTGGACGACGGATCACCCGGGAAGCTCTTCTACACCCGCTGTCGCCATGCAGTTGGACTGGAACGGAGACCTGCTGACAGAATTCGATCTGCCCACGCACTACATGTCGGGCATCGCCTATGATGGCGGCGATTTCTGGGTCGCGCGCTACTATCCTGACCCGGGACATCTGTACAAGGTCGACGCCGCCGGGACGACTCTTGACGAGTTCGATGCTCCCGACAACCAACCCTGGGATCTCTGCATCGAGGACGGCAAGCTCTGGATGGCTGATTACTGGGGCGATGCGCTTTACCAGATCGACCCGAGCACCGGCGACCTCCTGGAAAGTCATCCCTCGGAAGGTGTAGACCCCGCGGGCGTGGCCTGGGATGGGGAGTTTCTGTGGTACTGTGATAACGGCGAGGGGTACGATCAGGATTATCTTTACAAAGTCGACCTCGCGGGCGGGGGAACACCGGAGATCAACATCCTGGATACCAGCCACGATTTCGGCCCCGTTTCCATCGGCGACTCCGTTTCCTGGCAGACGACCGTGGAAAACACCGGAACCGCCGATCTGATCCTGACGGGCATGACATTCAGCCCGCCCGATGATCTTTCCAGCCCGGATACATTTCCGGTCGTCATACCACCGCTGGACAGCACGCCGCTGACCGTGGTGTATGCCCCGGATGACTTCGCCCCGCTGGATGCGACGGCCACGGTGTTTTCGAACGATCCCATCCATCCGGAGGAGGAACTCACGCTGACTGGCCACGGCGTATACCCGGATCCGACCATCCATGTTTCCGAGACCGCACACGACTACGGAGCGGTGAGAGCAAATGCACATACCAGATGGTTCATGGAGATTCGCAACCACGGAAACGCGATGTTGACGATCGATGAGATTCTCATCGACGATGCCCACTTCTATCTGGACGATGCGGTATCCTTGCCCGTTCAGATTGACACGTTGTCCTCCATCGACGTAGGCGTGTGGTTCAACCCCGATTCCGATGCGACGTACGTCGCGACTGCGGCGATCTACAGCAATGACCCCTATCAGAATCCCGCTAACGTCGCCTTGAGCGGCACCGGCGTGGAGAGCCAGTACCCGATGGGGCAGATACTCTGGTCCTACCTTATTGACACCGATTACGACAACAGCCCCAAGGCGATCGCGCCAATAGCCGACATCAGCGGCGACGGCATCGCGGACGTCATCGTGTGTTCAGAGGATTACTACATTCGGTGCTTCAACGGCAACGCCGATGGCACGGGAGATGTCCTGTGGGAGCACGAGATCTACGCCGGCTCGGTCTATCTGCAAAACGCTCTGCAGGTAACGGAGGACGTCGATGGTGATGGCCACGACGACGTGGTCGTCGGGTCTGCCTGGGGCGGCCGCTTGATTCGGACCCTGTCGGGGACAACCGGTGCGGAGATCTGGACGCATGATACGCACGAGTATGGAGACGGCGGATGGGTCTATCAGGTCGATTGCAGCTTTGACTACAACACCGATGGTGTCGTCGACGTTCTCGCCGCGACCGGCGATGACGCGGGCGACACCGGCCCGAAGCGCGTCTACTGCCTGGACGGCCTGACCGGAGACTCGATCTGGGAGACTCCCTTGGGCGGGCCGGGATTTGGGGTCATCGGAGTTGAGGACTTCACCGGAGACGGACAGGCGGATGCCGTTGCGGGCGCGTCCAATGAGCTTGAGACGCAAGGACGCGTGTTCGGCATTGACGGGGCCGATGGATCGATCGAGTGGACATTCATCGCGAGTGGAACCTCGGTCTGGGCCCTCCGGCAAATCGACGACATCACCGCGGACGGCGTCCCCGACGTAGCCATCGGAGATTTCAGTTGGGACGTCGGATACGTTTACGGGCTTGACGCGACAAACGGAACTCAGGAATACATTGGAACCGGCTACGGCCCGATCATCGGGCTCAGGGCGCTGGAAGATGTCAATGGTGACGGGCATCCCGACATCGCTGCCGCCCACTACGGGACCACGGTGCGGGTCGCTGATGGTCAGACCGGCAGTCCGATCTGGAGCAGGCCCGTGGTGGACAAGCCCTCAGTGATCGCCGCATGTGACGACCTCAATGACGACGGTGTAAACGACCTCATGGTGGGGACGCTCTACACCAACAACCACGCCTACTTCCTCGACGGCGTGGACGGGACGGTACTCGACTCCCTCAACTACGGTACTCCCGTCGACGCCATCGCCGCCATTCCGGATATCGTGGGTGACCGCTCGTGGGAGATGGTCGTCGGCGGGCGGAACGGGCTGGTGACCTGTTTCTCCGGAGGCATCGGAGCTGACTGTAACGGCAATGGTATACCGGACTGGCAGGACATCGCCGAATGCGAAGGCGACCCGGCCTGCGGTGACTGCAACAACAACGGCATCCCCGACGAATGTGACATCGCCGACGGTACGAGTGCCGACGACAATGGGAACGGTGTCCCCGACGAGTGCGATTGTCCGGGAGACCTGGACGGCGATTGGGACATCGACCTTTCCGACCTGGCGCAGCTACTGGCTCACTATGGAACCGTCAGCGGTGCCAGCTACGCCGATGGGGATATCGATTTTGACGGCGACGTCGACCTTTCCGATCTGGCCGCATTGTTGGCGAACTACGGAACGAGTTGCCCGTAGGTGATCAGCTCGCGGCATCCGCGGCGCTGTCGCGTTACTTCGAGTACTACCACGAATCGCGCCCACGTCTCTCGCTCGACCAGAACGCGCCGGCACCGCGTAAGGTCGAGCCCCCGGGACCACGGCGCGCCATCGTGATCCCAGAAGTTAGTGGGCTACATCACCGCTACACGCGCGTTGCTTGACGGGGTCATCCCCCTGCTGCCAGCAAGTCACGATTGACGGAACTACGCGACCGTAAGTCACTCTGCGCCGCTGCAGCGAAGGACACTCTTGCGGCCCGTTCACCACGGCAAAGTCGCCCATCGCGTGTCGCTTGCCGCATCGCCGGCCCAGAGGCGATCGCACGCGACGCCACGTATGGAATGTTCGGGAACCATACCCTCCCGGCATCCTTGGACTCACCAGCCCCGTAGGAAACGTTACAGACCTTTTACAACGCCGTGCCCGAAGCGCGTCTATGCTTGAAACGGACGAACAAGACGGCCGCGTCAAAAACGGAGTGCAACGTCATGCTCAACCAGGCCCGAGTAATCTTGCGACTGCTGACCGTGGGGGTGTTTCTGTTGCCCATCACTGCCCGCGGGCAAGTCTCCGTGTACGGGCAACGCTCGCTGGCATCGAACGTGATCGTGCCCCAAAGCCGTTCGTTCGCCATGGGCCACACGCCGGCGGTCAGCATTCAGAACGTGAGCGTAGAGGTGCAGATCGTCGAGCAGGCCGCCGTCACGACGATGGACATAGACCTCTACAACCCCTCGTCGCGGCAGCTCGAAGCCGAGTTGCTCGTGCCGGTTCCCGACGGGGCCGCAGTGCGCGGCTTCGCGTTCCAGGGGGCCGCCGCCGAGCCGACGGCACAGATCCTGACGCATGAAGAGGCGCGACGGATCTACAACGAGATCGTGGCCCGGCTCCGCGATCCGGCCCTGCTCGAATTCGCCGGGCACAGCCTCGTGCGCAGCAGTGTGTTTCCCGTCGCGGCACGCGGCACGCAGAAGGTGCGACTGGTCTACGAGCATCTTTTGCCGGCCGACGGTGACCGGATCGACTACGTGTTGCCGCGCAGCGAATCGCTGGCGTACAACGTCCCCTGGGACATTCGCGTAACGCTGCACTCGCACCGGCCGATCTCCACGGTCTATTCCCCCACGCACAATCTGATAACGACGCGCCATAGCGCGTATGCGCTGACGGTGACGCTCAATCCGCACGCCCGAAACGAACCGGGCCCGTTCCGCCTCTCCTACCTGCTCGACACCGATGGCATCAGCGCATCGCTGCTGGCTTATCCGGACCCGGCGACGGGTGGTGGCTTCTTCCTTCTGCTGGCTGGTCTGCCCGCCGAGCCCGCGCGGACCGCGGCGGGGCCCGGCATCCAACGCGAGGTGACGATCGTGATCGACCGTTCCGGCAGCATGCGCGGCGAGAAGCTCCAGCAGGTGCGCGAGGCCGCGCTGCAAGTGATCGCCGGCCTGGAGTTCGGCGAGACGTTCAACCTCATCGTCTACAACGAGGTCGTTGACCTGTTCTCGGAAACCCCCGTGCGCAAGACGTCGCAGACCGTAGCTGCGGCTGAGACATATCTAAAGGGCATCACGGCCCGCGGCGGGACTAATATATACGATGCCCTCTCCGAAGCCCTTCGCTTGCCGCCGGCCGATGGTGCCCTTCCGTTGGTCCTTTTCCTGACCGACGGCCTGCCGACGGTCGGCCAAACGTCGGAAGCCGCCATTCGCGACATGGTGCTGCACGGCAACCGCCACCAGCGTCGCGTGTTCACGTTTGGCGTGGGCGTGGACGTGAACACGCCGCTGCTGGAGAGAATCGCCTTCGAGACGCGGGCCACTTCGACGTTTGTTCTGCCGAACGAGGACGTCGAACTCAAGGTGGCGCAGGTGTTCAAGCGGCTGGGGGGCCCGGTACTGGCGGACACGGAACTCCGCGTGCTGAATAGCGCCGGCATGCCCGCGTTCGGCCGCGTGCGCGAGCTGTTTCCGACGAAGCTCCCGGATCTCTTCGAAGGTGACCAACTCGTGCTGCTGGGGCAGTACGTCGGGTCGGCCCCGCTGACGTTCGAGCTCGGTGGGAACTTCCGCGGCCGGCCGCGGCAATTTCAGTTCTCGTTTGATCTCGACCACGCCGGCACGCGAAATGCGTTTGTGCCGCGCCTGTGGGCCAGCCGCAAGATCGCGATGCTGATCGACGCGATTCGTCAGCTCGGTGCTGATATGCCGGGCGCCCCTGGGACGCTTCCCGATCTCGCGACGAACGACCCGCGTCTGCGCGAGCTGATCAACGAGGTCGTGCGGCTGTCAACCGAGTTCGGGATCCTCACCGAATACACGGCGTTCCTGGCACGCGAGGGTACGGACCTTTCGCAGCCGGAATACGTGCGGCGCGAGGCGACCCGGAACTTTAGTGGCCGTGCAATGGCCGTCCGCAGCGGAATGGCCTCTGCCAATCAGACCATCAACATCGCCGGCCAGAAGCAGCAGCAGGTGCTCAACCGCCGCAACCAATTCCTCGACGCGCAGATGAACGCCGTGCAGGTCACCAATGTCCAGCAGGTGGCGGACCGCGCGTTTTACCGGCGCGGGCAACGCTGGATCGACAGTCGGATCGTCAACACCGCCAAGTCGAGCACGCCGGATCGCACGATCGAGTTTAGCTCGGACGCCTTTTGGGACCTGCTCCGACGGCTGGTCCGCGAGGATCGCGCCGGCTGCGTGGCGTTGACCGGTGACATTGTGCTGCAAGTCGGCGGCGAAACGGTGCTGATCCAGTCGTCGGCAGCGTCGCCGATGCAGTCGCAACCATAAGACTCTCGAATGGGAAACCCAGTTCACCCTCAAGACCACGAAAGCGAGGTATGACCATGAACAGTCGAACGAACGCGGCCCGGCTCGGTATCGCAATGGTGCTGGCGGCGGTCAGCGCCGTCACGCTTGCCCAGGAAAACCCGCCACCCGTGCAGGCACGGTCAGCACACAGCGAGGCAACGCCACAGATTCAGATCGCTTTGCTCCTGGACACGAGCAGCAGCATGAGCGGCCTGATCAACCAGGCTAAGACCCAATTGTGGAAGATCGTGAACGAGTTCATTCCGGCCCGTCGCGGCGGGCGGCGTCCGGAGCTGCGCGTGGCGCTGTTCGAGTATGGCAATGACGGGCTCCCGGCGTCCGAAGGACACATCCGCCTGATCACGCCGCTGACTGACGACCTGGACAAGGTGTCGGAAGAACTGTTCGCTCTGACGACTAACGGCGGCCGGGAATACTGCGGCCAGGTTATTCAAGCCGCCATGAACCGGCTCGACTGGAGCACTTCCAGCGAAGATCTCAAGCTGGTCTTCATCGCCGGCAATGAGCCGTTCACGCAGGGCAGCGTTGACTACCAGAAGGCTTGTCGGGCGGCGATCACCAAGGGCATCGTCGTCAACACGATTTTCTGCGGCAACCAGGCCGAGGGGGAACGAACGAAGTGGAAAGACGGGGCCGTCCTCGCCGATGGCGAGTACCTGAGTATCGAGCAGAACCGGACGGTTGTGCACATCGCCGCCCCCCAGGACGACGAGATCGCCCGGCTCGGCGTCGAGATCAACAACACGTACATTCCCTACGGCGTGCACGGTGCGGCTGGCCAGAGTCGCCAGGCTGCCCAGGATGCCCAGGTGGCTTCGACCGGCGCGGGCAACACCGTGCAGCGGGCGGTGACGAAGGGCTCGGCGAATTACAGCAATCAGGCCTGGGATCTCGTGGACGCCGTGAAGGACGGCGTCGTAAAGCTGGCCGACCTGAAACCGGAAGATCTGCCCGAAGAGATGAGATCGATGACCGTCGACCAACGCCAGGCGCACGTGGCTGAGAAGACGCAGCAACGTACGGATCTGCAAAACCAGATTCAGACGCTCAACGAGCAACGCAAGCAGTTCGTTGCCGCTAAAATGAAGGAGCTGGCGGAGGAGTCCGGGCAGGACACGCTCGACTCCGCCGTGATCAAGGTCTGCCGCAAGCAGGCGGCCGCCAGACACTTTGAATTCGAATAGCCATGGCCAGACGCCGTATCTTGGTCGTCGAAGATGATGACGCGATCCGCATGGGCGTGGTCGACGCTCTGCGGGTCGCTCACTATGACACCGCGGAGGCCGGTCGCGGTCGCCGCGGTCTCGAGCTGGCGCTCACGTCGGAGTGGGATCTGCTCCTGCTCGACTTGATCCTGCCCGAGCTGGACGGTTTCGAGATCCTCAAGGAAGTGCGCGCCGCCCGGCCCACCGCCCCGATCATTATCCTGACTGCCCGCGGTGAAGAGGGAGATCGCGTGCGCGGCCTGCGGCTGGGCGCGGACGACTACGTCGTCAAACCGTTCGGCGTGCGCGAACTGCTGGCCCGGGTCGAGGCTGTCCTGCGACGCTCGCCCGAACGGCCCACGGATGTACACCACGTCCCGCTGCCGCACGGGATGGCGGATCTCGAGCGCGGGCAGGTCGTTCTGGCCGACGGGCAGCGGCACGACCTTTCGGAGCGCGAGTCCGAGCTCCTCACCTACTTGGCGCGTAATCGCGGACGGACGATCTCGCGCGAGGAATTGCTCTCGCACGTTTGGCGCGTCGACCCGCATGGCATCGAAACTCGCACGATCGACATGCACATCGCGCGACTGCGCGAGAAGCTTGGCGACTGCGCCGCCCAACCCCAGGTGATCGTTACGGTGCGCGGCAAGGGGTACCGGCTCGTGACGCCGGAGGACACCGCATGAAACGCCCCTGGCAAGTGGCCCTGGTGTTCCTGGTTTGCCTGGCGGTGGTGCTGGCGGCGATGGGGTGGGTGAGCGCGACGGCGTTGCGCTTGACGCAGCGTGAGATCGAGGCCCGCAACCAAGCTGACCTCGAGGAGCGCGTCCGGCTGGCGTTGTGGCGCATGGACTCGTCTTTGGCACCGCTGATCGCCGGAGAGAACGGTCGCCCCTATTTCGCCTATACGGCGTTTTACCCGGTCGAACGCGCGTACACGAACATGTTTTCGCCGATCGAGTTCGGCGAAGTCCTGGTGCCGTCGCCGCTGCTCACCGATCCGCCGCAGGGCGTGCTGCTGTACTTCCAGTTCGGCCCGGACGGCGAATTGAACTCGCCGCAGATCCCCACCGGCAACATGCGCGATCTGGCCGAGGCCCGCTACGTCTCGACTGAGAAGATCGAGGCCGCCACCGCCACGCTTCAGCATCTTCGGGGCCGGGTAACTCGCGAGATGCTGCTGGCCGCGTTGCCGGAGGTTTCCGCGGCGGCGGTGAACGCGACATCCGCACCATCACCTTTGCCCTCGCTGCTTTCCCAGGATTTTCCTGCGCAGGCGGAAGACTACAGCAAAGTCGGGCAAAAGGGCCGCAGTCGCGCGGAACTCAGCCGTCGCGCCCAGCAATACAGTCAACAGGCACAGGAGCTGAATGTACAGAACATAATCAGCCTGCCGGTCGGCAACGTGGACGGCACCGTGATGACGCCGATCTGGGCTGATGACACGCTGCTGTTGGCGCGCCGCGTCCGGGTGAGCGGCGATGAGTACCTCCAGGGTTGCTGGCTGGATTGGCCGGCCATCAAGGCTGACCTGCTCGGCCAGATCGTAGACTTGCTGCCCGCAGCCGAGTTGCAGCCCGTGGCCGCGCCGGACTCCGCGCAGGAATCCCGCCGACTCGCCGCCCTTCCGACTCAGCTGGTGCCCGGCGAGATTCGACCGGCCCCAGCCAAGATAGACTCCCCCATTCTGCTTTCGCTGATTGTGGCCTGGGGAGGCGCCGGGCTGGCCGCGGTCGCCGTCGCGGCGCTGCTGATCGGCACGGTCTCGTTGAGCGAACGGCGCGGCGCATTTGTATCCGCGGTGACGCACGAGTTGCGCACGCCGCTGACCGCATTCCGCCTGTACACCGACATGCTGACAGACGAGCAGGCCCGCGACGAGGACACGCGTCGGCGGTATCTGCAGACGCTGCGTCACGAAGCCGGACGACTGCAACACCTGGTGGAAAACGTCCTGGCTTACGCCCGCCTCGAACGGGGACAGAGCCGCGCTCATGCGGAACGAATCCGCTTTGATCTACTGCTCGAACGCGTTCGCGAGCCGCTCGAGCAACGCGCTGAGCAGGCCCGCATGGCGTTGTCAATCGAGCTGGACGAATCGGTCCGGACAACCGATGTGCATGTTGACCCGTCCGCGTTCGAGCGGATCCTGTTCAACCTCGTCGACAACGCCTGCAAGTACGCCGCCACC
>Ga0180434_10002705_pt1 | contig 23228 bp, 19 predicted proteins | sample SS_ome_7_FD_132453 | JGI IMG/M metagenome (GOLD analysis project Ga0180434, IMG submission 132453) | Hypersaline lake sediment archaeal communities from the Salton Sea, California, USA - SS_1_D_2 metaG | ecosystem: Environmental > Aquatic > Non-marine Saline and Alkaline > Hypersaline >...
ATAACAGCTGTTACATAATTTGTTGGTTTGCGGAGGATCTCCCCAACTTCATCTGGTGTTAGCCCCAGCTTAAGTAAACGCTGAATCTTCTCTGCAACCGATACCTCATTGCCATCTGACGCAACCTCCAACATCACGGAGATCAGCGTGTTGAGCCGATTAAGCAGCTTATCTTGAAATTCCGTATCGTGCATATTGCGTAACTAATGATAATTATTTCTTAGTTCCTTTATTTTTCAGACTTTACATAATTATGCGTTAAGCAATCGACGAGTCAAGGAAATTATGCAATTTTTTTATACTTTTTTTCCCTCAACCAGGCGCAATTCAGGAGATGATCCTAAACGATTATACAACAACCCCAGAAATTTCCGGCACGCCAAAAGCTTGAGGATATCTCCTCCCGAATTCAAATCCAGTTACGTAGGGTGCGATTAAATCGCACCGATTATGTGCAAATCTGGAGATGGTGCGAAACATCGCACCGTACGTGCCAACCCTTTTGTGTCTTTTCGTCGCCAGATAAAGCCTTCTGTGAAACGGCAGGCTAACTATTGTCGAATTTCTCTGCGACTTCTGTCCGGCTACGGGCCGCGCCTGCGCCGGGACGAGTGCACTCTGTGGCAGGAATTTCCTTTACGGCGAAGGGTTTTTGGGGTATAATATGCGCCGGATGAGTGGAGTGGAATCACAATATAAGACAGTTCATAGTTCATCGTTCGTAGTTCATGGCAAGTCGCGAATGGCCAAGCGTGAATCGTGAAGAGTGAATCGTGAAGCGTCGGCGCGACATACGACATGCGAAAGACGCGAGACGAGATGCGAGTAAGGATGGGCAAATTGCGCATTTTGGGCAGTCGCGGCAGCCGCTCTACAAGTGTAAAGAACATTTGACAAATTCGCCTTATTTGAAAAAGCAAAGCCAATATAACAATAGGCAAAATAGGAAAACTGAGCGCCATCGCTTTCCTTACGAAACCTTGTGCAAATTACGAATTCACAATGAACAATGAACAATGAACAACGAACGACGTTCAAAGCAAAGCCGACCAAAGGCAGCTCCTGATTATCCTTGTGTGCTTATATTGGGCGGGTATAATCTCGTTTTGCGGGAAGGTAGTTCGCAGAGGCGGACATAATATGCAAACGGCAGAGATTTTGATGGAGAGTATGTCAAATGGCAGATGCACCGAAAGCAAATGCGGTAGTAGCGCAGTCGGGCGGGCCAACCGCAGTGATCAATCAGTCGCTGGCGGGCGTGATCGAAGAAGCGCACAAGCATCCGGAGATCCAGGACCTCTACGGTGCTATCCACGCGGTGGCCGGCATAGCCAAAGATGAGTTCATCGACCTGAAGAAGATTCCCGCCGATACGCTGGAAAAGGTGGCTGTTTCGCCGTGCTCGGCCCTCGGCTCCAGCAGAGACAAGCCGGACGAGCAGTATTGCCACAAGATTCTGGACGTCTTTAAGAAGCGCAATATCAGGTACTTTTTCTACATCGGCGGCAACGATTCGGCAAACACCGCCCACATTATCAACGCCATGGCGGACGACGTGGGCTTCGACATACGGGCCTTCCACATTCCCAAGACGATCGACAACGATTTGCTGGTCACCGACCACTGTCCGGGCTTCGGCAGTGCGGCCAAATTCGAGGCCTGCGGCCTGATCGGCGACGATTTGGACAATCGGGCGCTGCCGGGCGTCAAAATCGACGTCATTATGGGCCGACACGCAGGCTTTTTGACCGGCGCCGCCGCGCTGGGCAGAGAAAGGGACGATGACGGCCCACACCTGCTCTACTTCCCGGAGAGGCCGGTATCGATGGACAAGTTCCTCAGCGATGTGGACAACGTCTACAAGAAGCTCGGCCGATGTGTGGTCGCGGTGAGTGAAGGAATGTGCGACGCCGACGGCACCACCTGGGCCAAGAAATTGGCCGAGGGAGTGGAGACGGATGCGCACGGCAACATACAATTGTCCGGAACCGGCGCTCTGGCGGACTTTCTGGCGCAGCAGGCAAAGACCAAGCTGGGCGCAAAGCGGGTACGGGCCGATACGTTCGGCTATCTGCAGCGCAGCTTCCCGAACTTGCAGTCGGCTGTGGATGCCGATGAAGCGCGTCGCTGCGGCCGCGAAGCGGTGAAGTATGCGATGAGCGAGGATAACGGCTCCGTGGCGATAAGGAGACTCGGCAGCGGACCGGACTACGCGGCTGAATTATTCCGCACGGAACTAAAGAACGTGGCCGAGAAGACGAAATCCATGCCCGATGAATTTATCAACGCCGAGGGCAACGGCATCACCGAGGCCTTTATCGAATACGCGATGCCGTTGACCGGCGGTCTTCCCAAGACCCATTATCTGGGCAACTATGAGAGGGTGTAGCCATGAAAACGAGAAAGCTGTTTGTTGCGGTTGTGCTGTTTTGTGCCGCTGCTTCACAGGGAGCCGAGCCGTACCGCACGGCCCCTTTGCTGCGGGCACGGCAGGGCGTCGTCGGCGACCATAATGTGAGGCACTATCGAGCGGTAGGCGACGGAACGGCCGATGACACGCTGGCCATTGAGACGGCCATCAAGGCCGGCGAGGGGCTTGTCTATTTTCCAAATGGCGAGTATCGTGTCACCCGCACCATTCAGATTGATTTGAACACGTGCGGCAGGACGTCACTGATCGGCGACGGCTCAGCCACGATTATTATGGATGGGCCGGGGCCGGCATTTCACTTTCTGGGTACGCACGAGGGCACAGGAAACCCGGACAGCGTGCAAGAAAACGTCTGGCAAAACCAGCGCATGCCCTTGATAACCGGCCTGGAGATCCGCGGGGCCAAGCCCGGAGCCATCGGCCTGCGATTGGAGAAAACCATGCAGGCGACGCTGACGAACCTGCTCATCCGCCGATGCAGAATCGGCGTGCAGTTGGTGCAGCGCAACCGCAATCTGCTCATCGATGACTGTCACATCTATCACAACAGTGAGGTGGGAATCGACTTCGATCACGTGAATTTGCACCAGGCGATTATCAGCAACAGCCACATAAGCTACAATCCGGTGGCCGGTATTCGGCTGCTGGGCGGGCAGATGCGCAACTTCCAGATTGTCGGCAATGACATCGAGTACAATTACGACCCGGAGAGTGAAGGCTCTGCGGATATTTTGATTGATATGCGACCGGCCGGCAGCAGCTTCCGCGAAGGCACTATTGTGGGCAACACGATTCAAGCCAGGCCCAGCCCCGGCGGGGCGAACGTTCGCTTCCTGGGCGGCGAAGACCTGAGAGTGGCCGGGCTTATGGCCATTAGCGGAAACCTTATCGGCAGCCAGACGCACAACATCCACCTGGTCGATTGTCGCGGCGTCACCATCACGGGCAACTCGCTGTACAGCGCAGCCCAGCACAATATCCGGCTGCAGAACTGCTCCAACATGGTGGCCGGGGACAACAGCATCGACTGGAATCCGGATCACAAGAAAAAGCGTTTGGCAGACGGCATATCCATCGACCGTTGCAAGGGTGTGACTCTCTCCGGCACAATCATCGAAAACAGCTTCCAGGGTACGACCGAGGCCGGCGGTGCGATTGACGTGGCAAAAAGCCAAGACGTGGCGATTGTAAACTGCCAAGTATTGGACTTTGCGCATCGCGGCTTGACATTGAGCGACTGCGTGCGGTGCCGGGTGAGCGGCTGTTCGGTCGTCGACCGTCACAAGGCGGCGCAGCCGGGCGTCTGCATCCAGGTGGCAGGGGGACGCGACAATCTCGTCGCGGGCAATATGACCAACACTGGCGGACTTTCCATTGCCGAGGGCACGGCTACGGTCCGCGGCAATTTGGAAGTAACCGGCACAGAATAGGAGGCAGCAGTTGCTTAGCAGCCGTTTATTCTCTCTGCGGAGAATTCCCGGAGGCAGGATGCTGAGTTTCTGCGAAATGCTTCCACCGGACTTCAATAGCTTCCGGCGATTTTCTGCGCCCATGAATGTAAAGGCCATAGTGCAGGTTGAGAAGCGCGCCCGGCTGGATTGTGCGGGGCCCGTCAAATGTTATCGAAGCGCCCATCCAGCCGTCATTGCGGACGTGGAAATGACTCGGAAAATTGGGATTGCCCGGATGGTCGAACAGCGTGACGCCCTCGACCTCTGTGCCGACGATTGGGCCGGAGTAATCGACCCACCTGGCTTGTTTCCAGAAGACCTCTTTTTCGTTGACTGCGCCTTCTGAGTTTCGGATCATTCCGCCGCCGTCGTGGACGCCGATGGATTTGGCCATGCGGACGCCGATCATGCCGAAGGGCGTTTTTCCAAGAGTCACCGGCTCGCCGTCGGCCTTGAATTGCAGGTCCAGCATCAGCAGCCATTCGGAATTGGCCAGCGGCAGAACGGTTATCGTGCGGCTCTCAAGGAGCAAGACCTTGCCTTTGTCGGTGACCCACTGGTTTTCCGTAGTCATGGATGCGTGCTTATCGCTATCCTGGAAATCTACGATTCTCTTATGGCGGATTTTGCCTTTGCCGCGGTCGCCCCAGAAATCCACGCCGCCGACATCGTGGTGTGAGATCCAGACCGAATTGTGATGGCTGTGCGATTCCGGGTCGTGCGGATGTCCCATCCGGGTAAGGGACCTGCCGGATGGCCCGATGACCGGAAAAAGGAACGGCCGATTCAAACTCGGCCCGAAATGATACCGGGTGAGCTCTACGCTGTTGTGCTGAAAGGAGGCCTGATGATACGGCAGCGGTATCACCTGCATTTGCGGCGCAGGCCTTGGCTCAGGCACCGCGTCCTTCGCACCGGTGGTTGCCGATATGACCAAGATTAGGACAATTAGCAATGTAGAGCTTGCGTTCTTCATCAGTCAAACAGAGCCTCCACGAATGTTTCGGGGTCGAATTCGGCGATGTCTTCGGGCTTTTCGCCCAGGCCGACAAACTTCACGAGGATATTGAATTGGTCGGTTGTCATAGTCAAATGCGATCTTGGTGTTCTCTATTTGCGGTCTGCTTCGGCCGTACATTTTGCTTCTTTGAGTCTTCAGGCTTATGCGCTAATTTCCAGAGCAGCCTTACCGCGACGTTTGCGCTTAGTGCCGAGATCGAAGACAGAATCAACGAACCGGTCCAAAGATAGAAGCCCTGCCGAATTAACCTTGTAGTTTTTCCTTCGATTTGATATGCTTCCAGAGCCTCTGTAACGGGCGTGAAGTTCTCCACAACGTACTTGCCGAGTTTCCACCCCGCTGTATAAATGGGCAGGGCGGTGAAAGGATTGGTCACCCAGCACGCCGCCAAAGCAATGGGCAAGTTGACTCTCAAATATAGCCCGCCGCAGACGGTCAGGATCATCTGGAAAGGAATGGTCGGTGTAAAGGCAACAAAAAGCCCAAGAGCCAGTCCGCCGGAGATGGACCGCTTATCTATCTTCCACAGCACATCGGTAAAAAGCTTATGTCCCCAAATGCGGTAGAGATACGTATTCTTTAGAGACTTTCTCAGGATCGCCTGTTTCTTACGCCATTCTTCCAACCACATGCGCATTGCCCTCCTGTTTTCGCTGGAAAACTGCTTCGGCACTGCCGATAAAGATGAACAAATACCCCAATAGTTCCCCCAGTTCTTCTATTACCCGCTTGTAATCACGAACATAATCATCTCCCATGAGTAACTGCAAGAATGCTCCGTGCCCTACCAACTGTGCAAATGGAATCGCAACTACAAACCCGCACCATAGCAGAGAAAATCCACGCGTGCGTGTAAAGCCAGCCACCTGGATGGCAAGCCTGTCTCGTTCTTTCCAGTAGATAATAATTCCCGTTGTCGCACAAAAAAGTCCTGGTAGGGTCCAACCTGCTACCGGAATCCATTTCTTCAGTATCGAATCTAACTCGCGTATTGCCGCGAACGTGGCCAGGAGCGAGAGAATATAGAAGAGTTGTCGGAAACGGCATTCACTGGTTCTCGAAGAGAGCAGCAGAACGGCTGCAGAAACTGCGAGCAAGCCAACCTCCAGCCATTCGATAGGCCCATTTTCACAGAACACGACGATGTCGCCGTACCCGACGATGACAGGAAGTGAAACGGTGAGCCCGGACACGACCAGTGTGTAGATGATAAAGCGGGAAAGAACGTTATTCCTTATCGTGTCGTTGGTATTGGTGCCTGTGGCTCTGACACTATCCATTTCTCAATGCTCTCCGCGATGAGTATTTTAATCGAACAGCGCTTCGACGAAGGCATTCGGGTCGAATTCGGCGATGTCTTCGGGCTTTTCGCCCAGGCCGACGAATTTCACCGGTATGTCGAGCTGGTCCTTGATGGCGATCACGATTCCGCCGCGCGCCGTTCCGTCCAGCTTGGCCAGAAATATGCCGGTCACATTAATCGCTTCGGTGAAGAGCTTCGCCTGAGCGATTGCATTCTGGCCGGTCGTGGCGTCGAGAACCAGCAACACTTCGTGCGGGGCATCGGGAATCTTGCGCGCCGCCACGTTGCGAATCTTGGTGAGCTGCTGCATCAAATCCTTCTTGGTATGCAGGCGGCCGGCGGTGTCGAGGATCAGGACATCGGCTGCTCTTGCCGTCGCGGCCTCGCACGCATCGAAGGCAACCGCCGCGGGATCGCCGCCGATCTGGTGCTTTATAATCTGTACGCCGATGCGCTCGGCCCATATCGTGAGCTGCTCGATGGCGGCGGCTCGGAACGTATCGCAGGCAGCGACGATGACGTTTTTGCCGTCCCGGCTGAGTGTGTAGGCCAGCTTAGCGATACTGGTGGTTTTGCCGGTTCCGTTGACGCCGGCCACGAGGATAACGGTGGGGCCGGTCGGAGCCACGTGGAGCTGCCGGTCGCGGTGCGGCCAATAGTCTTTCATCTGCTCTTTGAGAAACGGGATGATTTGGTCGGTCTTAGCGATTTGTCTATTGCGGTATGCCTCGCGCAGCGACGAGATGAGCTTGTCCGTCGTTTCGACACCAATATCATCAGCGATGAGGGTCTCTTCCAGGTCATCGAGCAGCGTCTCATCGATGTTTCGGCCCATACTAAGAACGGCCGAAAGGGAGCTGCTTATGCGACTGCGTGTTTTGCCCAGGCGTTCTCTGAGGTATCCTGCTGTCTTCGTGAAGATTCCCATTACGGATTCCTGAAAACATGAACATCTTTTTGGGTGTTGATCGTATCGCTATTTACCAAGATTTCAAGTTCAGAGCCGAGCAGCATCTTGCCGTTCCTACACAAGCGTGAACAGATTTTGCATTTTCTTGCTTTTTGCTGTAGCGTCAATGATTTCTTTTGACAGTGTAGCCAATGAGAGGTAAATTGCGTTACCGCTTTAGCGTGGACCAATAGCATGAAGGCGTACTTCTATTTGGAGCACGTGGAGGTTGTTCGTTCGATCAAGTGATGGGGGCCTTGGCCCTTGGGGATAGAAGGCAAGACTTTTTGATTGATCGCGGGAAGCGAACGCCGGAGCAAGGAGGCTTGCCAGAGCGTTTGCTTTTCACCGAGCACGAGAGCATGCAAGGAGGCTGCCTTGGCAGCTCAAGAAGTGCAGACCGTTCTGACCGAGATCCTTGGTCGTGTGAAAGCACTTGACCCGGCCAATGCCCGGCATTGGTTTGAGAATCTGACCGTCCTGCATTTTGACGGCGGTTCACTGGTGGTCGGCTGTCCCGATGAAGCCACCGTTCAGTTCTTGCACGACAAGTGCAAGACCAGCTTTACCCGAGCCGCGCAGCAGATAACCGGCCATCTGGTAGCCGTGGAGTTCCGTATCTGCACGGAGCAGCAGCCTTCTCGGCCGAGACCGGCACACCGAACCGAACCGCCGCTTCATCCGGACTATACGTTTGAGAATTTTGTGGTGGGCCCGAGCAACCGCCTGGCACACGCAAGCTGTGTGGCGGTCAGCCAATCGCCGGGCAATACCTACAATCCACTATTTCTCTATGGCAATTCGGGCCTGGGCAAGACGCATCTTCTGCACGCGGTCTGTCACCAGGCCAGAGAAAAGCTCGACGGAGCGGTGATCCAGTTGCTCAGTTGCGAGCAGTTCGTTAATCGTTTCATCCATGCTATAGGGGAGGGCAATGTGCTGGGGTTCCAAAGCCAGTTTCGCACCGTCGATATGCTGGTAATCGATGACGTCCAGTTCCTGCGGGAACGCGAGCAAAGCCAGCAGGAGTTCTTCCACACTTTTAATGCCCTGTATAACAACGGCAAACAAATCATCCTCAGCGCGGACAGTCCGCCGGCTGAGATACCTTCTCTCGAAGCCCGTCTGATCAGCCGGTTCAATTGGGGGCTCGTTGCCCGCATCGACCCGCCCAGCTACGAGACAAGAGTGGCTATCGTGCAGAAAAAAGCACAACTGCGCGGTCTGCACATATCAGAGGAGATAGCGGAATACATCGGGCAAAAAGTGCAGGCGAATATCCGCGAGCTGGAAGGGGCTTTGACCACGATTTATGCTTTGGCTGTCACGAATGGCCAGGACGTCACCCTGGAATTGGCGCAGAGGGCGTTGGAAGGTCAGATTCAATTGGCAGATAGACACACCACCATCAGTGACATCATCGCTGCTGTCACCAAGCATTTCGATGTGCGGCTCGCAGACCTGCAGAGTAAGAAACGCAGCCAGAGCATTACGATGCCGCGACAGATCTGCATGTACCTGGCCAGAAATTTGACCCGACACAGCCTGGAAGAAATCGGCGGACATCTGGGCGGCAGAGACCACACCACAGTCATGCACGCGTGCAATAAGATCGACCAAGCCAAACGCAGCGACCCTAAAGTGAACGCTCTGCTGAACGAACTGACGAGACAGATCGCAAATCCTCTGCGTGGTTAGCCGGCATTTGCCGGTGTCTTTGCAGGCCTACCGGCGCATGATGGAGTTCAGCATATCCAAGTAGTCCGAGAGCAGCCGGGTAATCAGGAACTTCTGCCGGACGGTCTCTTTGGCTTGCTGTCCAAGGTGTTTGCCCTCTTCGGGATTCTTCAGAAGGTGGATAATTCTGTCTGCGAATCCATCCAAGTCTTTCGGCTCCCGAAGATAGCCGTTTACGCCGTCCTCAATTTGAATGGGGATGCCTCCCACGTTGGAAGCGACCACCGGTTTTCCCTTCCACAGCGCTTCGGTGACAGAGAGGCAAAAACCCTCCTTTATGGATTTCTGTATGACTACGTCGGAGTGTCTCTGGATGGAGTTGACCAGGATGTCGTTGTTGCCAAGGACGAATAGTACATCGCCGTTTTTGAGATGCTTTTTTGCTTTTCGTTCGACTTTTTTGTACATGACCCAGCCTTCGGGGTCATCGGTGGCGATGTTGTAACAGAAAAGGAGTCTGCAATCGACCTTCTCCCTGACCCGCACAAACACATCCACCACTCCTTCCGGGTCTTTCCAGGGATCAAGTCGTGAGACCTGCGTGATGATCGGTTTGTCGTTGGGGATGCCTGCCTTCTTTACATATTTCTTGATCGTCTTGTCGCTGAGGCTCATATTCTTGCCATTTAACGGATTGATTGCAGGATACATAATCCTCTGGTCGACAGGCAAATCATCCTTGATGTACTTTTCACTGGATACCACAATCTGGTCGTATTTTAGCAGAATGCCTTTGATGAAGTCCCACAGCGCTTTGTGAGGGTCCGTAAGGTCAATATGGCACCGCCACAGCCACGGTTGGCGCTTTCGGTAAGACCGAATCAGCGGCATGGGCTGCGGGTCGTGCACGATTACACAGTCGTGATTCAGGTGCGTAAAGCGAGCAAAATTCTCGTTGACCTGAAGGTAGATTTTCTTCTTCATTGCAGACAGATTTAATGGGGCCCCCTGCAGGCCATTGTGAAATTTCTTTGTCACGTCGAAAAACTCGGAGCTGCCGAACAGGTTTCGCCAACCCGTGTCGATTCCTACGTCGTTCATGAGCAGCACGAGAGGGTAGAGAATCTCTACGACCCCTCCGCCTTGATAGGTGGAGTTCAGGTGAACAATGTGCTTGCCGTAAAGCCCTCTGGCTCTGGCAAAAATCTCAGCCAATGTCTCGTCAGGCACAATGTATCGAAAATCTTCAAGGCTTAACATACGCATCTCCTGCCAACTCTTTCAGTAACGACCGAACCTCACGTACGCTATCCACGTTATATCGGGCTTTTGAAACACCGATGCCCACTTTTATCGAATAGGCCTCATCTGGAAGTACAGCGAACATTTCCTCATCGGTATAATCGTCACCGGCCGCCATAACAAAGTCCCACTCGTCTTTTGCCAGCCAGAATTCCGCCGCCCGGCCCTTGTTCACTCCGAGCTTTCGTATCTCCAGTATCTTACTGCCCTCGAATGTACCCACGTCCAGGTTCGCAGTCATGTTCGTAACGGCATCGCGTAGCTCATGCTCCCTGACATAGGCAAGCTCACGGTTCGCTCTGCGATAATGCCAGACCAGCGAGAAGTCTTTCTCCTCAACCGAGGAGCCGGGTGTGCGGTCCGAGAAAACCTCAAGAATAGGCTTGATCGAGTTCTTCCAATCGTCGCTAAGCGGCTCCATGCACTGCCAATCACTGCCCATTTGCTTGACCCATGCTCCGTGTTCGGCCACCAATCCCACATTCAGGCCGCCAAGCCATTTCTCTAAGGTTTCCTTGTCCCGACCACTTATGACCACTACACGGTTGTTAGGATTATTCGACAAAATGCGCAGCAAACTTGCAATTTCTTCGTCCGGCCCCGCTTTGGCCGGCTTTCCATGGAAGCCGACAAGTGTCCCGTCGTAATCCAAGAGCAACAGTCTCTTGCGTCCTTTTGTGTAATCGTTGGTCAGTTCTTGGCGAACTGCTTCAGAAAGTTTTCGGACGGAAAGCTCCTGCTGTGTCTTTCTGACCTCGGAAAGTGCATTGAGAAAATCACTGCTCCATCGACAGACATCGTAGCGGCGAAGTCTTTCCTGCATCGCTCGATTGCGCTCCATTTGTTCGTCCTCCGGCATCTGCAGCGCCTCTTTGATAGCCGCCACGATAGCGGCTTTGTCGTTTGCATTGACAATCAGTGCCTCTCCCAGCTCGCTTGCAGCTCCGGTCATTTCGCTGACAATCAAAATACCCCGTCCATCGGTTTTCGAAGCCACAAATTCCTTCGCTATCAGATTCATCCCATCGCGAAGTGGTGTTACCAAACAAACGTCCGCGACGTTGTACAAGGCGCTTAGCCTGTTGAATGGCAGAAACCGATACAGATACCAGACCGGCATATAGCCGATCGTTCCATGCTCGCCGTTGACCCTTCCCACCAACCGCTCGAGATTATTCCGCAGAATTCTGTAGTCCTCCACGCCACTTCGGGACGGCACAGCCACCATAATCAACGTCACTTTTCCCTTGTATTCAGGGTTCTGGGATAAGAATAGATCAAAGGCTTCCAGCCGTTGTACGATACCTTTGCTGTAATCCAGTCTGTCTACGGAGAGGATAATTTTGTGAGCGGGGACTTTTTGCCGGATCTTTTCCGCCTCTTTTCTGACGGCACTTTTTTTCATGGCCTGGGAATACTTCGCATAGTTGATTCCCATCGGAAAGGCGTCGACTTTTACCACACGGTTGTCCACCATGAGTTTGCCCACGGCGTGCTCCAGCCCGACCAGTCTGCAAATACTGCTAAGGAAATGCCGCACGTAATCGTATGTGTGAAATCCGATCAAGTCGGCGCCCAGTAAGCCGTTAAGAATCTCCTCACGCCGGGGCAGCAGCCTGAATAATTCAAACGATGGCCAGGGTATGTGCAGAAAATACCCGATTTCGATATCGGACAATTTCTGTCGCAGCAATTGCGGAAGTAACATCAATTGATAATCATGCACCCAAACATAATCTCCCGGCTGCACGACCTTCAGGACCTCCTCGCAGAAATGGTGATTCACCTGTTTGTAGGTCTTCCAGTAGCGAATTTCGTACGCGGTGCGTTCCGGAAAGTAATGGAAAAGGGGCCAAATCGTCTTATTGCAGAATCCCAAATAGTAGCTGTCTAACTGTCTGTGCGAAAGATATATCGGATGGCAATTTTCCACTGCCAGCTTTTCTTTGATTTGCTCTTTGTCGTTGGCCGCCAGTTTTTCACTGGTGATGCCCGGCCAGCCGATCCAGAAACGCTCGAGCGAATCCGGCAGAGACGATAGGCCGGTTGCCAACCCGCCGGGACTCGGGCGGAAGGAAAATTCTTCCCCTTTCTTGCTGATGCTAAACGGCAACCGGTTTGCCACGACAAACAATCGACCCATGATTTACTCCTTTCATAGGCGTTTATAACAAAAGAACCAATAATCGCAAGTGCAAATGGGCGGGTGTGCTTGTTGCCAATCCACCCGTATAAGCAGCACTGAGCTTAAGTACCCCCGCAACGTGCGCCATTTTGCGATGGTCAAAAGGGCGGTTTTACGCTAACATATTCGGCGTGTTAATGCGCATTGTGCGGGACAGTTTTAACGTTACGCAATACGATATACGCACGACGATGTAAGGCGAGTGGATGAACCAAGAGCAAAAAGATGTAGCTGTGCAGAAGCCGGCGGAGAAGACTCTCCGTGTGGCGCTGATCGCATCGCAGCACACGCTGCATGAGTACGCTCTATTCTTGCAGCACCTTCTGACGGGCCTGGCGGACGAATCGATTCCAGTAGCTCTGATTTGTCCCGACGGCCACGACATTGATTCCTTGATCTACGGACCGGTGGAAGTCGTCACATATCCGGCAGTCGATCTTTTGTTTTTCGGCGCCTACAACCGAAACAGGCTGCTTGACCAACTGGCGAGATTCAGGCCGACGCTGCTGCATTGTCTGTGCGAGAGCAGGGCCGAGCTCACGCGCCAGGTAGCCGACCGGCTCGAGCTGCCGTATGTGCTGATGGTGACGTCGCTGCAGGCGGGCTGGAGGCACCTTGGCATTTCATCCGCCCACTGCACGAAAATCATGGTGCCAGCCAAGAGCATCAAAGACAGCTTCTGCAAAAGCTATCTGCATTTCGCCGAGCGAGTCGAACAGATCAACATCGGCTCGTTTGCCGAAGAAACGACAAGTTGCTTTTCAAAACCGTCCGTACTGCCCAGCATGGTGGCGACGGATTCGCTCGACCATGCAGCCGAGTTCGAAGACTTTTTCAGTGCGATACGACACCTGAAAATCGAGGGCTATGAGTTCATGTTGGTCGTGATGGGCTCCGGCCGAGCCGAGCGAGAACTCAGGAAGCTGTTGACGGCTCTGGACCTTGCCGAGACGGTGACACTCGTACCGATGCTAAGGTCCTGGCGCTTCATTCTCGCGGCCGGCGACGTCTTTATTCAGCCTCGGCCTGCAAAGGCGTTCAATCCTTTGCTGCTGGAGGCGATGAGTGCCGGCTCGGCTGTGGCTGCCTGCAAGGGCGGCGTTGACGATCTGATCCTTGAGGACCGGACCGCTGTGGTGTTCGACCCGGATGATGAGCTCAGCATCCGGGCCGGCCTGCAAAAGCTCTTCGACCGGCAGGAATTTGCCCGGCAGCTTGCAAAACACGCCCAGGACTACGTCAGGGAGCACCATTCGGTAAGCAATATGGTTTCCGCAATCCTGCAAAACTATCGGCAAGCCCAACAGATGGTTCCGCTGGCAAAACAATATTCACATCCAGCGTAACGCAATCAGCCCTGCTGCGTCCTTCTATAAAGACGGGGCCAAAAATGCACCGCAAACGGCACGTTCTGGCTGCCCTGTCAAGAATGAACTACAGAAGCCAATTAAACAGACCCGTGACCACAGGGGGTGCAGAAATGTACAAATTAGCCATTATCGTGCTGCTGTGTGTGAGGCCCCTGCAGTTGGCGACGGCTGAAGTTCCCACGGCCTCTGCGTTACTTGAGCGATTTGCCGCATCTCAAGAAAAACGCAGGTCTTTTCGTCTGAAATACGAGGATCAATATCATGGAAAGTCAAAGCTGAGCTTCAAGGGACAAGCAGAGAAGGTGCTCAGCGGAGGCTATATCGGCGAGTTACGCTCAGACGGCAGGAGACACTATTCTTGTGAGAAGTCATGGGAGCGTAATAGGCCCCATATGTCACAGAGTAAAGAAGCAGCCAAAGCTGATCCGCGCTACCGAAGCTTTTTGTGGGACGGGACAAACAAATACCAGTATCTTCGTTCCAACGCAGGTCCCGAATGGGACAAGCTTTTTCTCATGCCGAAGGGTCACGCAGATGCAAGAGGCGATGACATGATTGCGCCGCATCGCAGTCGTGTGCTGTTCGGGTTTTTCGAGGACACACAAGCTAAAGCACCCTACGGCTATCAGCGGATAGATGAACAGCTCCGGCAAGCCGGCAGCATATCCGTGCAGCAGAAGATGCAGGATGTGGGCGGCTCGAAGTGTTATGTGATAAGTGCCCGGACAAAAGACAGCAGATACGAAATTTGGATTGACCCTGAGCACGGCTACAATATCGCAAAAGCGGAAATCTTCCGAGGTGGAGAGGGTGTAAAGTTCGGCAAGCCCGAAGAGATTAGTTTGTCTACGTACCTAAAGAATGTTCGTTTTGAGAAAATAGATGCGGCGTGGGTGCCTATGGAGGCAGATTGTGGCTTCCACTGGAAGCTGATTTACGAAAGTTACTTGAAAGAGGACCACCATCACAAAATCACGGAGCTTACCCTTGCCCCATCGCATGAAGCGTTACGTTCCTTCGAGCCCAGTTATATAAGAAACGGCACAACCACTTACCTTATCGGCAGGAAAGGCTCAACATAGATCTGGGAAGATGGCCGGGTAGTGGACCATGAAGGGCAAGTGATTATGGATTGCAGGCAGAGGAAACAACTTACAGAAACGAATCAAAGAGACTGGTGATCGTATCGGGGTATGAAGATGTACAGAGAGGTGAACAATGCGAAACAGTGCGAAAACAATTAAAATGACGACAGTTCTTTGTACGGGATTTGTGCTGGCCCTTTCGGCGCAGATGGCACGCGAAACCCGTGGCAAGGGTCGAAGCAGCGGCTGGGATTTGCGCCGCAAGCACAGAGCCGGGCAGGGCGCATCAGAAACTGCGCCCTCTGAAGCAGGCCCGCCGACTGCGCGTGAATTATTCAATAAGTACACCGATGCGCTCAACGCGGTGCGGTCTTTTATTGCCAAAGAACAAAGTGTTAAGAAGCTGGACTATGCGTTCGATAGAGATTTCTCTGACAGAAGTGTGGCCGGCCTCAAACGCCAGGGACAGAGGCAGTATTCTCGGGGCCAGACGCGAACAGATGGGAAACGCCTGCACTTGAGGCGGTACAGTTGGGGCAACTTAGGGCCTGCGCATGGGGACGTGGACGAAACGCGAGCGCATTACAACTCGCAGAACTGGGATGGCGTTACCGCTTATAGTCACGCCGGAAATGTAAAGGTACCCGGCGTGATAACTCTCGTTCAACCACCCAAGTCTGAGTCTCATGTATACGAATCAATGAGCCGACAACCTCCAGTTTCATATCTGGTGGGCTATAACATGGAGAGTGATAAGCGAATGGACTCGATTCTTCGCAAGGCTGAGAATATCTCGGTATCGAGCAAGATGGAGAATGTCGGTGGTTCTGACTGCTATGTGATAAGAGCCAAGACGGACCAAGGTATGATGTCGCTCTGGATTGATCCGGCGCATGGCTACAATCTTGCCAAGGTGGAGGCCAGGCTTTCGCAGGGTGACCTTGCGTTTGGCTATCAGTTGAAGAGGGGCGAAAGCCGACTTACGAGGCTTAAGAACGTGCGTTTTAAGAAAGTAGATGGCGTTTGGGTGCCCATCGAAGCGGATGTTTCACAGCATAGGAATTACGGTAAAGGTACGGTCAGGGAAGATTATCATTATAAGCGAACGGAATTTGTGTTGAATCCTGACCACGATGCGCTGGGCTCATTTGACAATCCGATAGAGAATCCAAAGAACGACCCGGAGCTAAAGAACGGGACAGACATCCGTCGTCTTGGTGATCCAAACACATACGTCTGGCAGGACGGCAAGCTCGCACCGTATGAGCGAAGCGATATGCCTCGGAGCAACGCTACGCCAAAGGGGTGTCGGTAACGTGGTGGACATCCTGGACTCTTTTGGCCGCTGGGTGCCAGGCAGTCGATGAATGAGCGCCGGCTTTTCGCTAATCGAGCACGCCGTAGTCCTGGAGTATCTGCTTCAACGTTGCCTTGCTGTCTTCGTCCAGCGGCGTCATGGGCAGACGCAATTCCTCCGAAGCCATATCCAGCATGGCCGCCGCAGCCTTAATAGGGATAGGGTTCGTCGCCAGTTTGAGCAGGTTCCTGGATAGGGGGAAAAGCTTCTTGTGCCATTTCAGAGCGGAGACAAAGTCACCCTGCAGAATCAAGTCCGTCATCGCCTTAACGTCGGCGGGGACGATGTTCGCGACTACGCTGATAACACCTTTGCCACCGACGGCAGCCAGCGGTAAAGTCAGCGAGTCATCGCCCGAGACGATAGTGATATCGCACAGGCTCGCAATGGCACTTGCCTGATCGAGGCTGCCGGTCGCTTCTTTGATGGCCACGATGTTTTCAACCTCGGACAGTCGAGCCACCGTTTCCGGCGTCAGACCGGCTCCGCATCGGCCCGGAATGTTATACAACACAATCGGCAAATCAACCTCTTCAGCTATTTCCTTGAAATGCTGATAGAAGCCTTCCTGGGTGGGCTTGTTGTAATAGGGACACACCTGCAGGGTCGCATCGGCGCCGACCTTCCTGGCAAATGCGGTAAGCTCAATGGCCTCGGCGGTACTGTTTGAGCCGGCTCCGGCAATGACAGGGGTGTGGCCGCCCGCAGCCTTCACCACCCTTTCAATAACCTTTTTGTGCTCCTCGTGACTTAGCGTGGGGGACTCGCCGGTCGTACCCACCGGGACTATCGCGTCGATGCCGTTTTCCAATTGAAAGTCAACCAGCTCATCGAGCGTCTCAAAATCGATTTCACCATCCTGAAAAGGCGTGATCAAAGCTACCATTGCCCCTGTGAGCATTTTGCACCTCCCTGTCACACGGTGCGCTCCGCACACCATTTAATCTGGTGGGCACGGCCCACCCTACGAACTATGAACTACGAAGTAAACCTATTTATCAGCTCTATCATTTGCGCCGTCGCCTGTCGCATGCCCACGAGGACAGCCCTCGCTACGATACTATGGCCGATGTTAAACTCACACAGGTCTGGAATGCGTGCCACGGCGGCAATGTTGCGATAGGTCAGGCCGTGACCGGCATGAACGGTCAGGTTCCTTTGCATCGCCAGGTCCTTCGCGACTGCCAATTCGGCGAGCCTTCTCTGAGCAGCTTTTTCGCCTTTGGCGTTAGCGTACATCCCCGTGTGCAACTCCACGGCGTCACAGCCGGTCTCCGCAGAAGCAACGATTTGCTCCTTTTGTGGCGCGATAAAGGTGCTAACGAGAATACCCTTTTTGTGCATTCTTTTGACAACCTCAGTGAGGCGCTTTTTGTGCTTCACGCAGTCCAGGCCGCCTTCCGTGGTGAGTTCGGCCCTTTTCTCAGGGACCAGAGTCACTTGGTCCGGCTGAATCTGCTCGGCGATTTTGACTATCTCTTCGGCCATGGACATTTCGAGGTTCAGCTTGCACGCGACGGTTTCTTTCAGGACTCTTACGTCACGGTCGTTTATATGACGTCTGTCCTGTCGCAGGTGGATGGTGATTCCGTTTGCCCCGGCCAATTCGCACTCGACCGCGGCCCAGACCGGATCCGGCTCATCGGTCAAGCGTGCTTGGCGAACTGTGGCAACATGATCGATATTCACATTGAGAACGGCCATTTCTTTGGTCTCCTTGCGCTGGATTATATCAAGATGCGCGTTTGCATCAAGCACATTAGCTGTATGAATCTCCACTCGTAGCCGCACGGATTTCCGCCGCTGACAAATGGCACCAGGCGGTCTGGAGAACCTAATTGCTCATAAACTCAGGAGCGCCATATAGCTGGTAATGATAACCAGGGCCATGAGAATCACAACGATAAAGTAGATGATCCGCGGCACCCACTTGCAGAATTCCATGGCAAGCTGCTCGCCGGTCTCGCTTGTATCTTCTGCAAGGTGCGCAACGGTGTTATCGAGCTCGCCGACCTCTTCGCCGGTTCGCCACAGTTCCACGAAGTCTGCCGGAAGTTTGCGGCCGAACCCTTCGCACACCATTTTCCCGTCGCGTGCACTTTCTGCGCCTTCCCTGAGCAGTTCTGCCATCACCGCATTGCCGCTGGCGTCGGCGGCTTTCTCCGCGCAGGCGGTAATGGGAACGCCCGCTCTGAGTAACATGTCAAATGCTCGGCAGTACCGGCTCAGCGCGAGCTGCCGCACAGCCTGACCCAAGATCGGAATTCTCAACACAAAGGCGTCCCATAATCTGCGTCCCTGGCCGCTTCTTCGGATCAAACAATACGTGGCAAAGACTACCACTACGGGCACGTAAAGGACCACTAATGTTTTAGCAGCAGTAGTGAGATAGTTCTGAACACTCAAACGGCCTATGAGGACCCGCAGTGGGATCACGAAAGCAGCGACGTGAATGATAACCAAGGGAAGCATCAACCCCGAAATGACGATACGCTTGAGTCGAACACGGAACTCGTACCACTGCGACAGCAGCTTGAAAGCTCGCGGCAGATCGCCCGATGTCTCTGCCGTTTCCACTGTGATTACGTCCAAAGGTGCAAATATCCTGGGATACTTGGCCATTTCTTCAGCGAGGCTGCTGCCTTTCGACAAGTCATGGGCTACGACAGATAGTGTTTTTCCGAGCCTGCCCTTGGAGCCGGCGGCCGCGGTATTCAGCGACTTCAATATCGACATGCCCGCATCAAGCATGATCGAAAGGTTGTGGTATACGATAGCCAAATCTTTGTTCATCAGAACAACCTGCCCCGCACATCTGCAGCATTGCCAAAGTCGACTCGCTCATGTAGTATATGAACTAACAGATTCAGTGAAAAGGCTGCTTCGTCGCCGCGTGCAGCGGCAAAGGACCGGACTATGACGTTAAGCTGGGCCAACCGAATGACCATCCTGCGGATTCTGCTGGTGGTTCCTTTCGTTATCTTTATGCTCAAGATCAATTCGCCGGAACTGAACCCGACCATGCAGAATATGGCCCGCTATCTCGCATTCGTCATCTTTTTGGTTATGGCGGTCAGCGACGCACTCGATGGCTACTTGGCGCGCAAGAATAGGCAGGTGACGAGGCTCGGAGCCTTTCTGGATCCGGTTGCGGACAAGCTGCTTATCACCGCCGCCTGTTTGCTGCTCTCCTCACAACGAGGCAAAGTGGGCGATGAGTTTCTGCTGCCGTCCACAGTCGTGGTGTTGATCATCGGCAAAGACCTGCTCTTGGTGCTCGGCTTTGTCATCGTGTACTTCATCACGTCTCAACTTCTGGTTGCGCCGGTCTTGGTGGGTAAAATTGCCAACGCTCTGCAACTGATAATGGTGGGGGCAATTCTGGCCGCGCCTGAGATTTCAAACATCGTGCCGGGCTGGGTTTGGGTGTTGCGGGTGCTTTGGTGGTCGGCGGCAGGCACCGCTGTGTTGGCAATGCTTGTTTACATTCGAAACGGAAGTCGTTACATTGAACAGTACGAACCGAACCAGAACAGAAATCCATCTCATGAGTCGTAGACCCATCGTGCTGAGATTTCGCCAAAGCGAAAGACAGTTACGGGGCCCAAATATGCCGGTAGAGTTTAGCGAAATACCTGAAATCCTCGAAGACCTTCGCCGGGGCAAGATGATTGTGCTTGTCGATGCCGAAGACCGCGAAAATGAGGGTGACTTGGTGTGTGCGGCCGAAAAGGTCACCGCCGAGACGATCAACTTCATGGCCAAGTTCGGCCGGGGGCTCATTTGCCTTCCTCTGACAGCGGAAAAATGCGATTCGCTCGGCCTGTACCCCCAGACACTGGAGAATACGGCCCGGTTCAAAACGGCCTTTACGGTCAGCATAGATGCCGCCGACGGCGTATCAAGCGGCATGAGCGCGGCCGACCGCGCCCGGACGATCCAAGTCGCCATTGCGGACGGCACAAAGCCCGATGAACTCGTGCGTCCGGGGCACATCTTTCCGCTGCGCGGCCGCAAGGGGGGTGTATTGGTCCGGGCCGGACAAACAGAAGGCTCGATTGATCTGGCACGGCTGGCCGAGCTCAAGCCGGCTGCTGTCGTCTGCTCGATTATGAACGAGGACGGCACGATGGCGCGGGTGCCGGAGCTCTTGCAGTTCTGCGAACAGCACAAGCTGAGGATCGCCTCCATCGCCAAACTTGTGGAATACCGTTTGCAGCGCGAGAGCCAAGTCAAGCGCGTGGAGTGCGTGAATCTACCCACCGACTACGGCGAATTCAAACTCATCGCGTACGAGAGCATTACCTCGCCCGAGCCCCACCTGGCCCTGTGCAAGGGCAGCGTGGGGGAGCTGGACGCCAATGGAAATCCCGTCGAGCTTGAGGAACCCGTGCTGGTGAGGGTCCATTCGGAGTGCATGACCGGCGATCTGTTTCACTCGCAGCGATGCGAATGCGGCTACCAGTTGATACGGGCAATGGAGCGGATTGAAGAGGCAGGAAAAGGCGCTCTGATCTACTTGCGGCAGGAAGGCAGGGGCATCGGACTGAGAAACAAGCTGCGAGCGTACAAGCTGCAGGAGCAAGGCCTGGACACGGTCGATGCCAATCTGAAACTGGGATTCATGGCCGACCGGCGCGATTACGGAATCGGCGCACAAATCTGTCGAGACTTAGGGTTGAGGAACATAAGGATACTGACAAATAATCCCAAGAAAATCAGCCGTTTGGAGGTGTACGGCATAAAAATCGTGGAGCAAATACCGTTACGGGCACAGCCGGGCAAACACAATATCGATTACTTGCGGGCCAAGAAATACCGCCTGGGCCATCTGCTTGATGAGGACTTGTGACAAATGAGACTGCGCATAGTTTCGCTGATAGCGTCCGCGTTGCCGTGCATTTTTGTCTTAGCTGGCTGCAACCAGCCCCAGAACGCAGAGGATACACCGTCCGAAGCCGGCGAGGGATCGGATGCCTCCGTATACACGCGCTACGCTCCGGCCAAAATCCATATTCTGCCACTGACGGACATGGGCGGCTCAGGCGATGCACCGGACCGTTCTGAGATTCACGTCTACGTGAGCTTGCTGGATGCATTTAACTGTCAAACCAAGGCACCGGGGACTTTTCGTTTCGAGCTGTACGAACACGTCCAGCCCTCGGCTGAGCCCAAGGGAAAAAGGCTGGTTATTTGGCCGGATTTCGAGTTGATAGCTCCTGCGGAGAATAACCAATACTGGCACGACTTCTTGAGAACGTACTGGTTTGACCTGGATTTCGAGCCGCAGGGCGACGACGCCTACGTCCTGCAGGCGACGTTTCTGACTCTGCGAGGAAGACGTCTTTCCGACGAGATCATACTAAAGGCCCACGAATAAGCCCTTGCGTACGCCAAATGCACATCCGGGGTGGGCGAGGAGGGGTCCTTGGGAGGATTGATTTTTGCAGGTTTTTCTTGACCCGCCGCCCGGAAACTTGATATTATAATCGGTGGCAGCAGTGAACTATACGGGCTGTCTGCCATTGGTATCTTGTGTGACAAATACAAACAGGTAGCACAGGCTCAACGTAAGCCATATCGTGCAGAAGGAAGGAGGAACACTATGTTTGAGAGAGTAAGAGTGCTTGGAATGTGTTGTGCGCTGATAGCGCTGACTGTTGTTCTGTCGGGCACAGTGCGAGCCAACTGGTTGGAAACCTTCGATGGCAATGCCTTCGACATACCGACCTGGCAGTTCGAGTGCGTTCCAGACATGGCCAAAACGTATTCCGGAACTATCCAGGACGGGCCCGACGACAACGACTACCTCGCTCTGGTCGAGACGACTTCCATCGGCGTCATGCCCCCAGGCTCGATATTCGGTGGGGCCTTTGCTTCCGACGAACAGTTCACCGATGTGCGTCTTGGGGCCGTGGTAAATGTTGCTGGTGATGCCTGCCGAAATAACTATGCTTTGGTAGGTAGGACGGATTACATCATTGATCCGGATGGATCGCAGAAAGGCTATCCCGGCATGTGGGCAAATTGCTACGGGCTGATCATATACTGGGACGAGGGGCCCGCCAACCTCACCATTGAAGTGCAGAAGGTGATCGACAACGATACGAGTGACGTTATGAATCAGGACTACGGCGCTGTTGTGCCGGGTTTGGATAATGCGCGGAGCTACTATGCCGAGCTGGACATTGTCGGCTCGGACCCGACGTATGTTACAGGTAGCCTCTATGAGTACAAGGGTGGCCCGCTCGTGGCAAGGGTACCAACACTGGTCGACACCAACGCCAGGGATTTTTGGGAAGAAGAGCGTGAAATTAATTATCCCGTCTTCGCAAGCGGCGTAAGTGGTATTTGTGGGTACAACGAAGATGAAGAACCGGCCGGCTACCGTGCCACCTTTGACGATGTCTTCTCCATTTCAGACGGCCCGGCAGCGGTATGTCTCAGTCCCGCTAACGGCTCGACAGGCGTCTCGATAGATGCCGACCTTAGCTGGGTGGAGGCAGCCTTTGCCACATCGCGCGAATTATGGTTCGGCAAAGAAGGCGCAATGCAAAAGGTTGAGCCTGCTCCGACAGGGACCAGCTATGACCCCGGCCCACTGGAATTCGGTCAGACCTACCAATGGCGCGTCGATGAAGTCGGCCCTGCCAGCACCGTCACCGGCCACACCTGGACCTTCACCACGGGCGAGTGCGTCACAGTCGATGATTTCGAATCCTACGCCAATGATGCTGCCATAGAAGAGGCGTGGCCGCATAATATCACCGGCGGCTACCACTATGTCTTTCTCGACACCGGCACAGTACACCAGGGCGCCAAGGCGATGCGCTTTCAGTACCAGAATCAGTATGACCCATACCTTACGGAAGCTACCCACACGTTTAGCAGCCCTCAGGATTGGACTGCACACGGAGCCAAAGCACTGTCGCTGGTCTTCCGTGGCGACGACGCGAACGTCGAGCAGCTAATGTCTATCAAGCTGGAGGATGCCACAGCCCACACGAGCATCGTTCCACATCCCTACACGTATGCCGTTCAATCGGAGTCTTGGAACGAGTGGAACATCGACCTGCAGGAGTTTACGGGCGTGAATC